>PPYF01268011.1_pt1 | contig 17986 bp, 6 predicted proteins | sample 1559871 | NCBI WGS metagenome assembly PPYF01 (sample SAMN08240021, study PRJNA423297) | Human gut metagenome, whole genome shotgun sequencing project.
GTTGCGCCGGGGTCTGGGGGGAGGCTCTCCCCCCAGCGGGTGCAGGGCAGCGCCCTGCCCGCCGGAGGCGTTCCTTCTTGACAGTTTGGGCGGGGACGACTATATGCAAAGAAACACCCGGCGGCTCGCCCCTTGGGGCCGTCCATCATTATTCCGAGAAACGCGCGTCGCGCACCTCTCTCAGCCCGCCATCTTTTGGGCTGATACATCGCTATGAAGACCCCTGCATTGCCTGCAGCGGTCTTTTTTTGTTTTCTCCCCCCCATATCGCGAGGAACCCATCATGGCCGACCTTACTTTGAACAAGCCCGCGGCGGGCGCCCAGAACGTCATCAACGCGGAACCCGACAGCCGCATCGAACTCAATTTTCCCACCGATCAGGCGACGCTGGAGAGGTCCGGCAATGACCTCGTGTTCCACTTCGACGACGGAAGCAGCATCGTCATCCGCGACTTCTATACCGCGTACACCAAGGAAAGCATGCCCGACTTCGTGCTCGACGGCACGCCGATCTCGGGCGAACAGTTCTTCACGGCCCTGAACGGCGAAGACCTCATGCCCGCCGCCGGGCCCGCCGCCAACGCGGGCAACGCCGACGGGGGCCGCTTCCACGAATTCAGCGACGACCCGTTGCAAACCGGCGTCGACCGCCTCGACGGCCTCGACCTGAGCAGCAGCCGCGCCTTCTTCCCCGAACGCGATCCGTGGGGCGGGCTGCGCGGCGGCCCCGACAACAACGCGCCGACCATCTCCGCCACCGGCAGCATCGACCTCGTCGAATCCGGCGTGCATCCCGGCGGCAACGATCCCTATGCGGGCATCCCCTCCCAGACCGGGACGATCCTCGCCGCCGACGCCGACGGCGACGCCCTGAACTTCGGCTTCATCGCCGCCGACGGCTCGCGGGTCACCGAAATCACGACCGAATACGGCACGATCGTCATGAGCCCCGACGGCACCTACACCTATACCATCGACAACGACGATCCCGACACCAACAGCCTCGCCCTCGGGGAAACCCGCGAACAGACCTTCACCGTCTATGTGGACGACGGCAGGGGCGGCGTGGCTACGCAGGAAATCACCGTCACCATCACCGGCACCAACGACCGGCCCGAACTGGCCCTGAGCGCGGGCACGCTGGAGGTCATCGAGTCCGGCGTGGGCCGCGACGCCGAGGGCAACGTCATCGACAGCAATATCCCCGCCGAGGAAAACGCCTCCTACTCGGGCAAGTTCACCTCCGGCGCAGGGCAGGCGCAGGGCACCGACGCGGACCACGGCGCGGTCCTCACCTACGGCGTGGCCGGCGGCGCGACGGGCGAACCGCAGAACGCGTACTTCACCGCCACCAACGCCGGACAGGGGCACAGCTCCGTGACGGCGGCGGGCACCTACGGCGACCTGATCCTCAACAACGACGGCTCCTACACCTACACGCTGCGCCCCACGGGGGACGCCGAGCTCAACAGTCTGCATGAAGGTGAAATCGTTACCGAAACCTTCACCGTGTACGTGAAGGACGAGCACGGCGCGTGGACGAGCCGGGAACTCTCCGTCAACATCACCGGCACCAACGACCGGCCCGAAATCTCGCACGTCGAAAGTCTGGTCCTCAAGGAATCCGGCGTGCAGGACGGCGGCAACACGCCCACCACGCCCGACGGGACCGTCGAGTCCGAAGGCGGCGCGCACCGCCTGACCGCCACAGGCCACGTCACCGCCGACGACGTGGACAACGATGACGACGCCGGGACGCTCCACTACTCCTTCGCCAACGGCGAAACGTCCGTCTCCACCGAGCTGGGCAGCGTCACCATCGATCAGAACGGCAACTATACCTATACGTTGAACGACGACGCGGCCAACTCCCTCGCGCAGGGCGAAACCCGCACCGAAACCATCACCGTCATGGTCACCGACAGCCACGGCGCGACCCACGAGGCCGAGGTCAACGTCACCATCTACGGGACGAACGACATTCCCACGCTGACCGTCACCGGCAGCGGGCAGGAACTGTCGGAAGCCAATCCCGGTGACAAGACGTCCTTCGTCGAGGGAACCTTCAACACCATCGACCCCGACAGCGACGCCGGGACCAACCAGACGTATACGATTGCGGGCACGCCAATCACGGTGGACGGCAAGACCTACGAAACCATCGGCGGAGCCGAAGACGGGGTCAACAAGCCCGGTACGGCCGACGACGTTTCCGCCTCCTTCACCACGGACTACGGCAAGCTCGTCCTCGATCCCTCCACCGGGAAGTGGACGTACGAACTTAACAACGACAGCGAAGCCGTCCAGCGCATGAACGAGGGCGACGTCAAGGTCGAACATTTCACCGTGACCGTCACCGACGAACACGGCGCGACCTCCACGCAGGACATCACCGTCACCATCGTCGGCACCAACGACGCCCCGCATATCGCCGAGGGCGGAGAAGATCTGACGGTGCGCGAAGCGGGCATCAAGGACGGCGGGCGCACCGACAGCACGTTCGCTGTCGATCCCGGCACGCCGACGGACGGCTCCTCCTTCACGGTCAAGGACGTGGACTCCAACGACACTCCCGATACGCTCCGCGCGTATATCCTCGACGCCGACGGCAACAAGCTCGTTGACGAGAGCGGTCAGCCCATCGAAATCGCCGCGGGCGGGTCCGCTTCCGTCGAAACCGCGTACGGCACGCTGACCGTTACCGCCACCGCCACCGACGACGGCGTGACCTACAGCTATTCGTTCACGGTGGACAACGACAACCCGACCGTCAACGACCTCAAGGCGTTTGATGCGAACGATCCCGCCTCTTTCCTCAAGGAGCATTTCCAGATTTCCGTCGAGGACAAGCAGGGCGGCAGCGTGGCGCAGGACGTGGACATCACCATTCAGGGCACCAACGACGGGCCGACGGTTACGTACGTCAGCGTCCACGTCAAGGACGACGGCGTCTACAACCCCAGCGAAAACCCCAACGATCCGAAGCCCAACGCCGGTGACGGCAATCAGGACCTGACGCCTGACGACAAGAACAACGGCTGGGTTGGGCACGGAAACGACCGTCCCACCGTGGAAGGGGACATCCCCGCGACCGATCCCGACGCGGGCCATACGCTGAGCTACGACATCGCCAGAGAAAACCTCGGCAGTCTTTCCATCGAGGTCGGCGGAGAGGCGATAAACATCCATGCCGAAGTGAAGGAAGACAGCGAAACCAGCCTGAAGATCACGACGGATATCGGCACGTTTACGCTGAACAAGGCCTCCGGGCACTTCACGTTCGCACTGGACACCGACAGCGACATCATCAACCGGATGGCGCAGGGCGAAAAGACGAGCTTCAGCCTCCAGACGAAGGCGACGGACGAGCACGGGGCCTATCATCAGCACGGCATAGGCATCACCGTCGAAGGCTCCAACGACATCCCGAAGATCGGCACGACCGACGCCGACGGCGTCTTCCATGAAGCCGACGGTCCCATCTCGCTGGACGTCACCGAAAGCGGCGTGGGCCGCGACGCCGAGGGCAACGTCGTCGATAAGCCCGGAACGCCGGAGGAAAACGACGAGTACACGGGCAACGTCTTCGCAGGCGGCAAGGTTGCGGGCTTTGACGTGGACAACGGGCATAAGCTCTATTTCGGCCTGTCCCAGGGGAGCGGCGGAACGCTCAATGACGTCATATTCAATCCGGCGGACTCCACGGCAGCCGGCGCCCCCACCTACAGTAAGGTGGAGGGCCACTATGGCAGTATGACAATCCGCGCCGACGGAACATACACCTACAAGCTGGAGCATCAGGAGCAGACTTTCGACACGGTCCAGACGGCGGGCGGGAAGTTCGTCACCTCCGTCAACAACCTCAACGAAGGCGACACCCTCACCGAAACCTTCACCTTCTACGTGAAGGACGAGCACAACGCTTGGTCCCAGCAGGAAATCACCGTCACCATTACCGGCACCAACGACCGGCCCGTGCTGACGGTTGACCAAGGCAATGACCGGTATTTCAACGTCGACGGGACTGAGGTCAGCGATAAGGCCTTCACGGAAGACGGCGGCGTGACCAAGGTGGAGGGCCGCGTCGTCGCCACGGATGCCGACGAGGAAAACGGCTCCGGCGCGGAAACGACCGCAACGGACCACCACGGCCTGACGTTCTCGCTCACGGGCGGTTCCAGCAATTGGGCGTGGGAGGGAGGTTCCCATCAGAGCGCCGGCACGGTTTCCAGCGACGGAAAGACCATCACCACCGACTACGGCACGCTGACCATCGACGAGTTCGGCAACTACAAGTACGAGCTGAATAACGCCGGTGAAGCCGTGCAGAAGCTCGGCGCCGGTGAAACCGTCACCGAAACCTTCACCGTGCGGGTCATGGACGATCGCGGCGCATGGCACGAGCAGGATATATCGTTCACCGTCAACGGCACCAACGACAAGACCACCGTCGAGAACACTACGGACGTCACGGCCTATGAAAAGGGCGTCTGGGGCGATCAGGTCGATGCTACCGGCGGAAGGCACGGCGCGAACGACACGTTCAGGCCGGGCGAGACGCAGGCGCACACCGGCACGGTGACGATCGGCGATGCCGACGCGCACGACACCCACTCGCTCGTTTTCGCCGCCCAAACCGGAACGATGCTCATCACGTACGATGGGGAGACCACCGAGAGCACGTTCTACGTTGACACTAGCGGAACCGTCTGGGGCAAGGTCGAAGGACTCAATGGCGTGGGACAAGAGGGCGCCATCAGGCTCGGTACGCTCACGTGTGAGACGGACGTTGCCGGCAACGAGCTGCACTACACGTTCACTGCGGGATATCAGGGAGATCAGGGCCTGAACGGTCTGCCGCAGGGTATGGAGCTGCATTTCGGTGTGGACTTCACGGTCAAGGACCAGCACGGCCTTGCATCCGATGAGGCGACCGCCAACATCACCATCGTCGGCACGAACGACAAGCCGACGATCAAGCACGAGGGGGAGATCAACCTCTTTGTGGACGGCGTGGGCCGCGACGCGGAGACCGACAAGGCCGTCCAGAGCGATGACAATCAGCTCAATCCCGAAGAAAACAAGTCCTACGCGAGCGAAACCATCAGGGGGAAGATATCGGGGACCGACGCCGACCTCGGTGACGAGGTGGCGTCGTACCACATCTCCAAGGTGGGGGACTACGTTGAGGCTGGAGCTCCTGCGGAAAAAGGCCACGAAGCCGTTTATATGAAGGTTGACGGCGTGAAGGTCGGCATTCTGGATTTGAATACCGATACGGGCGAGTATACCTTCCGGTTCCTGAATGCGGATGACGGCCTGAGCGAGACGGACCTCAACACGATCAAGGAGACGCTTGCCAAGTATTCGGAAGATGCACACTTCACCCGGACCGTCACATTCCAGACGATGGACACGCACGGCTCGTGGAATACCAAGGACGTCAACTTCAGGATATACGCCACCAACGACAAGCCGGAAATCACGATCGGCGGCAACGACCCCGCGAATATCGTTGCCGAGGGCGACGGCACAGCCCTGAACCTTGAGGTAATTGAAGACGCGCAGACGCAGACCGGCGGGACCAAGACCATCGGCGTCTACGACGCGGACAAGGTGCAGGGCCACACCTTCGGCCTGCTCACTGCAAGTGAGTTTGACAAGTTGCGGACTGGCGAAACCGTCACCCAGCGGACCACGGTCAGCGGCGAGTACGGCACGCTGGTCATGAATCCTTCCACTGGGAAGTACGAGTACAAGCTCGACAACGGCAACGAGGCTGTACAGAATCTGCACGGCGCGAGAGACGGCCAGCCCGCCGAAGAACTGACGGAAACCTTCTACGTCACGGTGCGGGACAGCTCCGGCGCGTTCGACATCCATCCGATCACCGTCACCATCAAGGGCACGGACGACGCTCCCGTTTTCGAGACCCACAACAACGCCTACGTTCATGACGTCCACGAAGCGGGCGTGGAGAACCACAGCGACAACACGCCGATCCATAATGACGATGCGTCGGCCAGGATCACCGGTGAGGGCAAGGTCAGCGACGCGGACGCGGGCGATGCCGCCATGCTCAAGATCAGCCTGAATGGCGAATACACCATCGGCGAGGGGAAGGACGCGACTACCGTCACGCTTGATGACTTCACGGCGAACGACGACGGCTCGTACACCATCGAGACCGACTACGGCACGCTGACGCTCACCCCCGGCAAGGACGGCGCGTTCTCCTACACGTTTGAACTCGACAACGATTCCGAAGCCGTCAACGCGCTTCCGGCGGGCGCGACCATTCCGCTCGACTTCACCATCAGCGCGATGGTTCCCGGCGAAGACCAGATCGTAAACCAGCCCCTGCGCATCAACATCCACGGCACCAACGACAGGCCGTTCTTCACGACGGGTGACGGGAACAAGCCGCTCGATGTCGATGACGACGGCGTCGCCCACATCAGGGCGGACGACATCACGGTGAATCAGTACCTCGGAACCGTTACGGGCACGGTCGCGGCATGGGATCACGACGCCGGAGACGCATGGTCCTACAGCATCATCGGCGCAAACGGTAACGCGCTCGCCAACGGCGTCACCAGCGTCACCAGCATCTCCGGCAAGTACGGCACGCTGACCCTCGACGCTTCGACCGGCGAGTACACCTATACCCTGCGCGCCGATCTGAGCGACGACTCGGACGCCGTCGGCAAGAGCGCGCAGGAGCTGTTCGCGAAGGAATTCTTCACCATCCGCGTCACGGACAAGCTGGGCGCGTATTCCGACGCCGTCCTGAACATCGACATCAAGGGCGTTGACGACGACGTCACGCTCACCGACTCGACCGCAACGGCCTTTGAAGATGACAAGGCCGTCGTCGACAATACGGATGCCGACATCATCGCCGAGGGGAATCTCAATTTCAAGGGCATCGACAACGTGGACCAGATCGGAGAAGGCGGACATGCCACATTCACCCTGAAGGGCTCGGTCACGACGACGAGCCATTTTCCGAATGGGGAAACGTCCAGTGCAACAACGCCCGAATCTGTCACAGTTGGAAGCAACGGCGATCAGATCATTCAAGGCAAGTACGGCACGCTGACCCTGCACGCCGACGGCACGTACGAGTACAGGCTTGATAACGACGTCAACAATGACGAACTCCAGCAGTACGGACAGGGCGAGAAGTTCGCCGAGGAAGTCTTCAACGTCACCGCGAAGTCCGGGAAGGATGGCGGCAAGACCGAAGAGGGAACCATTACCATCAATATCCTCGGCTCCAACGACACGCCCGTGATCAATGCGGAGACTTCCGGGCTGACCGGTTCCGTCACGCTGGATACTCCCGGCGGACTGGTCTTCGGCGACGGCGAGGACGAAAAGTCCCAGATCGCGGGGCAGGACACCGACGTCCACGACACGCTGACCTACGGTTTTCTGGTGAACGGCGAGTTTGTGACCTCCTACAAGACGGAGTACGGCACGTTCCAAATCGATCCTGAGACCGGCAAGTACACCTACACCGTGGACAACAACAGCAAGACGCTGCGGAACGCCTTGGAGAACAACGACTCTCTGGAAGATACGGTACAGGTCGTGGTCCGCGACCAGCACGGCGAGGAGAGCAAGCCGCAGACCATCACCATCACCATCAACAAGCCTGAGGGCGGTTCCGGCGGTGAGGGGGAAGGAAAGTACGAAGTCGTCTTTGATGATGGAGATAAGACGGGCACGGTCGCGGAAGACGCGGGCAAGGTGAATCCCGGCGATGCTCCCGGAGAGCATGGAACGACCTGCGAAGGCGACCTCCACGCCAAGTGGGCGGATGGTTCCGATAAGCCTAACGATCCCACCGTTCCCGACGCCGTTTTCGGCATCTGGGACGACGCCAATGGCGTCGCCGTCCAGAGCGGCATGCCGTACACCACCGAATGGGGCACGCTGTACATGAACCCCGAAACGGGGCACTTCACGTTCGTGCTGAACAACGACTCCCCGTCCGTGCAGGAGCTTGCGGAGGGCGACAGCAAGGAACTGGTCTTCAAGCCCACCCTCAACGGGGAACGTATTGATGGCGCCGACATCACCATCACGATCAAGGGCACCAACGACGCGCCGGTGATCGAGAATGCGACCAAGGTTGAGATCGATAAGAATGCAATCAGCGCAGAGGGACAGGTAGAGGCCACCGATCGGGATATCCACCACATGAACGACAATGACGACTGGGTGGAAGAAGGAACGGGCAAGGACACGCTGTCTTACGGCGTATCCCACGGCAAGGACGAGGCCCACTATGCCGAGGGATCCGCTCCCGGCACGGCGAATGGCGAGTACGGCACGCTGACCATCAACGCGGACGGCTCGTACACCTACGAGCTGACGGACGGCAAGCACCCGCACGTGGAAAACGGAAAGGACGGCATCGTCACCGAAACCTTCACCGTGTGGGTGAAGGACGAGTACGGCGCGTACACCAGCAAGGAGATCACCGTCGAAATCGCGGGCGAGAACACCGCGCCCAAGATTGTGGACAATTCCGACTGGAACCTGACGGTAACGGAAGACAACGGCGTAGTTGACGGAACGCACACCCCGATCTCCGTCGAAAAGACCATTGACGGTTCGCTCGTCACCGACGACAGCGCGCACGGTGAGCATGGCATCGAGAACCTGAGCTTCGCCATCGTCAAGGCGGACGGCACGCTCAGCACCTATGCGGACGGCGCGAACGGATACGGTTCGTTGACCATCGGCGCGGACGGCAAGTACACCTTCCGGCTCAACAACGAATCCGAGGCCGTGCAGAAGCTGGGCATCGGTCAGGACGGGAAGCCCGAAACCGCGACGGAAACCTTCACCATCCGCGTGACCGACGCGCAGGGCGAGCTCGTCGATCAGACGATCACGGTGATCATTCAGGGCACCAACGACGCTCCCGAACTGTTCGTGGACTCCACGCGGAACCTTTCCGCCTCCGGCGGCGACGGCTCGGTTTCGGACTCCGTGACCGGGACCATCACCGGATACGACGTGGATGCGAACGACACCCTGACCTACACGTTCAGGGACGGCGAGGGTGAGGATGGCGCGACCTACACGACGGACTACGGTACCTTCACCATCGTCAAGGGCGAGGACGGCAGCTACACCTACAAGTATAAGCTGAACAACGACGGCGATGCGGTGAAGAAGCTTACGGAAGGCGAACTGTATCACGACAAGGCCTTCATCCAGGTCAGCGACGGGCACGACGGAACCGCCGAACGCGAGATCACCGTGACCATCAAGGGCGCGAACGACGCGCCGGAATTGGACAATGTTGACGAAAGCGGCGTTATCCAGACGGCGAACTTTGAATCCGTCACCGGCGGGGATCGCGAATGGACCGGCGAGCTGAGCGGCTCCGACCACGACGGCGACACGCTGACCTATGCGCTTGAAGGCGGCAAGACGTTCCTCACCGGCAAGTACGGCACGCTGGAAATGAAGGCCGACGGAACCTATACCTACAAGCTGACGGCGGACCTCACCAGCCTCGGAGCGGGTGAAAGGCCGGAGGCCCCGGAGACGTTCACCGTGACTGTCAGTGACGGTCACGGCGGGACGACCTCCGCGACCCTGAACGTCAACATCATGGGCACCAACGACGCGCCGGTGATCACCAGCAAGGCCCCGGTCTTCGACCTGACGGAATCCGCCGACGGAGAGGCCCCTGCCACGACAGAAGGCCGGATCACCATCACGGACGCCGACAAGACCGACACCCACACCTACACCGTCAAGCTGAGCGATAAGGAAGGCACCGGCAGCCATGAGGCTCAGGGCCGGTACGGCACCCTGACCATCGACGAGAACGGCCACTACACCTACACGCTGACCAGCGACGCGCTCGGTGAGGGCGAGAAGGCGACCGAAACCTTCACCGTCATGGTGAGCGACGGTCATGAAACGGTCGCACAGACCATCACCGTCAACCTCACCGGCGCCAACGACGCGCCGGTGATCGAAACGACGACCGCCGCGGGGTCCGAAGGCACGCTGACGTTCTCCGATGCGGACGTGTCCGATACCCACAGCATCACCGTTTCGCTGGACGGCCATGAACCGCTGGTGCTGGACGGTTTCCATCCAAGCGGGACCATCACCGTTGAAAACGGTACGCTGACGCTGACCTACGACCCGGAAACCAAGAGCGTCGACTACACGCTGACCCCGAACGACGGCGTCTCGCACAACCAGCCCGTCAACGCGTCGTTCTCGATCTCCGTGAGCGACGGGCACATGGCAACGCAGCCCGCCTCGATCACCCTCAGCGCGCGGGGGACCGCCAACACGGCCCCGACGACCGGAACCGCGGAACACGCCACGGACCTGCCCTCCGCCCTGCTCGTCGGAGCGGAACACGTCGTCGTGGACAACGGCACCCTGCCGATTCAGGACGCCGACGGCGACACGCTCACCTTCACTCAGGGAGAGCTGCGCGGCGACTACGGCACGCTGACCATCAACGCGGACGGCACGTACACCTATACGTTGAACACTTCCGCGGAGGCGCTCCAGACGCTGAACGAACACAAGGGCCAGACGCTGACGGACACCTTCCCCTACGACGTCAGCGACGGGCACGGCGGCACGGCCAACGGCGAAGTACACATCGAGCTGAACGTCCCCAAAACGTTCCAGTCGGTGGCCTCCGACAACGCCCTTACGGCCTTCAGCCATGCCTCGGGCGGCGAAGAACACGCGGCGGGCGTGATGAACGCCGACGACCACAAGCCGACGGATGCGGACAACGCCGATCAGGCCGCCGTCCGGCATACGGACTCCGGCGTCCCGGCGGATGCGCCCGACGCGCACCAGAACGGCACGGCGGACACGGAGCCGCACGCTTCCGACACGCCGCAGGCTTCGACGCTCACCGAGGAACTCCGGGCGCTCAACGGCGAAACGGACGACCACGCGCTCGGACGCGCCGATGCCGCCGGACACGCCGAACCGTCCGAAACCACGACCTCTACCGGTCATGACGCCGGAACGGAAAGCCATGCGCTGAACGCCGACGTCGCCGGTACGGAACATCCGACGGACAGCGCCGAGGCTCCGGCCTCCGGCACTCCGGGCGCACACGATCAGCCGACGGATGCGGGCCATCCCGCCCTGTTCGCGCTGTTCGCGGACGGCGGCGACGACGCCATCTTCGGGACCGACGGGCTTGAAGCGCTCGCCGGAACGGACCACGCCGGCGGCTTCTATTCCGAAGAGGCCGGGGTCCGTTTCGACAACATCATCGAAACGGATCAGTCGCTCGACGCCATCCTGCCCTCCGTCGCGGATACGCAGGCTTCCGCCGGGACGGACGTGTCCAAGGCCGACCTCAGCCTGACCGAAAACCACACCGACCCGACGCTGGCCGGGGCGGACAACCACATGCCGGGCGTCCCGGACACGGCGGGCATCACCGATGCGGGCCACTCCGACGACGGCGGCGCGGCCATCGTCGGCAGCGTCCCGGACCACGCCGACCACAACCAGAACCTCGCGGAACAGCTCGCGCAGCACACCGTCGCGAACGCCAACGGCCACTAACCCCCGGCGCGGCCCCGACGCGGCGCGCTCCGGCGCAACGGCACCGAACAACCACGCATGACCCGCCCGACGCGGCAACCATGCGCCGACAAAAACCCCTCCCGGCACCATACCGGGAGGGGCTTTTCAATGGCCAGTCCGAAATCCGCCGGGGGCTTCCGTTCCGCACCCCGCGCACCGCTCACACGAGGATCGCACGGCGGCGGGGCTCCTTCCGGGCCGAACGCCTCGGCAAAAAAGACGTCATCGCCCGCCGGCCTCCCCGCGCGGCGGCACCCTCGGCGGCACCCTCACCGACGACGCCGTACGCATCAGCGGTCGCGTGCTCCCGTATCTGCGGGGCGAACTCGCCGGGTAGCCGCCCACGCCCCGGCCAGCAGCGCCGCGCCCGAGGCCGACAGCCCGCAGGCCGCCCAGAACACTCTGCGGAGCCCGTGAACGAGCACGAATCCCCACACGCCCGTGTAGAGCGTGCCGTCCCAGTCCGCGAGCCGCACCGGGTACGCCTCGGACAGCACCCACAGGGCCAGCAATCCCGAAAGGCCGATGCCCGCGGACACCGCCCCGCACGTCGCCGCGATGCGCCGCACCGGGCACCTTCGGGGCGCGCGCCCTCCCGCGCCGCCCGCTGGAACGTGGCCCGCCGGAGTTTCCGGTGCGGGCGCGGATTCCGGCGCGGTCCGCCTGCACGGGGATGGGGAGGCGTCGGATGCGGATTCGTCTGTTCCGCCTGAGGCCGGGGGACCGGAAAGGCGGGCCCCCTCGGCCCCGTCCGCCCGTGCGGCCTCGATCCCGGCTGCGGCCTCCTCGCCCGGACGCGGGGCGGCGAACGGGGCCGCTCCCGCCGTTTGGGAAGGCGGGGCGTCGCGCAACAGAAAATCGAGGCTCGCCCCGAGCACGTCCGCAAGCACGACGAGCCGGGCGAGATCGGGGACCGACTGCCCGGTTTCCCACTTGGTCACGGACTGGCGGGAAACGCCGGTGAGATGGGCAAGCTCCTCCTGCGACAAGCCGAGAGCCCTGCGGCATTGTTGAATCCTGCCGCCAAGCGCGCTGTTCTTTCTGATCATGCCGGACGTGTAGCGTTTCCGGCGCGCAAAGGCAATCTCCTCCCGTCTGCGCCCTGAAGGAAGCCGCTGGCAAGGACGACCTGTTCGGAGGGCTCCCGCCCGTGTCCCGAAGGAAGCCCGCCGCCCGTCTCAGAGAAGGAAGGCCCCGCCGGAAGCCCGGCTTCGGGGGCTGTCCCGGGTGTCCGTCCGCCTTCCGCCTTCTCACCGCTCTCAAAAGACTTGAAGCCGTCTCGCGTGTAGGGTACGAAGAAAAACGTCCGGAGCGCGCCGGAAGGCTTTCCCTCGGGAAGCCCTTCCGAAGACGGCGCGCCGCGTCCCGGCGGGCGGGTGTCCCGTCCCCGGCGGCGTCGGCCCGCAGCCTCGCGCGACGCCGGACGCCATATCCACGCAACCGTTTCAGGTGCCCGAACCTTTCGGGATAATTGGGAAGTTCGTTCAAACCGACGCTGACCCGCAACCGTGAGAGGGGATGACCCCGCAATCCGCCACTGTGACGCAAGCCACGGGAAGGCGCGGGCGAAGAAGAACCTCGAGCCGGGAAACCAGCCTGAAATCCATATGAGGACAGGAACACCCTGTCCGGTCCACGGTGATTGGACCAAGGAGTTGCCATGAAAACGCGTTTCGCCGCCCTGCTGGTGTGCTTTCTGCTGGCCGCCGTTCCCGCCTTCGCGAAGAGCGGGACCCTGCTGGTGGCCTTCGGCACCTCGATGGAGAGCGCCCGCCCGGCCATCGACGGCATCGAGCAGAGCTACACACAGCGCAAGGACGGGCCGGTCCTGCTGGCCTTCACGTCCGACATCATCCGCAACAAGCTGGCCAGAGAAGGCAAGCCCGTCCTCTCGGTCAACGCCGCGATGCACGAAATGGCCAAGCTGGGCGTGACCGATCTGCGCATCCAGTCCCTGCACATCGCCCCCGCCGAGGAATACAGCCAGCTCGAACGCATGGTCGTCAAGAACATCACCAAGAATCCCGGTACGTTCAAGACCGTAAAGGTGGGCTATCCCCTGCTCGTCTCCGAGAAGGACCTCGACGACGTGGTCAAGGTGGTTCTGGCCTCCCTGCCCGCCGACCGCAAGCCCGGCGACGCCGTCGTGCTCATGGGCCACGGCAACGACCGGGGCCCCGGCGATCTGATCATGGCCGCCGCAGCCGCCGCCTTCCACAAGGCCGATCCCCACGTCTGGCTGGCGACCGTCGAAGGCGCCAACAGCTTCGACAACGTCCTGCCGCAGCTCAAGGCTTCCGGGGCCAAGCGCGTGTTCCTCCAGCCCTTCATGATCGTTGCGGGCGACCACGCCAACAACGACCTCGCCGGTCCCGACGAGGATTCGTGGGCTTCCCGCATCAAGGCCGCAGGCATGCGGCCCGTCCCGCACCTCAAGGGCCTCGGGCAGCTTCAGGGCATCCGCGACATCTTCCTCAGCCACACCGACAACGCCGTCATCGACCTCGCCAACACCAAGAAGGCCGATTAGCGAAGAAGGGCCCCCCCTTCTTCCCCCAAACCCATGATCGTATCCCCTTCCGGCGCGCTCCCGCACGAACGCGAAGCCGTCCCGTCTTTCCTGAGCGGGACGGCCCCGCTCCATCCGCACGGCGGCCCTCCCGCCGAACGGGAACAGGCCGCCGCGAAAAGCGCGCGCCCACGGGGAAGGCCCCTCTTTCGGCTTCACCCAACAGCCCCTCCCCGCTCCACGGGAAGGTCCATTGCGCATACTGCGATGAGACCCCCTTCCGCCTCCCCCGCTTCTCCGGGGAAGGCCGATGAACGGGTCGAGGTCCCAGGCTTTCCGACCTCCTCCGTTCCCTCGGGGAAGGTTCTTTCTCTGTCGGACGGATTCTCCGTTTGAGGGCCTCCTCGGCTCCCACGGGGAAGGTCCGCAGGCCGCCGGCGAACGGGAAACCTCATCTTCCGCTCCCTCGGGGAAGGCCCCCGACAGGGGATTCGCCGACGTCAAAAACTCCGGGGAAGGAGGGCTGGTCGGGGGAAGATTTTCCTCCCCCGGATTTCCTCCTCCCCGCATCATCAACCCAAAAGGAACTCCAATGAAATCGGGCAAACTCTACGGCGTGGGCATCGGCCCCGGCGATCCCCGGTACCTGACCCTCCGGGCGGCGGACGTGCTGCGCTCGGCGGACGTGATCTTCACCGTGATCTCCCGGAACGCGTCGAGCAGCGTTTCGCGTTCGGTGGTGGAATCGCTCCGCCCGCGCGGGGAAATCCGGCTCCAGATGTTCAGCATGTCCCGCGACAGGGTCACCCGCGAGGCGCAGGTGCAGGCCAACGCCGACGCCATCATCGACGAACTGCGCGCCGGGCGGGACTGTGCCTTCGCCACCCTCGGAGACGCCATGACCTACAGCACGTTCGGCTATGTGCTGGACCGCATCCGCAAGGCCATTCCCGGCGTCGAGGTGGAAATCGTCCCCGGCGTCACCTCCTTCGCCACCCTCGCCGCCAAGGCCGAAACCGTGCTCGTGGAAAACGGCGAACAGCTCCGGGTGATCCCCTCGTTCCGGTCCGACATGGCGGAGTCCCTCGACTTTCCCAAGGGTTCCACCACCATCCTCCTCAAGACCTACCACAGCCGCGCCGCTCTGCTCGACCGTCTGGCCCGCGAGGAGAACGTGGAAGTCCTCTACGGAGAACATCTGACGATGGAAGGGCAGACCCTCCTCACCGATCCGGACGCCATCCGCGAACGCCCGGAAGAATACCTCTCGCTGATCATGGTCAAAAAGCAATGAAGCGCCGCACGCCTCCGCCGCCGTGGAAACGCCCGAGCCGCCTGCTCTGGTTCGCCCTCGCCGTGGCCGGATCGTGCTGGCTCATCCTGCACATGCCCGCCGACAGCCGCCGGATGCGGGCCGCGCCTCCGGTCTCGGCGGCCCTCGACGCGCACGCCGACGCCCCCGAGCCTTCCGGGGCGTCCGCTTCGCGCAGGGCGGGACCCGCACCACAGGCGACCCCGGACGCGCGCCGCGCCGCGCCGGACGTCAATCCCGCCGCGCCGGACGCTCCGACGGCCCTCAGGGCCGGGGAGGCCCGGTCCCACGGAACCCGCACGGCCCACGCTTCGGACGCGGAAAAAATCTTCATGAAGCTCAAGACGTTCGGACGCCTGTTCGCCATCGTGGGCCTCGCGTCGTTCCTCGGCGGGCTGATGGAGGCGCGGCGCTGGCACATGGCGCTGGCCCGGCTGATGGGCCGCCTGTCCCGCATGGCGCGCCTGCCGGAAATCGTGGGGCTGGCCATGCCCACGGCGCTCTGTTCCAACGCCGCCGCCAACAGCATTCTGGTCAGCAGCCACGCGGAAGGCCGCATCAGGACCTCGGCGCTCATCGCCGGGGGCATGGCGAACAGTTATCTGGCCTACGTCTCGCACTCCATCCGGGTGATGTACCCGGTGATCGGGGCCATCGGACTGCCGGGCGCGCTCTATTTCGGGGTGCAGTTCACGGGCGGGCTGTTCGTGCTGGCGTGCGTCCTGCTCTGGAACCGTCGGTACGTTTCCAGGCACGGCGGCACGGCCTGCGTCGATCCGCCCAAGGCCGACGCCGCGCCGTTGCCGTGGTCCGGGGCGGTGGGCATGGCCGCCGTCCGCTCGCTGTCGCTGCTCTTCCGGATGGTGTGCATGACCCTGCCGCTGATGCTCGGCATCGAATGGCTGCTCAAGAACGGGGCCTTCGCATTCTGGGAGGATGCGCTCCCGCACACGGCGGCGGAACTGTTCCCCGCCGAGCTGCTGTCCGTGGTCGCGGCGCAGATGGGCGGGCTGGTGCAGTCCTCGGCGGTGGCCGCGAATCTGCGGACCGAGGGCCTGATCGGCGACGCGCAGATTCTGCTGGCGATGCTGGTGGGGAGCGCGGTGGGCAACCCCTTTCGGACGCTCCGCCGCAACCTTCCCTCGGCGCTGGGCATCTTCCCCGTGCCCGTGGCCCTGACCATCGTGCTCGGCATGCAGCTTTCCCGCTTCCTCGTCACCCTCGCGGGCATCGCCGGGGTCGTTGCGGTCATGAGATATATGAGTTAAGGAAAGGGGGAACGAAAAGATTGGCGAACGGAAGGGAGGTCCTTTTTTCGGAAGGGTTCCCTCCTCTTCCCCAAACGCCGCCTTTTCATCTCATAACCTGCTTGTATTTATTGCATCACTGTTGCACGGCGTTCCTCGTGCGCGGACGGCTGCGGTTGGGGAAACGGTGAAGGCGGGCGCAGGCGGTGGTTTCGGCAGGCGGGTCACGGGACGCATAAAAAATATCAGAGGACGATTCCGGCGCAGGGTCCCGGCGTTCCCCGGACGAAGGAACGGCTCGACGAACCGGTACGCCATGCTCGATCAGTACGCGGCGTTCCCCGGACGAAGGGAACGGCTGAGGAAGCAAGGCTCGCGGAAAAGAGGAATCCGAAGGACAGACTCCGGCACAGGGTTTGATCGATGCGTTTCCACAGCATGGTGCCGTTGCGGCATGTTCCGTTTTCGACGGCGGGCGCTGCAACGAGGGAAGCCGCATCCGCTATCTCGCTGAAAGGACATAAACATCGGTTCCTATGACGGAGCCATAGGCTATGAGGAACGGCATGGAAATACGTTGGAATCTGAGCGGCATGGAAATCGAGCGGGAGAGCTTTCGGGTCATCGAATCGGAGTGCGATCTCCATACGAGGCTTCCCGCGCCGGAGTGGCGGGTGGCGCGTCGGCTCATCCACACCACGGCGGACCTGCGGATTGCGGATACGCTGGCGTTCCGCCGCGACGCCATCGGCTCCGGCTTGCGGGCGCTGCGGGCGGGCGCGCCGATCTTCTGCGATTCAAAGATGATACGCGCTGGCCTGTCCGTGGAGCGCCTGCGGAAGCTGAACCCCGGCTACGGCCCGGATCGTCTGCACTGTTTCATCAGCGACCCGGACGTCATCGCGCGGGCCAAGGCCGAGGGCCGCACCCGCGCCCTGTGCGCGGCGGAAAAGGCGCGGCCCCTGCTCGACGGGAGCATCGTGCTCATCGGCAACGCCCCGCTGGCGCTCGCCCGCATCGCCCGGTACGTTCTGGAGGAAGGCGTGCGTCCCGCCCTCGTCGTCGGGATGCCCGTGGGGTTCGTCAACGTCGTGGAATCCAAGGAACTCCTCGCCCGCTGCGACGTTCCCCAGATCGTCCTCGAAGGCCGACGCGGCGGCAGCGCCCTCGCCGTCACCACCCTCCACGCCGTCATGGAGAGCGCATGAACGCCGGGGGAAGTTGCGGGAGCATTGCGGAAAGATTGGGGAAGGGGGGGAGAACCCTTCTGAAGAAGGGCTTCTCCCCCCCTTCCCCAATCTTTCCGC
>PPYF01017063.1_pt1 | contig 17978 bp, 13 predicted proteins | sample 1559871 | NCBI WGS metagenome assembly PPYF01 (sample SAMN08240021, study PRJNA423297) | Human gut metagenome, whole genome shotgun sequencing project.
GGCCGGCGCTCGTGCACGATGCGCGTGACGAGTTCCAGCAGCTCCTCGTCAGATATGTCAAAACCGTCGGGGCGCACCAGGTCAAACGAGACGAAGCCGTTGTGCTCGTGCAGGTCGTGGATGGAAAGTGCGGGGTCGATCTGCATGATGCCGCGCTTGACCCAGCCGCGCAGGTCGTCGCCGGTTGTCGCGATGGGGTCGCAATGCAGCGTAATGTCGATACCCATCTGATGCTTGATATCGTGCTCGATGGTGTCCAGAATCTCGTGGTGCTCAAACGCATCGCCCTCGCCGGGCATCTCCACGTGTGCGCTGGCAAACTGGCGACCGGGGCCGTAGTCGTGCACCATCAGATCGTGCGTGCCCAGAACCTGCGGATACGACATGATTTTGTCGCGAATCTCCTGGACGAGCTTGGGGTCGGGCGCTTGTCCCAGCAGCGGGCTGATGGCGTCGCGCACCAGGCCCATGCCGCTGATGCAGATGAAGATGCCCACGCCCAGGCCTGCCCAGCCGTCGAGGTCAACGCCGGTTGTCTGTGAGATAAGCGCTGCCACCAGGACCGAGCCCGAGGTGATGACGTCGTTTTTGGAATCCTGTGCCGTGGCGATGAGCGTCTCGGAGTCGATGCGGTTGCCCAGCGTGCGGTTGAAGGCCGCCATCCAAAACTTGACGAGCATGGACAGGATGAGGGCGGCCATGGAGAGCGCCGAATATGCGGTGGGGGAGGGCTTGATGATCTTGGTGACCGACTCGATGATCAGGTTGATGCCGACAGCGCAAACCAGGACGGCGACGAACAGTCCTGCCAGGTACTCGTAGCGGCCATGGCCGTAAGGGTGCCCCTCGTCGGCCGGGCGGCTGGCAAGGCGGAATCCGAGCAGGCTCACGATGTTGCTCGAGGCATCGGAGAGGTTGTTGAAGGCGTCGGCGACAAGCGAGACGGAACCCGCGAGCAGGCCCGCGATGCCCTTGGCCAGGCACAGCGTGATATTGAGGCCGATGCAGATGAGGCTTGCGGCAAACCCCGCGTTGGTGCGGCAGGAGGTATCGACCGGCTCGCTCTCGCTGCCGGGAACAAGCGTATGTACCAGCCGATTTACAAATAGCATAACGGTCGTCCTCACAATCATGTTTAAGGGGATAGTGTAGCTCGCACGGACGCGTCGTGCGACGATGCTCAGAAAATGCAGCAATGGTCTGCCGATGCTAACGGGCACGGGGCGGAGGGGGGCGGTTGCCCGCATGGCTTTGAGCCCGCTGCGCCTTCTCGTCCGTGCGAGTGCTCCATTTTGGGCCACATGGGTATGGGCACGCGCCTGTTTGCTCGACATACTTAATGTCGACAGCCCCTGTGCAAAGGAGGAAGTTTCCATGGACGAGATGTTTGCCATTAAATGCCAAAACTGCGGCGGCCCCATGTATTCGCACCAGGCAAAACGCAGCTTTGAGTGCGCCTATTGCGGAACGGTCATCCCGTGGCAAGCGGACGCTGGGGAGCCTAAGAGCGCTTTGGGCATTCGCCATACACCGCTGACGGTGGTTGACGGGTTGCTCAAGCTCACGCATGTCTCGCAGCTCGAGCGTCCGGAGGACCCGGAATGGTATTTCTTCAATTCGCACTGGCGCAATCAGTCGGTTCTGGAGCATCTGCTGTGGGAAGATCGCGGGACGGCGCAGGAGTTCCAAGAGGCCACACACGTGAGCATTCCTTGCCCCTTCTGCGGAGCGTCCTTTGAGGGCGAGTCAACGCAGCGTGTGTTTGAGTGCCCGTCCTGCGGCAATAAGATCGGCATTGCGGACCTGCTCAAGCCGGGGACGTTTAGCAAGCGCCTGACCATGGGCGTTGGTGCGGAGTATGTGCCCGAGCAGGGTATTCCCTGCGAAATCTCGCCGCAGCAGGCACGTGCCAACGCGCTGCAGCTGGTGCGCCAGTATCCGGATGCCTTTGCCGGGCACGACGTGGAAGGCGCGATCCAAAACGACATGATGCTCTTCTATTTCCCCATGGCGCTGGCGGACTTGCGCATGATGGCGAGCTTCCCGGGCAAGGGCCTGAGCAAGGAGACCTTGGTGTACTACGAGGTGCTCGACTGGGCATACCCCAGGGCAAACTACCTGGACGTTCGCCTCATGGGCATTTTGGAGCCGTGGGACTTTGCCAAGGTCGGTCCGTTCGATCCCGCCATGCAGGAAGGCGACTTTCGCGTCGTCTCCGTCGATGCGTCTACCAAGGACCAGGTGGTCATTGATAAGCTGGCGCTCGACGTTGCGGGCAACGACGCCGAGGCTGTACTGGGGCTCAATAAAAAGAGCATCCGCACCTGGGCACGCAAGGCCCGCAAGCACAAGGACGGCCTAGTTATGGTGCCGGTGTACTTTATCGACCGTCCGGCAACGGATAGCCGCGACGGCGAGCAGGTGCGCATCGCCGTAAACGGCCAGACGGGCCGCGCGGCCGCGGTGGTGTTTAGCGACAAGCGCGAGACGCATATTGTGGCGCCGCTCAGCCCGAGCCTGCATCTGTCCGGTGAGAGCACCGTGCACGCCACGCCCGTCGAGGTCAAATACGTTAAATCGCCCTTCCTGTACCAGATCGTGCGCCGTGGAGGCGGCGAGCAACCGCGCCAGGTTGCAGCGGTTGCCGAGGGTTCATACCGAGAGGAGAAGCCCAAACGCAAGGGCTTGTTCGCTGCGATCTTTGGGAAGTAGGGGAGTGGTGCTGGTTAGTCTTATGACGCGATAGCTAGGGGTGCGGGGCAGTTCGCAGAAGCGCGAGCTGCCCCGTTTTTGTGCGGCGAGACATGGCGTCCGAGCTGCCGTAGAGACTTAGCTAAATGGCTATTTAGTAAAGGCATGCGACGTTCTGTATTCGAACTATACGGCTGGCGAACAAGCTGCAGGGTGGCCAATGGGCACGCTGGAAGATCTACTTGAGATCAGGTATGGCAAGGATCACAAAAAACTTAATGATGGAAATATCCCCGTTTATGGCTCCGGTGGCTATATGCGTTCCGTCGATCGCTTTCTCTATAGCGGCGAATCTGTCCTGATTCCAAGAAAGGGTTCGTTGAATAATGTCATGTATGTTAGTAAAAAGTTTTGGACGGTAGACACGATGTTCTATGCAGTGCCTAAAAGCCCCAACGTTGCAAAGTACGCATATCAGTTCATCAAGCGACTCGATTTGGCATCCATGAATTCTGGTTCAGCTGTTCCTAGTATGACCACAAAGATTCTTAATGCCCTTCCGGTTCCGATTCCTCCAAAAGAAAGCCTGCACGCTTTTGACGACCAGCTTCAGCCATACTATTCAGCGATTTGCGCCAATGCAATTGAAAATGAACTGCTTGCCGCACTCCGCGACGCCCTTCTCCCTAAACTCATGTCAGGAGAAATCGACGTCTCAAAGGTCGATCTCAAGCAGCTAAATAGCCATTTACTTCACTATGTACAACGCGCCGTCCACACTGTGGCTATCGTACTCGACGAAAGGAGCAGCGTGGAAACCGTTATCAATACCGTGCTTTCGGAAATGCAGGGCCTTCTCGACCCACACCAGCTCAAGCATCTAGCCATCACACTTAGGCAAACGCTTGGACCAAAACAGGCAGAGCCAGGGCAAGACCTGCTCTCGCTATTTCTCACCGCTAAAGAAGTTGAGGGATGCTCGCCTAAAACTATTGCATACTATGAGGCAACTTTGCGGCATATGAACGCGGCACTTGCTAAGTCCTATACGCAGATCGAAAGTGATGACCTGCGACGCTATCTCAATGATTACGAGATGGCTCGCGGTTCTAGCAAAGTCACAATCGATAATATACGCCGCATCATGTCGAGCTTCTTTTCATGGCTTGAAGATGAGGATTACATTGTAAAAAGTCCTGTAAGGCGCATTCGTCGCGTCAAAACAGCTCAAGTAACCAAAGAGGTGCTTAGCGATGAGGAACTGGAGGTCTTGCGAGACGCCTGTGAATCCAAGCGAGATCTTGCCATCGTTGATCTACTCGCTTCGACGGGCATGCGCATTGGCGAGCTTGTTCGACTCGACAGGAAAGATGTCAATCTCCACGAGCGTGAATGCCTCGTAATGGGAAAGGGAAATAAACAGCGCCCCGTTTACTTCGACGCGCGTGCTAAGCTGCATCTTACGGAATATCTTGCGAGCCGTGCCGACAAGAGTCCTGCACTTTTTGTCGCACTCGATTCCTCAGCTCGACGCATTACGGTTGGGAGCATAGAGCTCCGACTGCGTGGCCTAGGCAAAAGGGCCGGTATCAATCGTGTTCATCCGCATAAGTTTCGTCGTACGCTTGCTACACATGCCATCGATAAGGGAATGCCCATAGAGCAGGTGCAAAAGCTGCTAGGCCATGCGAAAATAGACACCACCATGCATTACGCCATGGTTAATCAGAACAACGTAAAGGCTTCGCATAGGAAGTATTTGGAATGAGCTGGACGCAAAAGACCTTGGGAGAGATTGTTAATCTAAAAAGGGGGTTTGACCTTCCCTCCAGCTGCAGAGTTGATGGCCCCTACCCTGTTTTCTCATCTTCGGGACAAACGGGCACGCATTCGGAAGCCGCCGTTAAGGGGCCATGTGTCATAACTGGGCGTTATGGAACCATTGGTCAAGTTTTTTACTCCGATGCGGCTTGTTGGCCGTTAAATACGTCTTTGTACTCAACGGAGTTTAAGGGCAATGATCCTAAATTTGTTTATTACCTACTCAAAACTCTTCCATGGCGAGACTACTTAACTGCAAGCGCCGTGCCGGGCATAAATCGCAATCACGTTCATCTGTGTCCGGTCTGTGTTCCGGATTACGAGACCCAGACCGCTATCTCTGGCGTTCTGGGTTCACTAGACAATAAAATTGAACTCAACACTAAGCTAAATGGCTATTTAGCTGCTTGAGGTCGAGCTTTGAGACATCGATCTCGCCCGTCATGAGTTTGGGGAGAAGGGCGTCGCGAAGCTCCTCGAGTTGCTTCGAATTGCGTTCATTGACTTTTATCTGCTCATATAGCGGGTTTGCAAACGCACAGAAATCCTCGACGGCTTCCAAACCAGGGTTGGGAATCGGATATGTTAGCGTTGCTTTAGGCTGCGTCCTTTGGCGACTACCCGTTGAACCGGTGACATGTGCAAGAAGGAAGTCTCTAAAAGCTGGTGCGCCAATTGCGGCATAGTAGAAAGCTTTATGGGCGGGGTTCTTTGGCTTGTAAACAATGAATTCCGTTGAACACACAGCCCGCTTGCTTGAGCAGGCAGGCATCCAAATTCTCCTGCTACTAGGGTTAAGCTTGGAAATTAAGATGCAATTGGCATCAATAACATATTTGTTGCTTTTGATACCGTCGGCCAACTCAAAAACAGGCCGACGGTTTGCATCATAAGCGGGAATGCTGTAATGCTCCCAAATTTCTCCGTGACAGTTTTGCGGTTTCAATGTTTTTGTTGAAATCGAGAGAACCTTACCGAGATCAATAGACGATTCAATCTCGCCAAATCGTCTAGAGAACTCAAGCGCGGCCAGCTCTTCTAAATAGCCATTTAGCTTAGTGTTGAGGCGGATTTTATTTGAGATAGAATCGCATAGCATAACGATTGAGTCTTGTGTCGAGCGATCGGGCAGGGGGACTGGCATTTGTGCGTAAGTCTTAGCGTTGATATTGCCTCTGGTGCTACCGGTGTTAAAGGAGGCTATCCAGTCCCAATAAGCTTTCGACTGGGCATAGTATTTGACATAGCGAGGATTAACTTTCTTATCGTCCAACGAGAAGCGAATTAAGAAGCCCGCGAAGGCAAACTCGCCGTCGCGAGAATCGTAGTAATAATTCCTCCCAGTACTGTTGCCCGTTCTGGCGAAAACAATATCGCCTTCACTTAGCATGTATTTGTAAGCGTCGGAGTCGTTTACCGATTTGCGGTCGTTCCAATTCAGGGTACCATCATCGTTGATGTCCGTAATACGAAGATATGCAGGCAATTTCGCATCGAAATCCACAGCCGAAGCGGCGATACCGTATTTTCCGCCACCGAGGCTAAGTTCTCCTAGAGTTGAAACACTAAAGCTCATATCCAATCGCCTCCAGATTCTTCTTAATCTGCTCCTGCAAGCGGTTGGACTCTTCAAAGCACTTTGAAATTTCACTGGTCAGGCGTGCTATCTTCTCATCAAACGGCTCACCGTCGTCTTCGACCTCGGCAATGCCTACGTAGCGACCGGGCGTCAGGATGAAATCTTGCTTGGCGATTTCATCCAAATCCGCTATGGCGCTGAACCCCTTCACGGGCTCGAACTCGCCCTTGCGGAAGGAGCCAAATGCGGATGCAATTTTGTTGATGTCTTCTTCGGTAAACTCGCGTAGTTTGCGAGAGACCATGGTGCCCATTTCGCGGGCATCGATGAATAGTGTCTTGCCGGACTGAGCCTTCTTCTTGTTCAGGATCCACAGGCACACGGGAATTTGGGTGCTGTAGAACAGCTGCCCCGGCATGGCTACAATGCCCTCTACCAAATCGTCCTCTACGATAGCGCGTCGAATATCGCCCTCGCCGCTCGTCTGGCTTGAGAGCGACCCGTTTGCCAATACGAGGCCAATCTTGCCCGTGCCGTTAAGATGCCAAATCATATGCTGCATCCAAGCGAAGTTAGCGTTGCCCGTGGGCGGCATGCCGTACTTCCAACGTACGTCTTCCTGCAGCGCTTCGCCGCCCCAGTTCTTGAGGTTGAAGGGTGGGTTTGCCAACACATAGTCAAACTTTTCATTCTTGTGCTGGTCGGTGCTGAAGGTGTCTGCATAGTTGCCCAAATCGGCCTCGATGCCTCGAATACCGAGGTTCATCTTTGCGAGCTTCCACGTGGTAGGGTTGCTCTCCTGGCCAAAGATGGTGATGTCCTGTACCACGTTGCCGCCATGGTGCTCGACGAAGGCGGCGGACTGCACGAACATGCCTCCGCTGCCGCAGCAGGGGTCGTACACACGACCGTGGAAAGGCTGGAGGATTTCAACCAGCGTGCGCACGATGCACGACGGCGTATAGAACTCGCCGGCGTTTTTACCCTCCATTGATGCGAATTTCTGCAGGCAATATTCGTATGCGCGCCCTAACAGGTCTTTCTCGCTCTCGTTATCGGTCATTTGTACGTTTGTGAATAAGTCAACGACGTCGCCCAAGCGCCTCTTGTCTAGTTCGGGACGAGCGAAGTTCTTGGGCAGCACGTCTTTGAGCTTGTCGTTCTCGCGCTCGATGGCGCGCATGGCATTGTCAATGATCTGGCCAACTTCGGGCGTATGCGCCGCCTGTGAGATATTCACCCAACGTGCTTCTTCGGGAACGAAGAAGACATTCTGCTCCATGTAGCAGTCGCGATCCTCCTCGTCGCCGTAACCCTCTGCGACGAGCTCTAGGTAGCGTTCGTCGAAACGGTCTGAGAGGTACTTCAGGAAAATAAGGCCTAACACGACGTTTTTGTACTCGGCAGCGTCCAAGTTGCCACGCAGCACATCTGCAGCGTTCCACAGCTGATCCTCAAAGCCAACGTCGGCCGTGTTCTTCTTGGTGTCCTTAGCCTTGCTTTTAGCCATGCTGTTTTAACTCCCTATGCTGCATTGTCGGCCCAGAGTTCGCACTGATCCATCACGGTGGCCAGTGCCGACTCCATGCCCTCTGGCGGATACTTATGATGTTTGAGCAGACGCTTAATTGCAACACGCATAGCAGCGCGTGCGCTTTGTTTCTTCTGCCAATCGACCGTGCGCATTTCGCGCATCTTCGCAGCGAGCTCTTGCGTGATGGCGACCAGCTCGTCATTTCTCTCGCGATAATAATCAGCGACTGCTTGCGGTTGTGTTAGCGCCTCGTAAAACGCAAACTCCTCTTCGCTAAGCCCAAGCTCCTTTGCCTTTTGGTTTTCGGAAAGCATCTCTTTTGCCATCTTGAGCATTTCTTCGAATACCTCGGCGTTTGTGAGCTGTCCATTTAGATAGCTATTTACCATGCCTTGCATGAGTTCTGAGTACTTCTTTGCCTGCGTCACGCTCTTTCTGCGGTAGCCCTTGATCTGGTCGTCGATGAGTTTTTTCAACAACTCGTAAGCCAAGTTCCTCTCTTTCATACGCGAGAGGCTCGACAGAAACTTGGGATCAAAAATCGAAACCGTTTCGTCTTCCACCTTAAACAGGTCTATTACGCCGTCGGTATGGACGATGTTCTGTTCGAGTAGTGCATTGATGCGGTCATTTACCTGCTTAAGGGTAAGTTTGCCTCCGTTTTTGCTGTGGGTGCCGCCCTGCTCGGTGAGCTGAAGGATGAGCTCTCGAACAACCTGGAAATAGCCAGCCTCGATGCGCTGCATGTCTGTTGCGCGACTTTTGGCGAGTCCATAGGCTTTGAGCATGACTCCTGCCTGCTCAACAAAGTCTCGGGTGGTATCTTCGTCGCCGGGTGCAAGGATATGATTTACTCCACCCGTTATGAGTTCGCTTCGACGTGCGGCGGACTCGGTGCTCATGAATTCCGAATAATCGTAACCAAACATTTTGTCGCGACAGACCGCCAGTTTTTCCAAGAACTTAGGATAGGCGGTTTTCCCGATATCCATGTCGCCGTATTTCTTTTGGTCGCGTTTGGTGTAGTCCTTCATGGCGCGTTTAAGGGCGTTGGCTATGCCTACGTAGTCAACAACCAATCCGCCAACCTTGTCTTTATATACTCGGTTTACGCGTGCGATTGCCTGCATCAGGTTATATCCGCGCATGGGTTTATACACATACATGGTGGCAAGGCTCGGCACGTCAAAACCGGTGAGCCACATGTCTACGACGATTACGATTTTGAGCTGGTCGGCGTCATCCTTAAAGCGCTTTGCCATCTCCTTGACATGGGCCTTATTGCCTACGACGTCGAACCACCACTCGGGGTCCTGATTGCCCATGGTCATGACAACGCCGAGCTTGTCCTCGTCCTTCCAAGAGGGTCGCAGTTTGCATATACGTTGATATATAGCCATGGCGGCGGGGCGCGAATACGCAACGATCATTGCCTTGCCGGTGAGTTCGTGCGCACGGTTGGTCTCATAGTGCTCTACGATGTCCTGACATAGGGCATCGATGACTTCGGGTGCACCTAGAACGGCGTCCAGATTTGCAAAGTTGCGCTTGCTTGCATCAATGGTTTCGGCGTTAGCCTGCTCGGTGAGCTTTTCGTACTCATCATCAACTTTTGCAAGGATGCCCTGATCCAGCTTGAGTGCGACGACGCGGCTCTCGTAGAACACGGGTCGAGTTGCGTCGTCCTCTACTGCCTGGGTCATGTCGTAGACGTCAATATAATCGCCGAAAACCTCGCGAGTCGATCGATCTTCGGCAGAAATGGGGGTGCCGGTAAAGCCGATGAAGGTCGCATTCGGAAGGGCGCGGCGGATGAGCAGTGCGGTGCCCGTGTGCTTCTTGCCGTCACGGTCGTATTTCTCCTCGAACCCGTACTGTCCGCGGTGCGCCTCATCTACCATCACTACGACGTTCTTGCGCTCGGAAAGGGCGATGGCCTCCTCCTCGAACTTCTGCATGGTGGTGAAAATGATGCCGTTGGCGCGGCGGCTCGAGATCTGCTGCGCAAGATCGGCACGGCTCTGCGCCTGAACGGGCATCTGGCGCAGGAAGTCTGAGCATTTGGAGAACTGTGCGAACAACTGCGAGTCGAGGTCGTTGCGGTCGGTGATCACCACGATGGTGGGGCTGTCGAGTTTCTCTTCGAGCAGATGGGCAAGGAAAACCATCGAAAGCGACTTGCCCGAGCCCTGCGTGTGCCAGAAGACGCCGCCCTTGCCGTCGCCGCCGATGGCCTCATGCACGCTCTCGAGTGCCTTGTTTACCGCGAAGTACTGATGGTACCCCGCGAGGATTTTCGCGTCCTCGGAGAACAGGATGAAGTTCTTCAGGATGTCGATGAACCGCTCCTTGGGGAACATGCCATCCAGTGGCGTCTTCCAATCGGCGTACTGGGTGGCCTCGTAGTTTCCGTCGACACTCTTCCACTCCACGAAGCGCGACTCGTTTGCGGTAATCGTGCCGACCTTGGTGTGAAGCATGTCGCTGGTGACGCAGAAGGCGTTGTACACGAAAAGCGATGGGATCTGTCGTTTGTAGTTTTGAATCTGTTGGTAGGCATCTTCGCTGTCAGCGTCGGCTCGAGCGGGTGACTTTAATTCAAAGAGAACGAGCGGAAGCCCGTTGACGAATACGATGATGTCTGGACGCTTGTTGGTGCCACGCTCGATGTAGGTCCATTGGTTAACAATGTGGAAGCTGTTCTTTTCGGGATTGTCGTAATCGACCAAGTGCACGATGTCCGTATGCTCTTCTTTGCCGTCAAACCAGCTTGTCTCCACACCGTTCTGGAGCATGTCCATAAAGATGCTGTTCTTGGCGATGAGGTCGCTGCCCTCGATTTCCTTTAGTCTGGTTATTGAGGCATCAATCGCGCGTCGATTGAGCGTGGGGTTAATGCTCTCAAGAGCGGGCCCAATGATGTCAGGCAGGAAGGCGTCGTCAAAGGCGTCGGAGGAACGAGCAACATCAGGTCCATAGAGGTGCTCGTACCCCAGGCTCGTTTGCAAGTGGTCAATGATGCCTTGTTCGAAAGCATCCTCATTAAATGACGTTGAGGAGCTGTAATCGACAGCAATCATGCGCACTCCTTACCTTATGCTTCTTCGACGTTGGTGAGCCTGTCCACCATTGCATTCTAGCAGTTAATCTTGCATATATTGGTATATCTGACACCCGTTGGTCGCCATTTCTCTTATCGGTTGATTACATTAGAATGGCAGTCAGTGGCAGGGCTCGTTTATTAATTAAATCGGCTTCAATTTACAGGCACTCGTGTTGTGACAGTTGGCCAAGCGCTTGCTTGAAGCTGTTGTTGGTGATCTTGAGGTCGTTTCCCGTTTGCATTTTAATGAGTGTCGGGTAGTCATCCGGATCGTTCTCAACGCGAGCGATGAAACTCGAGGCTTCATCGGCGCCCGGAGTCTTGTGAGGCATGGGGCCCGCAAGTATTGCGGCGTAGTCCATCGAGCCGCGTATTTTGCCGAAGTTGAAGTGCTTGAGTCGGGAATATTCGAGCTGGAACTCAAATCGATTCGGATCGAACCCTTTCTTGCGGGCGATACTGCGCAGCTTGTCGACGTTAACGGCGCTTGCGCCGACAACGAGGATCTTACCCAGAAAACGTTCCTCATGGGGATCGTTTTCGCTTACGAGAAGGTCGGACATTCCAAGGGATGCCAAAAGATCCTCTAGGGTGTCTTCGCGATTCGCCTTTGTTATGGCGGGTAGTAGTTCGAGCCCCATGCGCCCCATCATCTCGTCGCAAAGGTCGGAGAGCTCCTGAATGGTGAGATGCGCCAAGGCTAACCCTCCTCATCGAAAAGGTCGGTAAGTTCCTGGCGGGCTCGAGATAGACGTAACTTTAACAACTTGATCTCGTCTGTCTTGGCGAGATAGGCATCGGCAATCGTCTTCTGACGATCGGCGTCCTCGAGGGGCACCTTGATGTTGCTGAGAGCTTTGATGGGCACACTGGGTATGGTAGTGCCGACTGCTTCGCGGGCAAGGAGCTCTTTTCCAGTGGGGCTCGAGAAAAACGCTGCGAGATAGTAGGGGTCAATCTTTTCTCTGTTAGTGCTCAATACGTACAGGTTTCCATTCGCGATGATTTTTCGATCTTCGGGAACTTCGGCAACCGCAACCTTGAATGGGGCTCCAGACTTTGAGATGAGGACGTCACCGTCGTGGATGCGATACTTCTCAAGCTTCATGTCGAGCGTGGAGAGGTTTGGAAGGTCGTCGTCGATAGACCCATCAGAGATATTTCCCAGGTTGAGATAGCTGAGTCCGGTGTCTTCGTCACAGACAAGTGCATCGAGTTCTGCTGCGCGAACGCTTGCGCCTCGCATGATTTTTGCGACGCTCCCGAGCTCAACCCCATTCGGGACCTCGATTTCTTTTTCGAGATAACGCTTTGCAGAGAGATCGAAGTCACGCGCCGCAATTTCATCAAGTGTTTTGAAAACACTCTTTTCGGAATCGGTGCCGAGGCGCTCGACAATCGCGTTAATGGCGGTTTCGTCAATTGAGCAGCTGCGGCGATCATTGGTGCCTAAATCAGTTGCATCGACAAAGCGAACCCCCTTGGAGCCGCCTGCGCTAAGGATGACGAATGACGTTTGAATCATCGTGTAGGGAGCAAAGACCCCCTTAGGCAGTGCGACAATCGCTTTAATGAAACCGTTCTTAACGAAATATTCGCGAACAGGTTTATCCATGCCATTGAAGCACGCGCCGTTCGACATGACTGCGGCGGCGGTCCCGTCCTTTTTAAGGGAATCGACAAGAAGACGGTTGAAGACCCAATCGGATGACGACGGGCGGCTGTAGCGTTCCTGGCCTTTCATGACTTTCTCAATGTAATTAGAACTCTTATAGAACATCTTGGTCTGCATTCCCCAGGGGTAGTTGGAGAATGCTTTATCTACAGGATTGCACTCGATGCTGCTGTCGAAATAGCGAAACATGTCATCACAGGCATAGTAAATCTGCGAACTCTTGACTTTGGAACGGAGCTTTGCGATGGCAAGGGTGTTCGAATTTAGTTCGACGCCCATAAGTTTGGCATCGGGGCATTTCGTCGCGGCAGCTTCGAGAAAATTGCCCGTTCCGCAGCCGAAGTCAATGACCTTCTCGCCGGACTTAATATCTAGAACAGCAAGTGCGAGGTGCGCGATTCCCTCGGGGGTCGAGGACTCTCCGCCAAAGATTCCCTGGCTGATCGGGCCGTCCTGAAGGAATTTGTCGATTGCTTCTTCGTTGAAATTGGAAAGAGCGGCAAGGAGTTCGTCGAATGATCCGTCTGCGGCAATTCGTTTATAGGCGTGATCGAGCAGAGCAGCGATATCGCCGTCACCCTGGGATGCGAGCTCAATCATTTCGGCGTGGTCGTCGCATCTGCCGGTTTTCTGAGCGAAGCGCGCGAGATAAACGAGCGGATAGAGATAGTCGGACGGCAATGAACTGCGGAGACGGGTCGTGAGAGTCCAGCCGATTTCCTTTGCCTGTGCGTTGACGTTAAACAATTTGAATCCTTTCATTGATTGGTTATCAATAACCGCTGATTGAACTATCGCACATAAGGTTATTGATAACCAGATGGTTTTCAGGTTATTTATAACCAAAGCCTTTGTTCTAGTCGCATTGATCCGTCGGAGCCAGCTGGTTTTGCCCACAAGCTAATGATTTGGTAACGGATAAAGGCATGAGAGCTGAATCGGAGCAGCGCGCAATTGCTGTTTCAATCTATTCACTGTTGAGGACGAGAGCGCACGGCATGCCATCTCACGGTTTTGGAACAGTGCCGATCTAACTGGTAATCTAGCAATATGACAGCTCGAACCGCAATCTAACCGACGTCAACAAAGAGGAGTAGAAATGGACAACGACACACTGCTGTTTAGGGATAAGGGTGCCGGTGTATTCAAGGAAATCTGCATCTACCCGAACCGGATCACCACGCTCAAGAAGAACCGCTTCTTCGGCACGCATGAAGAGGTGGTTTACCTGAATGACGTTACCGGTGTCTATAGAATCAATGGCAAGCAGGTGATCTTGAACAACAGGCTGCGGACGGGCTATGACTACAGGCTGAGCAGCCGCTCCCAGGCACAGGAATTCGTGAGGGTCCTGAACTCGATTATGTAGCCGATAGCTATTCCCCGCACGCGCGGTGGTGATCCCTCAGGTAATACAACGGGCATTGCGCTAGCCTGCTGTTTCCCACACACGCGGGGATGATCCCTGCCTGTCCGAGGATGAAGTCAGGCGGCCGAACCGTCTCGTCACGATGTGACTCGACACGCTAGAGGACAGGGTAGAGCGTCACGTTCTGACGAGCATGGAGGGCTGCGAGTGCCTGGCCAAGTCCGGGGAGTGGCTTAGACGGCGGGATGGCTTTAGCTCCGCTCCCTTGGGGGTCGAAAGATATGAAGACATACGTTTATCAGGCGGTGCTCACGCCCGATGAGGACGGTGGTTACGACGTGGAGTTTCCCTCGCTACCGGGATGCTTTGCCTGCGGTGACACGATTGCCGAGGCCGCCGAGCAGGCCGTGGACGCGGCGAGCACCTACGTGGCTGTGCTCGTGAGGGACGGCCTCGCCGTGCTGGAGCCCGAGTTTATCGAGCCCGCAGACGGCGGCCTCTCCATGATGGTCGCCTTCTCCACGGGCGAGGGGTATATCGTGGAGGGGGAGACGGTCTCGGCGGCCGGAGCCGCGCGCGGGCTCTCCGTTTCCCCCGGCAGGATTACCCACATGCTCGACTCGGGAATCCTCACGGGCTACCGCAAGGGCCGCCGCACCTATGTGACCGTGGAGAGCATAGCGGCGCGCCTGACCGACACGCCCCGCTCGGGCAGGCCCAAGCGGGGCGTGGTCGCATAGCTTTTGTCCGTCATGAAAGGTGGCCGTAAAAAGGGCTCTTCGGCTGTCCCCCGGGGCGAACTTTTTATGCCGAGTTGAGGTAGCGATTGCCTCTCGAGAAGTCTGGGAAATGTCCCGAAAAGCGTCGCCGCTCTATCTGGCGCCTCGGTTATCTCCAGGATAGTGAGCCCAACGCCGCGCAGTGCCCTGACCCTCTCCATCATTTTCCTAGCATATGCTATGTAGACTCCAAGCCGAACCTCGATTGTCCAACTTCTTCTCCGTAATCTCGCTCCTTTCTGTCCATTCGGGGCGCAAACTTTTGGTTTTAGATCCCGATGTTGGTAGATGTAAATAAACGGTGGAGCGGCTGCAAAAGATCCGCCTCGCTGGGTAAAATCAGGATGTGCCGCGGAACCCGCTCCTCAGCTGCTCAAACTTCGGAGACGCGGGCAACGCAGGTGCTAATGTCTAAAGGGCCGGCTGCAACCGGCCCTTTTCATGACTCCCTTCGCTATCCGTTACTGCTTATATTCCCGCCAGATCGAGTAGAGGTTCCGGGCAATGCCGGTCACATACATCGAGAGGCGCAGGATTTCAAGAAACAAGTTCATAGGCTTCACCCCAATCGGAGATCGGAGCGTTGCCCGCAGGCGGATTCCGCGGCAGTCAAGATTTTACCTCACAGGCCGCGGTGGGAGGCACCCTGCCCATCCCCTGGTTTGGAGCAGTGTCGATCTAACGGGCAATCAAACCCCTAGCGCTCTTTGAATTGAGCAAGCATCTGCCCGAAGAAGCTGAGCCCGGATGGCTCATAAATGAGTGAACCGCCGTCCGCGGTCCTGTAGAGCCCGCAGGGGAGGTAGCGCCCGTCGGGGAGGACATAGAGGTTGGCTTCTTTCTTCAGTCCTGCTAGAAATAGCGGAATCCCGTTTTCGTCCATTTGGAACTCATCAATATTCGCGATCTCTCTTTCCATGGCGCCTGCTGGTCAGTTTCTATCGTAAGTGCGCCCTAAAACAAACACTGCTCTATCAGCTCTTTACCGCGCAAGGCGTCGATCCACTCTCGTGGAATTGCGTCGATGCCGTATGCCGTGCCGGCGAGCGCGCCTGCGACGGCTGCGGTGGTGTCGGTGTCGTCGCCCAGGTTGACGGCGGCAAGCACGCAATCTTCGTAGCTGTTAGTGTTGACGAAACACCAGGTGGCTGCTTTAAGCGTGTCGCGCACGAAGCCGCCAGACCTGATTTCGTGCTCGGGCACGTCTTTCAGCTGGAGCACCCACGAGGGAAGCGCGTCGTTCATCACATCCCTCATTAGCTCGATAAATATGACGTATGCATCGGTCGACGTTCTGTGGGCGTGCGTAATCGCGGAGACCTCGCAGATCTCGTCGTCTGTCGCATCGGTGAACGCCAGGGGAGCGATGCGCATGAGCGATCCGTTGCCGTTGTCGCGCTCGCCGGAGCCTCCTTTGCCGGCGTGCAAGGCGCGGGCGGTCGTGCCGCCATAATCGAAAACGCCGTCGATCGTATACTCGCCACGGGCAATCCAGCTGACGAATTTGTCGCGCATGTCTGCGGTGTCGATGTGCCCAAGCTCTCTAATCGAGTCGCAGGTAGCAAGCGTCATGGACGTGTCATCGCTCCAGGTGCCGGCGGGCTGCCCGTGCGTGCCGTAGCCGATCATGTCGGTGCATTCGAACGTGCCGCGAGGCATAAACTCGTATGGAACGCCCAGCGCGTCGCCGACGGCAAGCCCATAGATGCAATCGCGTAGTGTTGTTTTCGGTCTGTCTGTCATGGAGCGCTCCTCTTATGTCGGGGGATATGAAACGCCGTCGGGGGTATCGGTCGCAACGTGCTGCTACCCTTGCGCTTTGCCATTAGTCGCTTCGTTGATGGCGCGGTACTCGGCACTCAGCTCGCGCGCCAGCTCTTCCTTGCTTGGAAGATACGGCAGGTATTTGGCGGCAAACACTTGGTCGTTGTCTTCGGGCAGCGTGTACTCGACAATCGAATCGCTTTTGTCCGCGCAGAGCACGATGCCTATGGGCGGATTGTCGCCTTCGTTCATGAGCTCGCGCGTGTAGTAGTTCACATACATTTGCATCTGGCCCAGGTCCTGGTGCGTAAGGTCATCGGTCTTAAGGTCGATGAGCACGAAGCAGCGCATCAGATAGTTGTAAAAAACAAGGTCAATATAGAAATGGCGTCCATCAAAGGTGATGCGCTTTTGGCGCGCCTCGAAAGCGAAGCCACGACCAAGCTCCAGCAGGAACTTCTGAAGATGCGTGATGAGCGCCTGCTCTAGATCGCTCTCGCGAAACGTAGCATCGTCCGAGAAACCTAAAAACTCCAGTACATATGGGTCGCGGATGATATCCTCGGGGCGACGAGCCGGGGCGCTCTCTTGGATTTCCTGGGTGACGGCCTCTTTGTCCTTGCTGGTAAGTAGGCGCTCGCGGAACATGGTGTTGATCTGGCGTTCGAGCTGGCGCGTGCTCCAGCGAGAAACGGCGCATTCGTTCATGTACCATGTGCGAGCATCAGGGTCGGGAATGCGCATCAACCTGCGGTAATGAGTCCAGCTCAATTCGCTACGCAGTGCGTCGCGAATTGGAAACGCAAGAAAGAACTGACGCATATTGCGAAGGTTTGCGATGCCAAAGCCTCTTCCGAAATCCGCGGTAAGCCTTCTGGAGAGGCCTGCAATCAATGCCTCCCCATATGCTGCGCGCCCCTCTCCGCCCTGCTCATCAACAATACTTTTGCCGATCTCCCAATATGCCTCAACCATCGCAAAGTTAACGGCGGTATAGGCCTTGTTGCGAGCGGCGTTGAGAATCGAGGAAACCTGCTTGTAAAAAACTTCTGGCACGATTGCCGATTCTCCACGGTTTACCAGTTCGCCCATCACTGTCGCCCCACTTTCCTCTTGTGGAATGCATCTTTATCGCATTTAGTTTAAAGCCTCGCGCGGACACGAATTGCTGTGCTGTCTGGCACCTTCGCATGGGAGCCTTGCGGTGACTAAAATGTGACCATAGAGACAGTTTTAGCGAACCCCACGGGAGTGACGCGTATGGACAACAACACGCTGCTATTCCAGGACAAGGGTTCGGGTAGGTTTAAAGACGTTAAGATCTACCCCAACCGTATTGAGGTGCTCAAGAAGGGCACTTTTGGCGGCAAGCACACCGAAAGTGTCTATCTTAAGGACATCACGGGGGTCAACAGGATCAAGGGGCGCGACGTTTTCCTGCGTAACAGGCTGTTGACTGCTTGTGTTTTTAGCCTGAGCAGTCGTGCGAAGGCCCAGGAGTTCGTGAATGCGTTGAACTCGGTGATGTAGTCGATAGTGGCGTTCGGGCCAGACTTACGCCCGCGCATCGGGCGGCACTGAGGCTGGTCGCTCAGCCTGCGAGTTTTCTGAACACACCACCTCTTCATTTGCAAAAAGCTAGGGGCACAGAACGGTATTCTGC
>PPYF01385534.1_pt1 | contig 17976 bp, 4 predicted proteins | sample 1559871 | NCBI WGS metagenome assembly PPYF01 (sample SAMN08240021, study PRJNA423297) | Human gut metagenome, whole genome shotgun sequencing project.
GTTTATAGATGAACGAGATAAAATATTAATATTATCTAAAACAATGGTAGGATTTGCACCCTGTACCACCTCAATTACATTACTTGTTTGACTTGTTGATTGAACTATATATATTTCCATATTCTTTGGAATATCATAGCTTGTTGTACCAACCGTAACTGTTACTATATCGTTATTATCATTGTTTTTTGTTATTTTGATATTTCCTTTTGAAATATCAAACTGCGATTTATCATCACCCGTCAAAGAAATATCTTTTGAACCATTAAAAATATATCCATTTAAAGTTGCTGTTACCTTAACACGAATTTTATGAGTTCCCTGCTTATAATGTGCAACTATATATCCGTCCACAACTTCTGCCAAATCACTGCTTATTGCTGTTTCATTTTCGTCAGCTGTTGTTAATGTATATGTACAATTAAGAATATGAGTAGGATAAGTACAGTCACTTGATTTTTCAAAATCAGTTGTTAATTTGATTTTTGTCTGTCCGACAATTTTATTTACAGTTATTTCATCAGGTACAGATAATTTAATTGATGAATTTGCATCTGTACATGTACAGTCTGACCCCGAATATTCTGTCAGTATTGTTTGGTTTTCTATATCGTCTGTACGATATATTTTACCGGCATATGTTACGGCATAGCTCGTTGTACCTTCTGTTACATATACATACAGCTTTGCTTCGCTGTCTGTTACTGTTTTCCATGAGCCGACAGTAACTTCTTTATTTGCCATTTCAACTGCATCCGGCATTGTCAGAACTACTTGTTTAAGTTTATTTCCATACTTATCTTGAACTTTGTCATAATCTGTGCTTCTGAACGTACCATCTACACTGCCGCCGTTTATGTATATATTATTTACACCAAATTGTTCTGTTGTGGGAGCCATTCTTCCCGGTCCTATGGAATAAGTCACCGAAGCACCGGCTGTTGCTTTAATATATCCGCCATTTACGATAATCTCCGCATTAGACTTACGCTCCACACCGCCTATGGCTGTTCCGTATCGTCCTGTACTCGCATTTATGATACCGCCGTTTATTTCTATTGTACATCCGCTGACATCACCACCAGATGTTTTTACACCTCCGCCTATAGCTGTACCTTTCATTCCTCCGACAGCATTAATAGTACCGCCGTTTATTATAATCTTACCATGTAATTGATTTAGATTCGCACCGATTCCCGATGCTTGTGCAGTACCTGTTACATTAAGAATACCGTCACCGTCAATAGTCAAAATCGAATAATCCGACTCTATACTATTTGCTACAACATTAATACCTGCCTTACCGCTTTTTGTATTTGTAGCAGTAACGGTATTTGTGCCGTTTATGTGCAAATTAACATCTGCACCGGATTCAATTATAATAGGCGAACTTGTTGCAGACGTCATCGTTACATTTTCAATCGTCAAATCCGCCTTTACACCTGTTTTTACCGTCACAATATTTGTAACATCAACAGAACCGATATAATATGTACCGGCTGTATTAATTGTCACATCACCGTTTTGTAAATCTGAACTTAGGTCTGTTCCGTCTGTCATAGGTGCAACATCATTTTTATTTATATTTACAGTATCCTTTGAATTATCCAACGGTACGTTCGTAGCTGCTATATTTTCTTCCGTACTTTTTTCATTCGGAGATGAAGTTGCCAAAACCTCAGTCTGCTCCGAATTGATTTCTGTTTTGATTTCATCAGCCGACACCGCAAAATTCAATGTCGGTAAAAGCATTGATAAAGCCAATATTATAGAAACCGCTTTTCTTTTCATTTTAATTCCTCTTTTCATATATCTTAACAACGTATAGTTATCCTTATTATATATTTTATAATACCACAAAGCACTTGAAATTGTCAATATTATACACTGAAAACGACTGTTTTTAACACCGTTTCTCAACATTTTTAACAAAAAAGAGTTATGACAAATCAACTCCAAAATTGTTTCATCATAACTCCAATGTCAAATTATAACCAAGGATAATAAGCTTCCAATCTTACAGAGAATCTGTTTCTGATTGCATTAACATCATTATTGTCAATCCTGCCATCCTTGTTTACATCCCAAATACGCGCTTGTTTTACGCCGTTCGCATCAGCATCCTTACCAACAAGATTATTTGCATCAATACCGTTTACTGCGCCGTCACTGTTGACATCACCTATTCTTCTGTCCACAACTAACAAATATCTCTCCATAGTTGAATCGTTGATTTGATATGTAACCTTATACAAGCCTTCCACTCCGGATACGGCACTGACCGTTCCTTTTATAGTATCAGATGTCGAACCGTCATTTATATTCACGCCCGGATCAACAAATTTATCAAGACCGCTTGTTATTACAGTATATTCGTTACCGTCTGCATCAATGTTATTTATAGGATTATATGTAATATCGGCACTGCAGTCCTTCGGCAAATAGTTTTCACTGAATTTGTGATTTGCCTTTAGGTAATCCAACGCTTCTTTCTGCCATTCCGCATCATGCGTCGTATCCTTATAAATCATAGCAGCCGGTGAATTACCCAAATTAAATGTATATGTAACATTAACAGTCATTGTTGCACTGAAAGAATTGTCTAAAGTATAGTTGCTGTTTGCAAGTTCAATTACTATATCATACACACCTGCATTTATAACACTGTTAAGTTTTGTTTCTGTATCACGTTTAACGTATTTTACGGAATACAAATCCGATGCCAAAGCTTCAGTCGGTGTAACCTTTGCGGTATGTTCCTTACCGTCATAATCAACTACATTGTCTGTAACCGTAAAATTAACTGTTTTCGGCGTAACCGTTATTGTTTTCGATGATGTTTCATCTGCAATATAGTTGCCGTTCGGGAAAGTAATTATTATATCATATACACCGACATCCGTAATTTCAGTCAAGTCAGTTTCTGTACCTTGCTTACGGTATGTTATTGTATATTTACTGTCATCATACGGTGCGTCAACCGTCATATTCGGTTTGTGCGTCTTTCCGTCATATACCCAGCTTTCATCCGTTGTAAAGTGACCCGATTGCGGACTTATTGTAAGTTTATTATCATAATCATTTCCGATTGAATACACTTTATCATTATCAAGTGTAATTTTTATCGTATAAACATCTGCATCGGTCGGATTTTCTACAGTTTCACCCTTTGAATTAGTATATGTAACTTTATATCCAATATCTGCGGGATCGGAAGAAACAGTTGCCTTATGACCGTTTCCGTCATATGTAAACGATGTATTTGTTACCGTAAAGTTTACATTTTCACCTATGATTTTAATTGTACATTCGTCATATATCGTTTCATAGTTAGGGTTTGTTGTATGCACCCTTGCAGTATATATACCGCTTGAAACAGGCACATCGGTTGTGTATTCACCGCCGTTTCTGCTATACTCAATAACATATCCTGCCGCAGGCGGTGTTACCGTTACGTCAGCTGCCGTAAGCGGGTGAGGTAATTGGTCATATTGATATTCTTTGTCACCGCTTAATGAAATTGACGCACCTTGACGTTCAATTTGAATATGCGTATCACCCTCACGTTCCGATATGATACAACCCGATACATAAACATCAATATAATATGTTCCGGCATCTGTTACAGACGAAAGATTATCTTTACCGTATCTTATAATCGGTACAGCGTCTGTCAGTTCGCCACCGTTCAAATCATAACATTTAACTGTCGCTGTATAACTGTTTCCGTCATATATAATATTCTTGGGAGCAGTTACATGAATCTTGATAGATCTCGCTCTTATATTAATCTTAAATGTAACATCTCTGTATGTACCGTCTACATTACTTATACGGATATTCATATTAGCATAATATCCGGCACTTGTCGGAGTACCCGTTATTGAACCGTCCTCGTTGACAGTAAGACCTGTTGGTTTAAAACCCGATATAAATTCAAAACTATATCCGTCATTGCTTCCGCCGCTCATTGTTATTTGTGCTGAGTACGGCTTATATGCCTCACCCATAGGAAGCAACGTTGTATCTACACTAAAGTCAGCCGCATGAGCACATACACCTGCCATAAGCATTGCTATCATTATAATCAAAAATGCAGATATTTTTTTCATTTATTACACCTCTTTTCCGTTAAATCAATTACACAGCTTATTATTTTAATTGTTATTGCATTTCCGAAAGCATTGTCCAAAGATACGGACAATGCCATTGGAAATGCAATAACACAGGGCGATAACCGCCCTGTGTCATTACATTGCTTTATTTATCGCATTTATTATAATTCGATATTTATTAAGCAGCAGGAGTTGCTTCAGGAGCTGTTGTCTTTTCAGGAGCAACAGTTGCTTCAGGAGTTACTGTTGTTTCAGGAGCAACAGTTTCTTCAGGAGCTGCTGTTTCTTCCGGTTTTACTGTAGGAACTACTGCATTTGCGCCAACCATTCTTTCATTTACTGCAAGAAGAATGTCTGCCTCTGCCCAGTGACCTGCAATGTCATTAGGAGTAAATGTTACGATTGGTGTTGATTCTACAAGAACTCTGTTGATAATTGCAACAGCTTCAGCTCTTGTTAGCGGTGAATATGGACCGAATGTACCGTCTTCATAACCTGAAACGATATTCTTGTCAGCAAGAGTTTCAATGTAATCCTTAGCCCAATCATTTTCAGTTACATCTGTGAAGATGCCATTGTATGAAATCAAATCATATCTTTGAGCTCTTGCGATAACTGCACTGATTTCGCCTCTTGTGATTGTATCCATAGGTCTGAATGTACCGTCTTCATAACCGCTTAATACATCCTTATCTTCAAGATAACCGATGTACTTGTTGAACCAAGCGTCTGAATCAACGTCAGGGAATGATGCTTGATACATACCGTCAGGTAGATCGTCACCATAGCTTAGTCTTGCAATCATAGCTGCAAGTTCGCCTCTTGTGATGTTGTTATTTGGTAGGAATGAACCGTCATCATAACCTGAAGCGTATGGCTTTGTATATTCTGTGTTGATTACAGGTGCTTCTGTCGGCTTAACTGTTGGTACAGGTGTTGCTGTAGCTTCTTTAACAGTTACAGGAATATTCTTAACTATGCCGTTAACCTTAACCTTAACAGTTGCTGTACCCTTACCAACCAATGTGATGTTACCGTTTTCGTCAACAGTTGCTACATCTTCATTTGATGATGTCCATGTTGGTTTAGCTGTTGAGCCTTTTACAGTAGCTGTAACTTTAATCTTATCACCTACAACACCGGAAACAGTATCCTTATCAAGTTTAATTGATACGCTGCTTCCGCCGCCGCCGCCACCGCCGCCGCTGCTCTTCTTAGCGGTGTAGTAAAGATTGATATTGTCGTTGCTGTCCTTTGGCAAGTTAGCTACATCTGCTGATGTTGTGCAAGCTGAATCTGTGAAGTATGCTCTGAATCTTGAAGGTGTGTATTGAAGAACATTAGAATTGAACTTACCGAATGTAGTGTCATCCTTAACTGCATTAATTTCTTCATCATTTGTATAAACCTTATATTCAGGTTCTGAGCCGGCTGCTGCACCATTCTTATAAATATTTACTAAGTATTTATAAGTTGTAGCTTTTACTGTAGCAGCATCTGAAGCAGGTGCTGAAGTTGTAGCAGCTGTTCTTACAAGTATTGTGTATTCTTTATTTCTTACTGCATTTTCGATTGTTGTTGTACCTGCTGCTGCCTTAACCCATGTTGCACCATTGTCTGTTGAATATTCAAAGTCGGCTGTTGTACCGCTTAGAACGATATTGTTTGTCTTCTTATCAGCTTTAGCTGTTACATTTTCCGGAGTTGCCGGCTTAATTACAGCTGTTGAGTTGTTAATTGTTGTTGAGCTTACAGGTAGGTTATCTTCACCAACAATTTCATAGTTTTCATTATCAGCCTTAATATCTGATACTTTGATTGTGTTTGTTCCGACATCTTTACCGTCAAATTCCCACTTAGCAGAAATATTAACTGTATCGCCTGCCACAATTACACCGTCCTTAACAGTTGCTGTACCTGTTGCAGTTGTTGTGCCGTCATATGATTTACTTTCAGGTTTGAATATGATGTCTGAAAGTTTGATTGGTTTTTTCTTTGCTGTTAGAGTAACTGTCTTAGTCTTTGTTACTGAGCCTTCTGTGTATGATACTTTTATTGTTGTATCTCCATAAGGAAGCTTTGCAGTCTTATCAAATTCGTTACCATCTTTATCCAATAGCTTGTAGTTTGTAACAGGAGCCTTTGTTGCCGAAGCACCTGTACCATATACTGCATTAACTACCAAACCGCCAAAGTCAGGTGTCAAATCAGGATATGTGTATGTTACCTTTGCAGGACCTGAAATTTCTATATCTGAGAAAGCTTCTTGAGTTACGCTACCCTTAACAGTTACTATTGCAGGAGTGAATGAATAGTTAGCTGCATCTGTACCTGTAAGAGCCTTTTCTGTAACTGTTACATCAGGAGTACCCGGTGTCTTTACATCATTAGCTGCATATTTATATGTAAATGGAAGTGTTACGTTATCTCCATCAACTATAGATGAATTATCCTTAGTTAGTACCAATGAGCTATCAGCAGTTACATCAGCTGTAGCATTAGGGTTAGCCTTAACTGCAGGAACTTTTATAGCATCAGCATTAACTGTAAGAGCCTTTGCTGTAATTGTTGCAGCTGTCTTAAGTGTACCGTCAGCATTAATCTTATCTGTATCCGGTGCAAATGTGTACTTACCGTTTGTTTCCGGTAGTGTAGTTGTTAGTTTAATCTTCTTATCTGTGCCTACATTTTTATCTGTATATGCAAATGTACCTGTAACTGTGTATGAGTCAGCACCTACAAATGCTGTAGCTGAATCCTTAATTGAAATTGTAGGTAGTGTTTGATCTGCAGGAATAGTTAATCCGCCATCATATACCTTTGTAATTGTTGCGTCTGATACTGTGTAGTAAACTGTCTTTGCAGCTACAGTAATCTTAGCTGATGAAGTAAGTGTTTTACCGTCATAGATAAAGTCAACTGTCTTATCTTTCATATCAAGTGTGATAACAGTGTCAGCATTAACTACTGTTTCACCGATTTTAACGGTAATACCGGCTGCTGCCAAATCAGCATATGAGATTTTGCCTGTTGAGTTATCATCATATGTAACATTCAACTCAAGGTCATCTGTCTTAAGCTTATCGCCATATGTATAAGCTGTCTTTCCACCGCTAATTGTTGCACTCTTAATCTTCTTTGCACCAAGTGTAGCAACTGAAACTACAGATTGTGTATTGCTACCTGCATTTGTGTAAACAACGTAAACCTTGTGATTACCATCAAGCATAGCTTCTGTAATCTTTGTGCTTGCTGTTACAGCTGTTGCTGTCTTAGCTTCTGTTTCGCTTGTTGCAATTACAACTTTGTAATTGCTGTCAAAGTTATCAAATGTTACATCAGCACCTGTTGTTTCTGATGCTTTCTTAGCTTTTACAACGATACCTGTTGGGTCGAAGTTATCATCTTTGTTGTATGATGCCTTAGCAGCATTGTTTGTTGATGCTGAAATTGTAATATCATCATAATTTGATGTTACTTTAAATGGTGCACTCTTAACTGTTGTATCAGACTTAAGTGCTACTACAAAGTAGTTGTCGCCGTGAGCATATTTGTCAGCAGCTGTTACCTGATCATTAACGGTACCAGCAGCATTAGATTTGTAAATTGCCAAGCCATTACTGACATTTTCATAGTTTGTGAATTTAAGATCACCAACTGATGTACCATTGTTCTTTTTAATCGTAGCAACCAAATCATTGAAGTTAATTGCTGTACCGTCATAAGCAGTTGTCGGAGCACCGCTTACTGTAATCTCTGTAGTCTTAATTTCACTAACTGTTAATGCACCAAGGTCGCATATAAAGTTCTTAACGATTGCATATATGTGCTTACCGTTTACATCAGTTGTTAGTGTTGCAGGAATATTAGTCAAGCCTGCATTGTCTGCTGCTGTAATACCTGCTGCACCATACTTATATGTAACAGTATCACTTTCACCAAGGTCTGCGTGTGAACTATCGTCATAATCGAATTGCAAATTCACACCCGGTTTAAATACATCACCTACAAATTGAGTTGATGCCATTGTACCTGACTTAATAGAAATACCTGTCTTCTTAGCTGCACCTGCAGGGAATAAATTAAGATTTCCGGTATAATCCAAGTGATTCTTTAGGTTACTTTCCGGTGTAATTGTTCTATCTACATTCCATTGAGCCAACCAATTAGGATCAACACTCGAACCGGTTTGAATAACAAAGTTTGCCGGATTCAAAGCAGCCTGAACAACTGTTGTTCCATCTGCCGGTTTCTTTATTAATCTAAATGGTACTGCTAAGATATATACAGGATCATTATTCAAGTCATCCGTGAAACCGAATATATTCGTAGTTATATCTCCTGATGTTGTTATACTTGTGTATAGTAGCTTAGGCTTGTCCTCAGTCTTAATTGCAGAAGTTTCTCTACCTGTTGAACCTCCTACCTCAGCCGCAATATTTGTTACGTCCCATGTATAATTGTTATATCTGTTATCTAATTTTTTCATAACAGCCGGTTCGTAAGCATTATTTTTCATCTGAGCGTCACTGACATATACCGGCTTTACATATTCACTGGCATACTCTATACCTGCTGCGATATTAAAAATACCACCGGCTCCGGTCCAATCATATGCATCTGCATTTGCATAATCTGAAAAATGTGATGTTCTTCCGGGATCACCTGAAACTGTTGTATCCATTTTCTTCATATCAGACAATGAAAGACCAACCCAAAATACAGTTCCGTCAGTTGCTCCGGCAGTCCATTCCGATGTATCCGGAATTACCTGTTCAGATAATGTATCTGTGCTCTTTCCTGTTCCAGTTCCCAAATACACCATATTTATTTTGCCACGTGATGTACTGGACTCTGAAGTATCAGTTGCCAACACATTTGGTACCATCAATGTTAAAATCATTGACAGTGCCAAAAAAGTTGAAATAATTTTTCTTAAATTCTTCATAAACTAATCTCCCTCTTTTTATTATTTTGATTGTAATCTATTATAAAATTGAGATAGACCTACTGCAACCTATGAAATAATCTCTGTGGCATCGATATTATTTACAACCTTGTTTGCATCAGTTACTGTATCTGCAATTCTAAACTTGTACAAAGAGTTTACACTGCTCTTTAAGAAATATGAATTATTACTAATAATATTAGTAGCATCGATATTATTTACGGTCTTATTCGCATCCATGAACACATCACCACGATTTGAAACAGCGATTACTTTTCTTGTTTCTTCTACTTTATCACCTGTTACAGAGTCTATAAATGAATATTTCATATCATATATATCAGGTCTGATATCATATTGTGTAAATTCAGTAAATAAATAATTATTTCCTTTTACGTTTGCTGTTACATCTTTTGGTTGGTCTGTACTATCGTAGTTTACAAATCCTCCCTTAAATGATGTCATTGTCAATGTGATATTTACATCATTAGAATTAACAGTTTGTCCCAATGCGTCTGTCGCTGTAAATCCAACATCTCTAAAATCACTTCTTTGGAATACAAATATTGCTGTTGGGTCTTCGTCTCCGTTATAAACTGTATTACCTGTTACATAAGATGACCAAGCTTCTGTATAATAATTCAAATTAGATGTTACACCACTAAATACATGTGTTGATTTGAAATCATTTATTGCTGCATCTTTATCCGTAATTGATGTATCTTTCATAATTTCACCAACCGGTGAGTTACCATAGTTCAATGTAATTTTAGGTGTTACAAGTTGCTGAACATGGAAAGTATATGTCAATGTAGGTGCATCTTTATCTGTACCTGCTTTTGTTGTAATAGTGATAGTATTTTCAGTTTGTCCCTTATTTGTAAGAGGAGCCTTAATTGTGTATGTACCGTCACCATTCTTTGTAGGTGTAAGAGTTGTACCGTCTGATGCTGTTATTGTTGTAGTATCAGGATTTGTAAGTGTTACATTAAACTGAATGCTATCAGCATCAACATCCGGAACTCTTACATAATAATCCTTAATTGCAGGAGTTTCAGCATTATCAAATGCTACATCATTCTTATACTGGCTATCCTTAAACGGTAATGCAGTTGAATCAACTGTTGAACCCTTGACAGAATTAGCTTTTATTTCTTTAATCGAAGGGTCATTTGCAAGTACTTCATAAACAATGTTTCCGCCAACTTTGGCATCTGTATATTCAGCATAGCCTGTTGTCTTACCATCATAAAGTAATACCGCTTCTGTTGTTGTTGACTTAACCGAATCAATAACATAGTTTGAATTAGCTTTTAATTCAACAGCAACTACATACTTACCAACCTTTGTAATGTCAGTAACTTCACTTAATTCACTCTTCTGAATATTTCCGTCAGGAGTAGCACCTGCGTCGGTCCATGTGTAATACTTAATGTCATATTCGCTTTTTCCGACTGTATTGCCTGTAGCATCAACTACAGTGATAACAGGGTCCTTACGAGATGAACCGGCTTTTTGTTTTTGAGTATCAGGATCTACATTTACTGTAAGTTTTGCTGATGTTACTTCAAATGTTGAATCCTGTACACCGATTTTATAACCGTTTGCATAAGTTCCGGCATTATCAATAGAAATTGCTATTGTATAAACGCCGACATTTTGAATTGTTGTTGTAGCATTATCCTTATCTGTTACAGTTGCAGTAAAGCCTGCCGGAAGCGTTTCATTTTTTGCAATATCGCTGTCCGCTACTTTTGTATATGTAGTTTTGCTTGCATCATCATATTTAATTTGATAAATATTGTACTTAGGTGAAATAACTTGTCCTGTATATTCAGCATTTGCATTTACAAGCTCAATCTTCAAATACTTAAACCATGTTGCATAATAAGTTTTATCAGCGTCTATTTTTGTATCCTTATCAAACTTAGTACCGGTACCGTCAAACGCTGTCTTCCAGCCGTCAAATTCAAATGTACCGTTTGTTGGTTCTGTTATATCGTATCCGATTGAATCACCTTTGTATAGAGTAATTACACGAGGAGATGTATCATTACCATTAAGATCCAAGTTCTTGTTAAATGTAACATTAACTTTGTCAGATGTCGGAACTGAAGGATCTATATCCCATTGTGCATACAATGTTGTTTCATATGCAGTCTTTGTACCTGCAATTTCCTTTAGTGCATCCTTAAGTGTCGCTTGGTCTATTTTTGTTGTCGAATCAACAGTTACACCGCTGCCATCAGCTTTTGTATTCCAACCTTTGAATACATAATGTGTTCTTGTTGGTTCATTTGGCATCATATTGCCAAGTGCATCACCAAGATATGGATATACATACTTTGGATTTGCATCTGTCACTGCTGCATTTGTTTTGTTTCCTGTAACATTACTGTCAAATGTAACCTTTACACCATTGTTCTTAGGAATATCATCCGGAATAACATTTTCTCCCGGATTTACATTTGCAGCTGCCCAATATGCGTATAATGTTACTGTTGTAGGAGCGGATGCCTCACTGCCTTGTGCCGCAAGAGAAACATCATTCAATGTAGGATATTTTGCTGAAGTAACAAAATTACCTGCTCCGTTAGGTTTAGTATTCCATCCTATAAATACATAATTTGTTTTTGTAGGATTCTGTGCAGGATCTGTATAGTTTGCTGTAGGCGCACCCACAACGTCATTATATGTACCTACACCACCATTTACATCGTATCTGATTGTAATATCCGACAGCCATTTTGCATAGTAATCAGTATTACTGTTTATTGGCTTTGTCTTGTCAAATGCCGTAGTTGTCATTGACAATGAACCGCCTGTTACTGTACCTTTATACCAGTTATCAAACGTATAACCTTTGTTGGTCGGTGCTGTTACATCATAGCCAAGAGAGTCACCCTTGAAAATTGTTACTGTCTTAACGTTTGTACCACCGTTGCCGTCTTTGTTATCATTAAATGTTATTGTTACTTTATCATTAGCATCAACATTATCAGCAATATCCCACTGTGCATATACAACCAAGTTGTATTTGCTTCCATTAGCCGTTACACCGTCAAGTGTTGTTGTTATTGCTGTTGCATCTGTAAATGTTGTACCTGAGCCATCTGCTTTTGTATTCCATCCTACAAACTTATAATTTGTTCTTGTAGGAGCTTCCGGCATCAATGTACCAAGAGCATCTCCAAGATGCGGATATACATACTTCGGATTTGCATCCGTTACTGTTGATGAAGCACTTCCTGATGCATTACTGTCAAATGTAACTTTTACACCATTATCATTAGGTGTTTCATTACCCGGTAATTTACCCGGTGTTACAGGAGCATCTGCCCAGTATGCATACAATTCTACCGGATTTGTTCCACCGGCAGCTGTTGAAACATCATTTAATGTAGCGTAATCAGCTGCAGTAATGAATTTACCTGAACCGTTTGCCTTTGTATTCCATCCTACAAATGTATAATTTGCTCTTGTAGGTTCTGAAGGTGCTGTATAAGATTTTGAAGGTGCACCTTTGTCTGTAGCAAATGGTGTTGCCGGAGTTGTTCCGTCGTTAATGTTAAAGTTTACAGTAATATCAGATTTATATGTTGCCTTTACCGTTATATTTGAATTTACTGTTGTTGTCTTATCAAAATCTGAATTATCGGCTGTATTTACCCACTTATCAAAACTATAATTTGTTTTCACCGGTGTTGTTGGCATTGCATCGCCAATCGAATCACCTTTACCGACAGTTATAGTTGTCGGAGCAGTAGGTGATGTTGCATTGTCATAATCAAATGTTACAGTTACCTGATCTCTGCCTGCATATGTCCAATGTGCATACACCGTTTTATTATCTGTTAAAGTAAATGGTGCTTTATCAGTAGTATCGGATTCTGAAGCCGCTCCGTACCAACCGTTAAATGTGTATGCATCACCTGTTGCTGACGTCTTTGTCGGAGTAGGCATCTGATATGCGTAAATTGTATCACCTCTGACAACCGTCATAGATGCAGGTGTTACTTGTGCGTCACATCCTGTAGGACTAAATGTCAATGTTACTGCATTGTCCGGATTCTCCGGTGTCCACATTGCATAATAGTCAGTATTGCTTGAAATTGTTTCTGCCTGTAATTGTGTATTTGAGTATGCAGTGCCTGAGCCGTCTGCTTTTGTATTCCATTCTTTAAATGCATAATCTGCTCTTGTAAATGTCGGAATATCACTTGATTTCAAACTTGAACCGGCACTAATTATTTTGTTTGTTGTGTTTTCTGTTTGTCCATAATTCTCATGGAATGTTACTGTTACATTCTGTACCCAATGAGCATAAACATCGGTGATTGAAGAAACGTCAGTTGCAGATGAAGTATTTGTACCATCATCAAATACGATTTCATCGCCACCGTTTGCTTGTGTAAACCAGCCTCCAAACGTGTAACCAGCAGGTATTTCAAAGTCATCACTTGATGTACCAACTGTTGGTTTTTGCGTTTCAGCAATCGTTGCACCGGCTTTTGGTGATACTGTAACATCCTTTGTTGTCTGTGTACCTGATGGATAGTTACTGTTGAATGTAACCGTGTGACCTGCTTCATATACCGCATACACATTGATATCATCTGTAACCGTTGTATTTGAATCAAATACAGGATCCGATGTAGGATTTGCTGTTGTTGATGTTGTATATCTCAATTCTTTAAAATACATTCCTGTTGACGGTGAAAAATCTGCATCTGTAGGAATATCATCTGTCGATATAGTATTACCCTGAGCAACCAACACAGTCTTAACTGCCGGAGCAGTTAATGTATCATCATTATAGAAATTAACTGAACATTTTTTAGGGAATAAAGCTAAATCACCTTCATAATCAAAGTGGTTCTTTAAGTTATTAGCAGGAGTTATAGTTCTATCTGCGTTCCATTGCGCTCCCCAAAGCAAATCCTGACTTGAACCAGTCTGCAAAACAAAGTTAGATTGATTCAATGCCATTTGAATTACTTTTGTACCAGCTGCCGGCATTTTAACCAACCTAAACGGAACTGCCATTATATATATCGGATCATCTGTAATATCATCTGTATAACCAAATATATTAGAGTCTGTTCCGGCTCCGGTCAAGCTTGTATATAACAGTTTAGGACTGTCTGCACTGTCAATCTCATTCGGCTCTCGTCCGGTCGACGTAGCAATTTCTTGTCCGAAAGTTGTTCCTGCATCCACTGTATAATTATTATCAGCATAATGCTTATCTAATTGCGATAGGGTATTAATATAAAATGCCTTATTTTTCATTTGGACTTCACTTGCATATGCAGGCTTAATATATTCACTTGCATATTCTATACCGGCCGCAATATTAAATAGTCCTCCCTCAGTCGACCAATCATATTCACCGCTATTGGCAAATGTCGAGAAGTGAGACTTCAGTCCATCACTAGAAGCCGTTGTATCCATAGTCTTCATTCCCGAAAGTGTAATACCTATCCAGAATACTGTACCATTAGTTGCATCAGCAGTCCATGTACTTGTATCCGGTAATTTTTGTGGTGACAATGTATCCGCATGTTGAAGGTCTGCAGGCTTTGAATATGGTGTTGTACCTAAATATACCATATTAATTTTACCTCTCACAGCACTTGTTTCAGAAGTATCTGTGGCAAATATATTAGGTTGTACCATTGTCATCATTAAAGCGATTGTCAATATAATTGACAATATTCTTCTTGTTTTTCTCATTTTAATCTCCTTTCTTTATTCATTATGATAATTTATTATAAAATTGAGATAAACCTTTAGCAACAGATGATATTATCTGTGTGGAGTCAATATTATTGACTGTTTTATTTGCATCTGTAACTGTATCTGCTATTCTAAATTTATATAAAGAATTAGCATTGTCATTTTGGAAATAAACAATATTACTTGATATATTGGTAGCATCAAGATTGTTTACTGTATTATTTGCGTCAATAAGAACATCTCCTCGTTTGGAAATTGCAATGATTTTTCTTATCATTTTTACATCTTCACCTGTAATAGGATCTTTAAAGGTGTATTCCAAATCATACACATCAGGACGTATATCAACATTTTTAAATGCCTCAAAAAGATAATTATTACCTGTCCCATTCTCTGTAATATCTGACGGCTTATCTTTGCTGTTATAATTGACAAAGCCACCTTTAAACGATGTCATCGTTAATTCCAAGCTAACATCACTGTCATTAACTGTATCGCCTAAAGAATCATAAGCTTCAAATCCGACGTCTTTAAATGCCTCTCGCTGGAATACAAACATAGCAGTTGAATCTTCATCTCCATTATAGTCACCGCCATCTTCTCCTTTTCCAACATAACTTTTCCACGCATCTGTATAGTAATTCAAATTTGGTGTCACGTCACTAAAAATGTGTGTTTTTTTAAAATCTGCAATTGCATTATCTTTATCAATTGACGTAGGATATTTCACATTATCAGACATAATCATACCAACCGGAGAATTACCAGGATTTAAGATAATCTTCGGTTTCAGCAATCTACGGATATATACCGTATATGTTGTACCTCCGGCTGTAATTGTAACAGTATTATTATATCCGTCGTTTACAGTCTTGTCCAATTCAGCAAGATCAAATAAATCTGACGAATACTTTTTAGCGTCTGATGCTGTCACGTTGACGCTTGCCGAATTAACAGTTACAGTCGGTTTTTCGGATGAACTTACGTCCATTCTGATTTGTTCCGTTTCATTAGGAACACTTACATAATACGTTTTAGTTTCCGCTTTAAACTTATCTTCTTGTAAAGTCTTGTCCGATGATAAATAATAAGTTGTATCCGGTGACGGAGTCGCTCCCGGATCTGACGGAGTTTCTCCCGGTTTTACCGCAACTATATTATCTATTGCATCATTTGTTCCAAACAGACTTATATCGCCGCTGAAATCAAATAAATTTTTAAGGTTAGTATCATCCGGAGCCGGATGTGTCGTAGCAAACCATGATGCATAAGGATTTGTACCGTCACTACCGGAACCGATAGCAAACGTATCTCCGCCTCGAACCATACTCAATACAGTAGGATTCTGGTCTGCCGCAGTTTCATCGGGAGCACTCAAAAGAACGAAAGGCAATTTCAGCAAATACTGCTTTGAATTACTTGCCAAGTCTTTAAATCTTAACAGCGAGTCCCCTTTAAATACCACACCCACATAGCACATTTTCCAGCCGTCTAAAGCACGTTGAGCAACTTCTGTGCTATTTTCTCTATCATTTAACGCAGTATCTATATCGCATTCACGAACAGATGTAATCTCATATTGTGTATCATCCCACCAAGCACTGCTGTCACCTGTTGAGCTCAGGTTTCCCTTTACCAGCTCATCATTCCAGCTTTGTTCTGCAGTTGAAGATGCAGTTGTTTTATCCCAATACGGCTTTACGTAATTCGGATCATATTCAAACGCTACATCTAACGAATAAACACCATCAGTAAACAACGGTAAATCGTTTACATTTTCAACGCCGATACCTACCCAAAATTCAAGCGGATTGGTTAAGTTTACATCATCTTTGCTAAATCCTGCTTTACCGGGGCTTGCATCATTTGGTGTAGAACCTCTGCCCATAAAATTTACAGACAAAGTTCTGTTTGTTGCCTGTGTTTCTATATTTTCGTATTCATCCGCAGTAGCAGGAATACTAATCATACATACAGCACACATAGATAGTGACGTAAATCCTGACACTAAGCTTTTGAGAATCTTATTCATTACGCACCACCTCCATCATTAGTATAGAACTGAATCATTTTTTTAGCACGTATATTATTTGCATCTATCAAATTCACCGCTCTATCTTTATTTACATCGCAGATACGATATCTATTGAGCAATCCGCCAACATCATAACCTGTAACATTTGTGTTGTTAGCTAAATCTGCGCTGAATCTGTTTCTTATTCTTGAAACATCTTTTGTATCTGCTTGTTTATCATTATTGACATCTCCAAGAGTATTAAGCAAGATTAACGGTCTTTTTATTGAAACGATTGAACCGTCAAAATCTGCGAATGAATAAACAAGTTCATATTTATCAGGTCGGATTCGTTCCGCATTTAATTCGGATATTGTACCGCTCGACGGCAGATTAATTGTCTGTGCATTGACAGATGAATAATCCGTAGAACCGCCATCTTGATATGCCGCATTTGTTTCCGTTAAAACATTAACCGTTATCTTTTTGGTGACATCGGTTACCGCTCCGCCAATCGAATTAATAACGCTTTCATATCCCGGGTCTGTAAAAGTTCCCGAATTCAAAACAAACAATGCTGTATCATCCAAATCATAATTCACACCCGACGTCCAAGCTTCACCGCAATAATTTACACCCACCGTTGCACCTGCCGGCGTATATCCTGCAGTAAATGTATAATCATTTTTGTCAAATTCATTTTTAGCCGTCGCCTTATCCGTTATTGCCGTATCACGCATAATCAAGCCATACGGCGAGTTACCATAATTAAATTTCATCAATTTGGACTCTTCTATTTTTCTGTAAACGTGAATCTTATACGACCTTGTAACTTCGCCTTCATCAGGATCGTCATTAGGATCATCATATGTCATCGTCAATGTAAGCAGGTTATCAACAGGGCTGACGTCAAGTTCTATATCCTCCGACTTATAATAATTATCCGTTGCGTCCTCCGTTGGCGTGGTCAATGTATCAGTTACAGAATTATGTTCACGCGAAAGAGACAGCGTCGCATTTTTTGCTTCATCTCTAAGTTTGAACCAAAGCTTTACTTTGTCAACACTATTTGGCACTGCAACATAATACTCACGTTTTACAGGGTCAAACTTTACAATTTTCCAATTCTGATCATGCAAATCCTGATCATTGTCATTTGT
>PPYF01099603.1_pt1 | contig 17975 bp, 16 predicted proteins | sample 1559871 | NCBI WGS metagenome assembly PPYF01 (sample SAMN08240021, study PRJNA423297) | Human gut metagenome, whole genome shotgun sequencing project.
CATCCATTGCAGAGAAATCAAAGAAGGCATATGAGAGCCTTAAAAGTTGGTTCAATAAAACATTTAAGGGGGAAAGTGGTGCTGGAGAGAGTGGTAGTAAGGGTAAATGGTGGCATGAAGGTTATGTAGATAATTTATCAGATACGCAAATTTTATTAGGTGTAAAGCAGTCAAATAAAGGGTTATCTACATTGGGAAGTTCAACAAGAGAAACTGCAATGTCAGCTGGTAAGGCTTGGGTTGGAGATAACTATAATATTATTAAAGATGGTACAGGGAATGTGTTAGGCTATTCTAGCACTGATGGAATGAGGGCATTCAGAATACAATACAAGCCTAAAGAAGGAATGTGGCGAGCTAATTTCCAAGAGAATATAATGGTTAATAATCCATATCCTAATCCAGGGCAACACAGTTCTCAATTAAAGAATGTACATATCGATATATTAGATTAATGAAGGAGGTTTTATGGAGATAAAAGCACTAAATATTAAGCAAAATGATTTCCTAGATGAAGAGGATTTTTTTCTATCATGCGAGGTGTTTATTGGACCTAAAGATGAAGCGTATGTATATGAAGTTTATGATTTTAATATAATCAGTATTAAACGACTTTGTGACGAATTTCCAGATGACGGAGTTATGTTAAATAAAGGTTGGATGATTGCAAAATATTACGATGAGAATGAAGTAAAGTGTAAAATAAACTCAATAATCCAAAGTTGTATTGCTGAAAATGATGAAAAGACATACAGTAATATCGGTTATTATTTAAGAATGCAAGAGTCATAATATTTGTTTATGCATTCGTTTAAGACATGGAATGATGGAATACCATTTTATCATGGGAATGAAAAGGTATGGTTAGCGGATAGTGTTCCAAGTATTTATATTAAAGAATTGTAAGGAAAAAGGATTCCCCACAAAAAGCAGCGCTCAGACAGATGATGAGCAACTACATGAAGGACAACGGTGTCAAGGTCAAAGACGGCACAGATGTCAATACGATTATGCGCGACATGATGTCCATCATTCTGGAAGGAGCTCTGGATGAAGAACTGGACGAGGAACTGGGCTACAGTCGGTATGATTATCGAAATAAGGATACAGATAACAGCCGGAATGGTCATTCTCATAAGACGCTACATACCAGCTATGGAGATATGGAACTGGATATCCCCCGTGACCGCAAAGGCGAGTTCGAGCCTCAGATCATCAAGAAGTACCAAAACACCATCACTCAGGACATGGAAGAAAAAATCATCTCCATGTATGCTAAAGGAATGACCACGGCTGATATTGAAAGCCACATGCGGGAACTCTATGATATCGATATTTCTGACAGTACCATCAGCCGCATCACGGATAAGATCCTGCCCATCGTAAAGGAATGGCAGGAACGTCCTCTGGAAGAGGTATACGCAGTTGTTTTTCTGGATGCAGTGCATTTCCATGTACGCCACGAGGGCCGTATCATAAAACGTGCAGTTTATGTTGCAATCGGTATCGATATGAACGGCAAAAAGGATGTGCTGGGGATGTATGTGGGTCAGAATGAAAGCGCAAAGTTCTGGCTATCCATTCTGAACGGTTTGAAGAACCGTGGAGTAGAAGATATCCTGATTGCCTGCGTAGATGGCTTGAGTGGATTTCCACAGGCCATAGAAGCTGTTTATCCGCAGACAGAAATCCAGCAGTGCATCATCCATCAGATTCGCAATACAACAAAGTTTGTCTCCTACAAAGAAATCAAGCCGCTGATGGCTGATTTAAAACGAGTATACGCTGCACCGACAGAAGAAACAGCTCTGTCTGAATTGGACAGCTTTGAAGAGAAATGGGACAGCCGAAAACGGCAGAAGAAAAGCCATATCAGCAACACAGTCAACATCCGCAAAGCAGTTTATAGTAAAGGTTTGCAAAGGCTGGCCGCCTGACGTAATGCTGTAGAATGAAGAATGCAGGAAAGCCGTATGAAGGAGAACTTCACGTACGGTTTGACGAGGGGTGGGTGAGAAGTCACCTGCCTACTCTATCACTTTTTGACCCTGACTATTTTGGCTCTTTGAGGGAAAATGTCTTTGTCTCAAATCCGCTCAACGAGCCAGAACATCCGTGCAGTGGTATATCTTTTCGAGTTAGGGTCTAAAATCGGCACACGGGCTGTTAAGATTTCAGTAAGGAAAACGCAAGGGATTCGAAATTGACAGTCACACGGGCGCTATGGTACAATGACGCACCCCCGGGGGTTTAAGGGGGTGGAAACACGCTGAAAGCAATCGTCGGAAGACAAACACACCGGCCGCTCCATGATGGATACGGCCGGTGTGTTTTCTTTTTGCCGGACCCAGCTGGCTGTATTTGCGGCGAAGCATTATTTGGATTAATGAAAATGGGCCTTCAGACGTGCCCGGCCACAGCGTTGACCTGAGTTTTGAAGGATTCCACAGGTATATAGTGCTTGCTGGATACCAGTACCCGGTGGTTTTCACCGTATAGTGTCTCCTGGATCAGGATGAAGGAGGCATGCTGGGAGAGCATGTACTTGACGGCTGTGAAATTGCCTGTGGTGGTATAGGAGAGCTGGCAGGAGCTGCTGCCGGCATCCTCATATACACCATACTCCAGGTATTGGAGTAAATCTTCTTTCTCCCTTAAATCTATCTGTTTCTCGGAAATAACCTCGATGGGAATGAAACTGAGGCTGTAGGCACACGCCTTCCCGGCGCGTTTATACCAGCGGTCTGCGATCACCACCACGGCGGTTTTCCGTTTCAGGTTCTGATTGATGGATTCTGTGGGGGGTTCTATACGGAATTCCATCTCTGTCTCGACAATGGGGCCGGACAGCGTACAGCGGACCGGGTGCTGTGTGACCTCCAGGCCCGGCAGCTCTGCGTCGGGATTGCGTTCGCTGATGAAATTTCCTTTTCCGCGTATGTTGATAACCAGATTGTCCTCCTGCAGCAGTGCCAGAGCCCTGCGCAGGGTCATGCGGCTTACGTCCATCTGCAGGGCCAGCTCTGGTTCGGAGGGAAGCTGGCTGCCCGGAGGATACACGCCGTCCTGTATCATGGAATACAGGCGGTTATATACTTTCACATGTTTTAATTTCTTTATTTTCTCAGATAATACATCTACTTCCATTGGTTCATCCTTCCTGTCTGGCTGTATCACAAAAATATACAAGTCCTTATTCAACATCATAATTCCCGGAAGCTGTTTTGTCAATAAAATAGACATGTCTAGTTGCATAACAAGATAAAATCAGTAAAAATCCATAAAAAAGCCATGGTATATTGTTGTTATACACAAAAAAAGCTTATATTAATTGTAAATTATTTCATCTGGTAATTATACAAGTTAGATGATATTATACAAGTATGCAATAAACAGACAAGAAAATAAACAAAAAACAAAAGAAAAAGCAATTAAGAAAGAGAGGGTAATTATCATGCAGAACTATTCAGGAGAAGAAGGTTTACAGTACCATTTACAGATCAGGAAGGGAGACGTGGGACGGTATGTCATCATGCCAGGGGATCCGAAACGCTGCGAAAAGATTGCAAAACATTTTGACAATGCAGTGCTGGTAGCGGACAGCAGGGAGTATGTTACATACACCGGTTATCTGGACGGGGAAAAGGTAAGCGTGACCTCCACGGGCATCGGCGGTCCGTCTGCGTCCATTGCCATGGAGGAATTGGTATTGTGCGGGGCTGATACGTTTATCCGTGTGGGAACCTGCGGCGGAATGGACATGGACGTGAAAGGCGGGGATATCGTGGTCGCCACAGGCGCCATCCGCATGGAGGGCACCAGCAGGGAATACGCTCCCATCGAGTTCCCGGCCGTGGCTGACCTGGATGTGACCAATGCCCTGGTTTCCTCGGTAAAGGCGCTGGGATACACGTACCACGTGGGAGTGGTGCAGTGCAAGGATGCGTTTTACGGGCAGCATGAGCCCAAACGTATGCCGGTGAGCTATGAGCTTCTGAACAAGTGGGAGGCCTGGAAGCGCATGGGCTGCAAGGCATCTGAGATGGAATCCGCGGCCCTGTTCATTGCAGCCAGCCACTTAAGGGTGCGCTGCGGTTCTGATTTCCTGGTGGTGGGAAACCAGGAGCGCCAGGAGGCCGGACTGGATAACCCCATTGTCCACGATACGGAGGCAGCCATCAAGGTGGCGGTGGAAGCCATCCGCCGGCTGATTCAGGCAGATAAGCAGGCTTAAGGAGAAAGGTAAGGGGTGGGGACAAATGAAAATATTATTAAACCTTACAGGTATCCTTTTGGTGCTGGCCATCATCTATCTGATTTCCTGGAAGAAGAAAAACATATCTGTCAAAATGTTGGTTAAGGCAGTTATTGCCCAGTTCCTGATTGCGGTGATTCTGGTAAAGATTCCGGCTGGCCGTTACGTGGTGTCCAAGGTATCGGATGCAGTGACCAGTGTCATCAACTGCGGGCAGGACGGTTTAAGCTTTGTGTTCGGTTCACTGGCAGACAGCACGGCTGCCGCCGGATCCATATTTGCAATACAGGTCCTGGGCAACATTGTATTCCTGTCTGCCCTGGTAAGTCTTCTTTACTATATCGGAATTCTGGGATTTGTGGTAAAATTGATTGGTAAAGCAGTGGGTAAGCTTATGGGCACATCCGAGGTGGAAAGCTTTGTGGCGGTTGCCAACATGTTCCTGGGACAGACCGACAGCCCGATTCTGGTGAGCAGGTACCTGGGCCAGATGACGGACAGCGAGGTCATGGTGGTCCTGGTTTCCGGCATGGGCAGTATGTCCGTGTCCATATTGGGCGGTTATACGGCCCTGGGCATTCCCATGGAGTATCTTCTGATTGCCAGCACACTGGTGCCGGTGGGCAGCATCATGGTGGCCAAGATGCTTCTGCCCCAGACAGAGGAGATCCGGGAAGTGGGAAGCGTTAAGATGGACAATAAGGGGAATAATACCAACGTCATAGAGGCAGTTGCAGAGGGGGCTGTCACCGGCATGCAGATGGCTCTGTCCATCGGCGCCTCCCTGGTGGCCATGGTGGCTCTGGTGGCAGCGGTGAATAAGCTGTTAGGCGTCTGCGGTATCAGCCTTCAGCAGGTATTTTCCTATGTATTTGCTCCATTTGGCTTCTTCATGGGCCTGGACCCGTCGGAAATCCTGTTGGAAGGAAATCTCCTGGGAAGCAAGCTGGTTCTCAATGAATTCGTGGCGTTCCAGCAGCTGGGCGGCATGATATCTTCCATGGATTACAGGACGGGGATGATATGCGCCATTTCCCTGTGCGGGTTTGCCAATTTCTCCAGTCTTGGAATCTGCGTTTCAGGTATCGCGGTCCTGTGCCCTGAAAAGAAAAGCACCCTTGCCCGTCTGGTGTTTAAGGCTATGTTAGGCGGTGTGGCGGTTAGCCTGATCAGCGCCATGGTAGTGGGTCTGGTCACATTATTTTAAGGAGGTTGTAAGATGGGAAAATATAAACGTATCTTTGTTGTGGTCCTGGATTCGCTTGGAATCGGGGCAGTGGAGGATTCACCGGAATATGGCGATGTGGGGGTGGACACCCTGGGACATATTGCCCAGAAGGTTCCGGGGCTTAAGATTCCGAATCTGAAAAAGCTGGGCATGGTCAACCTGCATCCCTTAGAAGGGATGGAGAAGGCAGAACACCCCATGGGGCGTTACATGCGCCTGAAGGAGAGAAGCCGGGGCAAGGACACCATGACGGGACACTGGGAGATGATGGGGCTTCTTGTCACCACGCCCTTCCAGACATTTACCAGCCACGGCTTTCCAAAGGAACTGATAGACGAGCTGGAGAAAAGGACCGGACGGAAAATCATCGGCAACAAGAGCGCCAGCGGAACGGAAATCCTGGATGAACTGGCAGAGGAAGAGATTCGGGAAGGCCATCTGATTGTGTATACTTCTGCTGATTCCGTGCTTCAGATATGCGGCAACGAGGAGACCATGGGACTTGACAACCTGTATCACTACTGCGAGATTGCCAGGGAACTGACACTGCGGGATGAGTGGAAAGTGGGACGCGTCATTGCCAGGCCCTATACCGGCATGAAGAAGGGCGAATTCAAGCGCACCTCCAACCGCCATGATTATGCGCTGAAGCCATATGGAAGGACTGCCCTCAACGCCCTTAAGGATGCGGGATATGATGTGGTGTCCATTGGTAAGATATACGATATTTTTGACGGCGAGGGACTGACACAGTCCAATCATTCCAATTCATCTGTTCACGGTATGGAGCAGACAATCCAGTATGCAAAAGCGGATTTCAATGGACTTTGTTTTGTGAACCTGGTGGATTTTGACGCTCTGTGGGGACACCGCCGCAATCCGGAAGGGTACGGCAGGGAGCTGGAGCGCTTTGATGAGAGGCTGGGCCGGCTGCTTCCCCTTCTGCGTGAGGACGACCTTCTGATTCTCACCGCGGACCACGGCAATGACCCCACCTATACAGGCACGGACCACACCAGGGAGCAGGTGCCCTTCATCGCCTATTCCCCGTCCATGGAGGGCGGAAAGGACCTGGGCTGGGCAGATACATTTGCAGTCATCGGAGCAACGGTTGCTGATAACTTTGGAGTGAAGATGCCGGAAGGCACCATAGGGACTTCTGTTCTGAACGAATTGTAATACGGAAGAATGCCCCTTGGATTGTTTTCTCTGCGGGGCGGCTGACTGAAGGATAGAAAGGATTGAAAATTATGGATAAGAAGGATATTTTAAGCAAGGTAGACCACACACTGTTAAAGCAGACAGCTACCTGGGAGCAGATAGAGAAGCTGTGCAGGGAGGGAATGGAATACGGCACCGCCTCTGTGTGCATTCCTCCCTGTTATGTGAAGCAGGCAAAGGATTTTGTGGGGGATAAGCTGGCTATCTGTACAGTTATCGGATTCCCCAACGGCAACATGACTACCGCGGTGAAGGTGTTCGAGACAGAGGATGCGGTGAAGAACGGCGCGGATGAAATCGATATGGTCATCAACATCGGCCTGGTAAAAGCAGGGCATTATGACCAGGTCCTGGACGAAATCAGACAGATTAAGGCTGCCTGCGGCGGCAGATGCCTGAAGGTCATCATCGAGACCTGCCTTCTGACAGTGGAAGAGAAGAAGGAAATGTGCCGTGTGGTCACGGAGTCAGGGGCGGATTTCATCAAGACTTCCACCGGGTTCTCCACGGCCGGCGCAACGCCGGAGGATGTGGCCCTTATGAGGAAGTACTCAGGACCTGAGGTCAAGGTTAAGGCAGCCGGCGGAATCGCCTCCATTGAAGACGCAGAGCATTTCATAGAGCTGGGTGCAGACCGCCTGGGAACCAGCAGGCTGATTCCATAGGACGGGAGCCGCCCAATAAACGGGAGTGGTCCGCAAACGGGAGCCAGCCAATATAGGGAGTCATCCGCAAAGGAGAGTTATTCACTAAAGTATCTGGACGCAGGACGGTTGGTGTGGTAGAATTTCTACAGCAGTTTAGCAACCAATCACTTAAGCGAGGATACATAAGATGAAGTTGATGGAAAAACATCCATTGGTAATGATAATCATAGGAATAGCCGGTATTTCATTATCGGCTATTTTTGTTAAATATTCCCAGGCCCCTGCTGTGGTCACGGCCCTTTACCGCCTGCTTTGGACCGTGGCTCTGATGACGCCGGTGGTTTTGGGACGGAAGGACTGCAGGCGGGAACTGATGGACACGGACAGGAGGACGGTTTTGCTGTGCGGGGCCAGCGGTGTATTCCTGGCGCTGCATTTTACTGCATGGTTTGAATCGTTGAACCAGACCTCGGTGGCCAGTTCCACTGCCATTGTCTGTACGGAGGTCATATGGGTGGCGCTGGGGTACTGCCTGTTCATGAAGGGAAAGATATCCGGGGCTGCTGCCCTGAGCATTCTTGTGACCGTGGGAGGAAGCCTGTTGATTGCCTTTTCCGATTACTCCGCCGGCGGAAACCACCTGTACGGGGATGTACTGGCCCTTGCCGCCGCCGTATTCTGCGCCGTGTACACCCTGATTGGGCGGCAGGCCAGGGGATATATGTCCACCACGATTTACACCTACATTGTCTATGTGTTCTGCGCCCTGGCCCTGGGGCTGGCAACGGCTTTAAGCGGGCTTGCCTTTACTGGCTACGGGGTGCGTTCCGTGGTTGTGGGACTTCTTCTCAGTGTGTGTTCCACCCTTTTTGGGCACAGCATTTTCAGCTGGTGCCTGAAATTCTTTTCCCCCTCCTTTGTATCCGCCTCCAAGCTGTGCGAGCCTGTGGCAGCAGCTGTGTTTGCCCTGTTCCTGTTCGGGGAAGTGCCTGCCCCCCTCCAGATAGCAGGGGATGTGGTGACAATCGGAGGCGTTTTCCTTTATTCTCAGGTGGAAAAGAAAGAAAATGACGTTTTAAAAGGAAAATAGTAAGATAAGATTGACAAAAAAGGTGGAAATTATCTGGAAAAAATTATATAATAGTGATAATAAGAAACAGTTGTAACCTCCCAGGGGGGACTTTCTGGGTTGGACTGGAAGGAGGTATCACTATGAATGAAAAAATAGCTCAGTTGAGAAAGATTCTGGATGAAAGTACCTATACTGTGGCTCTCTGCGGTTCCGGTATGATGGAAGAGGGCGGTTTTATCGGTATCAAGAAACAGGATAAGGCTTATGACATCGAGAACCGGTATGGCTACGGCGTTGAGGAGATGTACACCAGTGCATTTTACAATACCCGCCCGGAGCAGTTTTTTGAGTTCTACAAAAAAGAGATGCTTCACAATGCGCCAAGGGACACTGCTTCCGGCCCGGCCCTGGCTGCCATGGAACGGGCCGGAAAGCTTCAGTGCATCATAGACAGCAACATCTACGACAAGGCCCGCAGGGGCGGCTGCCGTCATGTCATAAACCTTCACGGAAGCATTTACCAGAACCAGTGTCCCAGATGTAAGAAAAAGTATCCCATTGAATACATCGCAGGCGCAAAGCGGGTTCCAATCTGCGGGGACTGTAATGTTCCCATACGCCCCATGATTTCCCTGATTGGCGAGATGGTGGACAGCCAGAACATGACCAGGACCACGGAGGAGATAACAAAGGCAGATACCCTGCTGCTGTTGGGCACTACCCTGGCTTCCGAGGTGTTCTGCCAGTACATACAATATTTTGCCGGGCGAAACATGGTAATCATCCATAAGCAGGAGCACTATCTGGATAAGGATGCAAACCTGGTGATACTGGACCATCCCATGAATGTACTGCCCCGGCTGGGGTATGGGGAAGAGAAAACAGAAGAATAAACAGAGATGATGACAGGCCGGGAAGCACGCAGCTTTCCGGCCTGTTTTATGCCCTGATTTGTGCATATAGCCCAAGAAATGATTCATGTATGCAGCCCATTGTCACCATCTGGACGGCTCCGGCTGCGCTTCACACGGAGAGCTGCGGGCATTTTTCATGGCCGGAACAGGATTCTTAACGATTTTTAAGATAAAGCCTTTCTGCATTTAAGATTCCGCCGCTATGATGAAGTCAGAAACAAGGAAATAAGGAACAAAAAATAAATCATGATATAAGGAGGTCCTGGGGAGTATGGAGATTCGCAAACCAGCCGTGGCAGGGACACTGGAGTCCAGTGACTGCCAGGTCACCGTGGAGCCGGGAGAGGGAAATATTGAGTTCGCGCTTGAGAGCGCTGTCATCAACCAGTACGGAAACCAGATTAAGAGAGTGGTCATGGAGACACTGGGAAATCTGGGCGTGGAGGATGTAAGGATTGCCATTGTGGACAAGGGCGCTCTGGACTGCACCATCAGGGCCAGGGTGGAAGGCGCGGTGTTCCGTGCAGCCGGACAATATGACAATCTGCCGTGGGGAGGTGCCATCCGATGATGAATACAGGTAAAAAGAGGCTGAGAAGGACCATGATGTTCCTCAATGCCCAGAAGCCGGGACTGATTAAGGCCCCATATATCTACAGGCCGGACTCCATCATGCTGGATTTGGAGGATGCCGTGGCTGAGAACCAGAAGGACGCGGCCAGGTTTTCACTGTACCATGCCCTTAAAACCATTGATTACCGGGGATGCGAGCGGGTGGTGCGCATCAACGGACTGGACACTCCTTACTGGAAGGAGGATATCCGGTGCGCGGTGGCCGGCGGCTGTGACGCCATCCGCATTCCCAAGACAGAGCGTCCTGAGGATGTGAGGACAGTGGAAGACCACATTGAGGCAGCGGAAAAGGAATTCGGCATTCCGGAGGGCAGGACCTTAATCATGGCAGCCATTGAGTCGGCCAGGGGGGTCATGAAGGCCCTCGATATATGCGAGGCCTCGGAGCGGCTTTTCGGCATTGCCCTTTCAGGCGGGGATTATACAAAGGACCTTCAGACCCATATTACAGGGACGGGAATTGAGCTTATGGGCGCCCGCCAGAACATGATTATAGCTGCCAGGGCAGCGGGCGTGCAGTGTTTTGACACGGTTTACACCAATCTGGACGATATGGAAGGCTTCCGCAAGGATGTGGAGACCATACATCTCATGGGATTTGACGGGAAATCCATTATTAATCCCAGGCAGATAACCATTGTCCATGAAATCTTTACGCCCACCCCGAAGGACATCATTTTTGCGGAAAAAGTGGTTAAGGAGATTGACGATAAGAAAGCCAGGGGAATCGGCGTGTTTACGGTTGACGGTAAGATGATTGATATAGCATTTTATGACGGCGCCAGGAGAATCATTGCACTGGCTAAGGCATCCGGCGTGTATAAGGGGGATTTGTAAGATGATGAATGCGGTTGGACGGGACATACCCGAGGAAATCTTAAGGCAGACAGGCAAGGAAGTGTTTCAGGGAGTCCACCATTTTGACGGGTACACCTATAAGAAACACGGACCCATGACACAGTGCGTCATTAACTCCGATGGCAGCAAGCTGGTGGAAAGCATCCATGATGTACTGGTAAAATGCGGCATACGGGACGGTATGACTCTTGGATTCCACCACCATTTCCGGGAAGGTGACTTTGTGGTCAACATGGTCATGGAGGAGGTCCATAAAATGGGAATCAGGGATATCACCATCTGCGCCAGCTCCCTGGGCAAGGCCCATGACCCTATTGTGCCCTATATTGAGGACGGCACCATTACTAACATTCAGTCATCGGGCGTCCGCGGGAAGGTTGGGGAAGCCATATCCGGGGGAAAGCTTAAGGGGCTTGCCGTCATGCGGTCCCACGGCGGCAGGGTGAGGGCCATTGAGACAGGGGAAACCGTCATAGATATTGCCTTTATCGGAGCGCCTACCTGCGATAATTACGGCAACTGCCGGGGAATTGGCGGCAAGAGCGACTGCGGCGTGCTGTCCTACGCCATGGCGGATGCATTCCATGCTGATAAGGTGGTGGCCATCACGGACTGTCTTGTTCCCTTCCCCAATTTTCCGGCCCATATCAGCATGACAAAGGTGGATTATGTGGTTGTGGTGGATGCCATCGGCGACCCGGAGAAGATAGCCACCGGAGCAGCCAAGCCAACCACGGATATGAGGAAGCTGATGATGGCGGATTACTGCACCAGGTTTGTGGTCAATACCCCCTATTTCAAGGACGGGTTTTCCTACCAGACCGGAGTGGGGGGAGCTTCCATCGCCTCTACCATCTCCCTGGCAAGAGTCATGAAGGAGAGGAATATCCGAATGAGGTTCGGGGTGGGCGGTTTGACAAAGCCTATGTGCGACCTGTTGATTAACGGCCAGGCGGATTGCCTGCTGGATACCCAGGACTTTGACCTGGATGCAGTGGAAAATTTAAAGGATTTAAAGCATTTCCGCATATCGGCAGGGGCCTATGCCGACCCCTTCAACAAAGGGGCCGTGGTCAATAAGCTGGATTTTGTGATTCTGGCAGCCCTGGAGGTGGACGTGAATTTTAACTGCAATGTGGTGGTTGGCTCTGACGGAGTCATCACAGGAGCCCAGGGCGGTCATCCTGACACGGCGGCCGGTGCAAAGTGCACCATTGTTATCACACCTCTGCTCCAGGGCAGGATACCGGCAGTATGTACCCAGGTGACCACGGTCACCACGCCGGGAGAGAGCATTGACGTGGTTATTACGGATTACGGCATTGCCATCAATCCCCTCAGACAGGATTTGATTGAGTGCATGAAGGATGTGGACCTGCCTTTTAAGACCATAGAGGAGCTGAGGGACATTGCCTACTCCATAGTGGGCGAACCGGAAAAGGTCCGGTTTACAGATAAGGTGGTGGGAATCATCGAAAGCCGGGACGGAACCATCATGGATGTGGTGCGGCAGGTGAAGAAGTTTGAGTTTGCAGAAGAATGAGTTTTCAGAAGAATGTGTTTGCGGAAACGTAAATAACAGAAACAGCAGATGAAAATGGCCTGAACCGGGGACCGCTGGGCGGAACCTGGTTCAGGCCGTCTGTATATTTATATGTCTGTATATTTATAAGGTTACGGAACAAACCGGTACCCCAGGCCCCGTACCGTCATGATGTGGGCCGATTTCTGGCGGTCCTTCTCAATCTTTGAGCGGAGACGGTTGATATAGACCATGATGGCGTTGTCGTCCACGGCAATGGTATTGCCCCACACATGCTCGTATATCATTTCTTTGGTGAATACCTGCCCTGGGTGCTTCATGAACAGGAGCATAAGGCTGCTCTCCTTGGATGAGAGGAAGATTTCCCCGCCGTCCTTATAAAAACGCATGGTGGATGTATTGTATGAAAAGGGGCCGCACTCCAGCTCGTCCGGGCTGTCCGGGGACAGGTTCTTGCTGCGGCGGATTAGCGCCTTGACCTTGGCGCCCAGCACCAGGGGCCGGAAGGGTTTGGTGATGTAGTCGTCCGCTCCGATGGAAAGGCCGTAGAGGGAGTCGTAGTCTTCGTTGCGTCCGCTGACAATCATCACAGGGGTCTTGATGCCCTGGCTCCGCAGGGCCTTGATGACCTCAAATCCTCTCATGTCCCCCAGCATCACATCCATGAGAATCATGTCATAGGCATGGTTTTTAAGGAGATGCAGGGCAGCCTGCCCGCTGTCCGCCACAGTGGTTTCCAGGTCATTGCTGTGCATTACCTTTTCCAGCAGTTTGCAGATGGACGGGTCATCGTCCACAATCAATACTTTATCAGCCATAGTTCCCCCCAAAATCTTTTGTTTCGTTGTTTGTTTTTATGTAAAATTCTTTAAATCATTATAATATTAAGGTGGGGACAAGTCAATAAGGGAGTCTTTTTACATCGTAAGGGGTAGTTTATGAAAGAGAAGAAAAAAGACAGGCAGAGGAACGGATACCTGGCGGCAGCGGCCGGTCTGCTGTACGCGGTGCTGCTGGCCCTGGCCTTTGCCGGGGTCAGTGTGTGGAATGAATATAAACAGTCCATCATAGACAACCAGAAGCAGCAGATGCTTCTGACCGCCCAGAGCCTGGCGGACAATCTGGAGGTGCTGATTGAGGAATATAAGGCGGACCTGGAGGCTCTGAGCGGCATGGCCCTCAGGAGGACTGAGGGGGATGGGGAACCGGACTGGACCGTGTTCCAGGAGTATGCCGGCGCCCATCATGCATTTGTCTATGACATCATGCTGGAAAATGAGGATGGAGAGGTGGTGCGGAGCATGAAGGGGCACCGGATTATCACCATATATTCCGTCAGCGCGGTTGACAGCACCATGAAACTGTATCAGGCCAGGCTGGACAACGGGGAAATCTATCTGATATTAAAGAAAAAGACCGAACACAAGAATTCAATCTCCCTTGTCATTGACGGCCAGGCCTATTACCAGAGCATGATTTCCGGTATTCGCCTGGGGACCAACGGCTATGTGGTGGTCAAGGATTCCAAGGGAACCATCCTGATGCACCCGGCCCAGGAACAATGGGGGATTGATGTAATATATGGACGGCGCCAACTGTATCCGGATAAGGACCTGGCCAGCCTGGAGGATATGATAGACAAACAGAACCAAGGGCAGGAAGGGGTATCGGAGTATTATTCCTACTGGTGGACCGAACCGGAAGCGCCAAGGGTAAAGAAGATAAGCGCCTATTCCCCGGCCCCCATAGGTCAGGATTTCCTGGTGGTCAGCGCTGTCATTGATTATGACGATATCTATATACCCATTGCGGAGGGATTTTTAAAGCTGGTCATGGTGTTTTCAGGCATTATTGGGGCCATCCTTCTTATGGGGGCTTATATGTTCCGCCTGGTGCTCCAGCGGAAAAAGGATACGGAGCAGATTGCCTATCTGACCGAGCTTAACCGCCTGCTGGAGGAAATGCACCAGAGTGAGGAGGCCATTGCCCATCAGCAGAGGCTCCAGATTATGGGGACCATGACAGGCGGCATTGCCCATGAATTCAACAACCTGCTTACGCCCATAATGGGGTATGCGGAGATGCTTATGATGGACCTGGATGAGGACTGCGGGTCATATGACAGTGCGTCGGAAATCTTCGAAGCTTCGGTAAAGGCAAAAGAAATCATACAGCAGATATCCTCCCTCAGCAGGAAGAACATGGAGACAGCCTATAAGAACATGGGGGCGGAGCGGATGATGAAACGCGCCCTGAAATTGGTACGGTCCGTATGCCCATCCAATGTGCACCTGGAAACAGACCTGGATTTCAGGGGAAAATGCATTCTTGGAAATGAAACTCAGATGAACCAGGTCATCCTGAATATATGCGTCAATGCCATTCACGCCATAGGCCATGAGGACGGCCGGATTCTTGTAAGGGGCAGGACAGTGGAAAAAAGGGAGCTGGAGTCCGGCTGTCGTGTACCGGTTTCAGGTACCTGGGATGAGTATGTGAGAATCGGCATTGAGGACAATGGCTGCGGCATGAGCCAGGATGTGCTGAAACAGATATTTGACCCGTTTTTTACCACAAAAAAGGGAGGAAAGGGAACCGGACTGGGGCTGGCCCTGGTGGAACAAATCATCACCTCCCACAGGGGATACATATATGCGCAGAGCCAGCCGGGAAACGGCAGCGTATTCCACATTTACCTGCCTGTCAATGAACAGACAGAGCCGGATAGTGAGGAAGCGGGGACGGAGGCCAGAGAGCCTGAGCTGCGGCTTCTTATTGCAGATGACAACCCCAAGGTGCTGGGGCTTCTGGAAAAGAACTTTCACCGCCTTAAGATACCGGTGGTGACAGCCATGGGATTTGAGGAGGCCAGGAAGCTTCTGAGGACCCGTACCTTTGACGCTGTGGTGGCGGACCAGTACATGGAAGGAGGCAGCGCGGTGGATTTCTGTATGTCCGTCCAGGGGCAGTATCCCGGCCTGATAAAAATTGTCATGGCGGACCAGGTGGACAGGGAGCTGGCGGAGGCCAGGCAGAGGGGAATCATAGACGGGTACATTGACAAGCCGGTCTCAGACACCTCTATACTGAAAGCCCTCAGGAACTGCGGGCGGGAAATGGAATCTTAACAATCATTCATGTTCCTCTTAATCCGATTTAAGGGACCGGCCGTAAGGGTGTAAGGTTGGGCGCTTATACTTGAATCATAAAATAAATGAGAAGAGGAGGAACAGACATGAGTGAGACCATGCTTGCATTGCTGGGCTTTGCAACCGTTATCATGATTATTGTTTTGTTGCTGAAAAACGTTACGGTGCCGGCCATTGCATTCATCGGCGTGTCCACGGTGACAGCCCTGATTCTGGTGCTGACCGGTACATTTACGGTAAAAGAAATGGGGGGATTTATCAAGGCGGGCGTACAGGGGGTACATTCCACAGCGGCCCTGTTCATTTTCTCGGTGCTGTTTTTCGGAATCATGACAGATGTGGGGATGTTTGACCGCATCATCAATGCCCTGATGAAGAGAGTGGGACACAATGTGGTGGGGGTGGCCCTTATGACCTGTATCATTGCCATGATTGGACATCTGGACGGAGGCGGGGCATCCACCTTTCTGATTACCATTCCGGCCATGCTGCCTGTGTACAAGCGCTTGAAGATGCGTCCCACCACCCTGCTGCTGATTTGCGTGACTGCCATGGGTGTCATGAACCTACTGCCATGGGGCGGCCCTACCATGCGTACTGCTTCTGTGCTGGAGATTGAGTCCAATGTACTCTGGATGAAGCTTATGCCCATGCAGATTGTAGGTATCGGCATTGCATTGTTCACTGCTGTGTTCTGGGGATTTGTGGAGAAAAAAAGGGGCGCGGGCATTGACAGCGGCCTGGCGGCGGATGACAGCGGGATTTTAGAGATTGCAGAGGAGGCAGGGGACCACAGCGATTTGGTCAGGCCAGGAATGTTCTGGTTCAATGTATGTCTGACCCTGTTCATCATCGTGTGCCTTATATGGCTTCCCGTGCCATCCTATTACACCTTTATGCTGGGGTGCGTGATTGCCCTCCTGGTCGATTATCCCGGAGCCAGGCTCCAGAACAAAATCATCAAGTCCCATGCAGGCCCTTCCCTGATGATGGCCTCTACCATTCTGGCGGCAGGCGTGTTCCTGGGCGTTCTGGAGGACAGTGAAATCATGAACCATATGGCAAATGTGCTGGCGTCCTTCATACCTCAGTCCATGGGCCGGTTCCTGCCGCTTATCATCGGAGTGCTGTCCGTGCCGCTTACACTGATGTTCTGTACGGACTCTTATTTCTACGGGCTGCTGCCTGTGCTGATTGGAGTGGGGAACAAGTTCGGCGTGGACCCGGTACATATCGGCATTGCCATGGTGGTGTGCCGCAACTGCGCCACCTTCATCAGCCCGGTTGTGCCTGCTACCTTCCTGGGGGTGGGACTGGCCGGCGTGGAAATCAAGGACCACATCAGGACCTCCTTCTTCTGGATATGGGGCGTCAGTCTTGTGTGCATGGTGGCAGGACTGCTGTTAGGGGTGCTTTCCGTCAGCTGATGATGAAAAGAACGGCTGTGTGATGGACGGTACACCGGGCCATGTAACGGCGGACGGGCTATAGAATTGTACACCGGTCCATGTAACGGTGGGCGGACTATCAAACAGGAAACAGGCTCCGGAGCGTATATCCTATAGGGATATGCATTTCCGGGGCCTGAATCATTTTTTTATATTTTCCTTTCGATTTTATTACATTGGTTTAGAATTTGGGATTATATGGTATACTAAACCAGATATGAAAATAAGCGTAAGGAGATGGAACAGGATGAGATTCAGAAAATGTGCTGCTGCCGGAGTCCTGGCACTGTCCCTGATGGCAATCAGTCCTCTGAGTGCCCTGGCCGGGCAGACAGCGGGACCGGGGGCAACGTATCAGCCGTCTGTCAACGGGGTGAACATCTATGTCAGCAAGATGGGGAACACGCTGACTTTGAAACAGTATTCCCAGACCATAGGGACCTGGCCCGTAAAGCTGGGACGGCGGTCTGAGACAGGGGACAAGGTGCAGGAGGGGGATGAAATTACGCCTTCCGGATCGTTCTATGTGTGTACGAGAAATGACCAGAGCATATGCTATCTGGCACTGGGACTTTCCTATCCCAATGCCGAGGATGCAGAGCGGGGCCTTAGGGACGGCCTGATTAATGAGGAACAGTATAATGCCATTGTGGAGGCGAATAAAGCAGGCAGACAGCCGCCCTGGAATACCCCTTTGGGCGGGGCCATTGAGATACACGGGGACCAGGGAGGCGGAACCTCCGGATGCATTGCGGTTACCAATGACGTGATGGATATTCTGTGGGAATACTGCCCTCTGGGGGTTCCGGTAACGGTGGGGCCATAGAGCCGGTAATCAGGTATAATCAAGAAAAAAGAGCCATTTCAAAAAAGACAGGGACTGTTGCCGCCGTCCATATGCCGGCGGCAACAGTCCCTGTCATGCCGTATCTAGTATAACTCGATTTTAATAAGTTTACATTATTATCCTGAAATGGTATAATACTTATAGACCATTTCAGGAGGTA
>PPYF01242230.1_pt1 | contig 17973 bp, 9 predicted proteins | sample 1559871 | NCBI WGS metagenome assembly PPYF01 (sample SAMN08240021, study PRJNA423297) | Human gut metagenome, whole genome shotgun sequencing project.
TACATGGTAACTTTATTGTAGAATCTCCTAAGGTAATAATCGCAAAATCGGTTTCAGCTGGATTTTCTGATGATTTTTTTGACAAACTAACCGAAATTTTTAAACCTAACAGGTTCAGATTGACTACATCGCCATCTTTTAAAGCTTTTACCTTAAGAATGCCAAGATTGATATCAAGTAAACCCAGATTTTCTAAATCGTCTATATATAACGCTTTTACTAATGGATTTAAAACAACCGTTAACAAGGCGTTGACAAGTTCTGACTTGAATTGTACATCGGCCAGATAAGCAAAATCGGTTTTGCCAATAAAGCCACCGGCAATACCTTGACTGGCTACCTGATTGACTCCTTGTTCCTGTGTTTCACCTCCGGCAATACAATTCACGATGCGGGCAAGATTACCATAACCGATAAAGCCACCGGCAATTGGCTGTGTTCCTTGCCCACTGTTTACAAGGTAACCACCCGCAATACCGGATACCTTACTATCATGGATATTAGAGCCAAAAACATCCAGTACACCTAAAGAGCCACCAAGTAGTTCTCCAAAGCTACCTTCTAAAACATCTAGCTTATCAGCATCAACGACACCGCTCTTGCCACAATAGCCAACAAAACCGCCGGTGTTATTTAAGCCTTCAACTTTTGCTAGATTGGTCACGGTACTATTCTTGATAGAGCCATCCAATAAGCTGCCGCCAAAGCCGCCGGCATTGCCATAATAAACTAAAGATGCATTGCTTCCTTGGGATGATTCCGTATGTGCGCTAACATGTAAGCCAGCCTGTGGACTTCCTTTAACCTCACTATGGTATACATAGGTGCGGAAAGTATCCAATACATCAATACCACCGGTTTTAATAAGATGTAGGATATTGGTTGTTTCATCTCCAGATACTTGTGCTGCTGCATCGACATCACCTATTCCAAAACAACCTCCAACATGATCTCCTCCAATAACAGAACGTAAACGATCTACATGGACACCGGAATCTGCCGTCTTTTCTTCTCCTAATACCGCGCCTGATAAACTTCCGGCAAAGCCTCCGGCTGCTTTTGCATACGCTGTATTTACACCCTCTTGATAAGCACCATTTACGACAATGCCCCAATCATCCCAGCTGGATACTTTGGCATAGCGGATGGTTGATATCGTTGCATTCAATACTTGAACAAGATCTGCTGGGGATGCTATCAATAAATTTAGTACCTGATTTAATAGTCCTTGCTTGGTTGCGGTATCCACACGTGTGACACTGCCTGGATCTACTTTACCCGCATAGCCTCCTACATAACTTGTCCCATCTACACGACGCAGTTTTTCGATATTACAAGCTGTTGTCGCATTCCCCCAAATTTGTCCGCCAACCATGTAGCCGACATAACCACCGGCATACCCGGTTGTTTGTGTTTGATTGACACCAGTAGCAGCAATACTGGCACCGCCACGATATCCTTCAACACTTGATGTGTGAATGACAGGCACAAAAGATTCTATCGCTGGTATCGTACCTGCTAATTTTACATTAGCTAAATCAATATCACCGGTTTTGGCAACTGTTCCCGTTATCATTTCGCCTGCAAAACCACCGGCACTGCGATATGCATTACTTATTTTTAAGTCCTGCGCTATCGCATCTGTAATTGTACCGCCTTCCATGCGTCCTACATAGCCACCAGCTGCACTTCCTTGTATTGAGGTTGCAGCATCCTGGTTACGGCCGGCACTTACTGCATAACCATAGGCATATTTTTGTATGATGTTAGTGAACTCTTCAGCAGTATTAACTTCTCCTAATTCTTTTAACTGTTGTCCATATGCCCCATATACACCGACTGCCTTTACCCAGGCATTCCATTCTGCCATATCCAAATTTCGCAAAGGTCCTGAAACCGCTGTTTGCTTTTCGCTAGGATATACTGACTGCATTACAGTCAATGGATTATCAAGTGTAATCAAATCAAATAAGAGATGCAGACTGCCGGTATCTACCACATTGGCACATTGCATCAAACCTGTGTAACCACCGGCATATTCCACACCATATACCGAACGAATGCGCTTTATACTTGCTTTGCGCTGTGGTCCAGTATAGGCACTGCTCTTCCAATCACTACCATCATTGCCCCAAATCTGACCACCGAAATTATGACCGACATAGCCGCCTGCCAGACCTCTTAGCACACCATCACTGCTTTGCGCATCTGCTCTTACGACACCGCCACATGGGATACAAGTTGTTTCACTGTTTTTAATTGTTGGGACAAACGTTCGCAGGACGCTTACTAGATTATCCGCTTGAATCAGCCCACCTAATACACTTGTTCCTGTGACAACATTTGCCACATCACCTGGTTGTATAGTACCTGCATAGCCACCGGCACTTTCTCTGGCTATGATATGAGCAAAACGATAAACATTGGCATCTTGAACCTGTGTTCCCTGCATATCTCCTGCAAAACCGCCTGCTTTTCCGATCTTTCCAGTCGTATCACTTGCGATAACATTAAATCCGGAAGCAACGCCGTAAACATCACTATGCTCTACGATGGATACAACAACATTTAAGGCAGAAGCTGCATTTGCCAACTTTAAAACCTTATCTAAAACCTTAACTCCGCCAATGGCTGCCGTGCTGCCGATTACAACCTTACCAAAATAGCCACCGGCATAGCGATAACCTTTTATTGCATAGTCACTTGTACCATCAAAATAAGAATTAGCTTCTCTTGTCTGCAAATCCTTTGGTTCTACAACCTTTGTATTTTGCAGCTTTTGTACATCACAGTTACTAATTTGAACACCACTGGCATAACCGATATAACCACCGGCACTTCCGGTATTTACATCATTTGTATTATCTTTTGTATCACTGCCACTTACATGCACACGCATTCCACTCGCAATTGAGCGTATGGATGCATGTTGGATAACCGGCACAAAAGCTTGAATAACACTAAGTGTATCATTGAATTGTGTCAGCTTATTTAAAAGGCTGCTGTCTTGTCCGACTTCCGCAACACTGCCTGCCTGCACAAGGCCACCAAAGCCACCGGCATAGCGTAACCCTTCTACTTTCCAAAGATGCTCTACTGCTGTTCCTTTTTGTCCATCAACGGCATTCGCTTGATTATCAATATATCCACTCTGCATCTCTCCGACATAACCACCGGCATAACCTTGTGCCTGCGATATATCATTTCCTTCAAACACTTCAGTATGTACATACAATCCAGCATTGCCCTCATCATTTGCATGTCCGGATACTTTTGCATCCGTAATGGTACTGCTGGCAGCTTGTAAAACACTGGTTAATTCTTTTACATTTAATAATTTACCTAAAATAGAGTTTAACAATTCTCCTATAGCATCACTTGCCTCTGCTACACTTCCGGAACGTAAGATGCCCACATAACCACCGGCATGATAAGCACCGATAACTTCTTTTACATCTGTTATATTGGCATGCGCTATTGTCACCGCCTTGCCATGGCCAAGAAAACCACCCGCATCACCTAATGCAACATCACCTTGTTTTCCTGTTGCACGAACAATTAGCTGTTCTCCTGTAATAGAAATATCAGAAAGTTTAGGGTATGCGACATCCATGACACTTAGCAACTGGGTAGCATCTAACAGATTTAATACCTTGATAGAACCGGTTTGTGCAACATCACCTGGCAATAAGCGACCAGCAAAACCTCCGGCATAAGCTGTTCCTTTTACATATGCTAAACCACTTACCGTTGTTTTTGCCTCTGCTGATGTATCACCGGCATCCGGATGGTTCACACGGTAATTCATATCAACTGCCTGTCCATCGCCAATGACACCACCAGCGATTTGCGCAGAAACCTGTGGATCAGCACCATTCGCTACATAAGTAAGTGTAATATCTTGAAATTCCGGTGTTAAGGCACTCATGACTCCTAATAGATTGGTGAGGTTAATTCCCGCTAGATTAGTTGAATTTCCTACGGTAGCTAAAGCATCTCCGGCTTTCGCATAGCCGATAAAACCTCCGGCATTTCCGGCATCCATTGGTGCAGATACCGATTGTAAAGCAGTGACACTGGCACGTTTTACCTTTCCACTGATACAGTTACCGATAAAACCGCCGCTATGACTGTCCGTTTCACTCGTCACTACACGAAACCCTGTTGTTGTACCGGAAATGGAACTATCGTATACCATAGTTTCCACCATGTCAGCCAAGCTAAGAATGCCATCTGCTTGAATCAAGCCTAATCCTAAGACATCTACACCTCCAACACTCGCTAAGGTTCCACTTCCAAAATACCCGGCAAAACCTCCGGCGTTTTTACCGGCACTGATGGATGCTAGATTCGTTAAGTTCACATTTCGTACTTCTCCGCCTAATCCATAACCAATCACGCCTCCGGCATTACTATTGGCACCAGTAGCTTTCACCTTTAAACCAGTTGTACCACCTTGTATCGTTATATCTTTTACTTCAAACCGCATATAATCCGCAGCTTTTACCGTACTGCCTAAGACATCACTTAAGCTTGTCATGGTTGCTTTCCCAATGCCACCACCGGCATGCTCTATTGCTGATACAGTAAGAGAAGTTGATGCGCTAACTTTATTTCCCTTCTTGTCATACGTATAAGAAATATTATTTTTTGTTAAAACCCGCTGTACTTCCTTGGTTGTTGTCTTTGTATCATCCTTTAATTCTTCCGTATTTGAGATTTGTACTGCCCCAGCATAGCCTGTGAGTCCTCCGGCATGCTTGCCACTGGCGATAATCGCAATCTGCTGTCCGCTAACTTCTATTCCCGTCATGACGGAAGGACGCATACCTACTAGATTCAGTATTTGAATATTTTTATCCCCACTTAGGATACTTGATAACAATCCTTGAACCAGTTTTAACAATCCTTGCTTATCATCATCACTTTCATTGATATCTGCGACATCTCCCATATCCGCTTTACCGCTAAAACCGCCAACATAGTCCTTACCTGAAACCTTACCAAGATTTTTCACACTGCAATCAATTGCATAGCTATTGCTCATACTTCCTACAAAACCACCGGCATAACCTGCATTATCCTCTGTCGAAGTTGCCGTCACATTAAGTTTACCGCTACCTTGTATTTGGGAATTTAAGAAGACGGTATTGACAGGAAAGTTACCTAGCAAATCGATACCTAAAGAAGAAAGGGCTCCAGCAATGACTTGATTTGCTGCTCTTCCTGCGAAACCACCAACATAATTTGTTCCTTGGATTTCACTATCACCATTTGTGATAACTTTCGCATTGTGGATGATAGAACCTCTGATATCCCCGATAAAACCGCCGGTATAATCGTTACCGATAATTGATGCCCCACTTGCAAAACTTACGGAACAATTTGTTATAACCGCATTCACATAGCCAATAGGAATTAAGCTTCCCACATCTAATAAGCCACCATCTAATAAGAATGTAACTAAATCACCTAAGCCTAAAACAGGTAAAGCATTTAATAATTCGCTTAATGTTTTTAAAGTACCTCCAATCAACCCTGTAATAGCTTCATATTTGGTGATGCCTGATACATATCCTATCAATCCTCCAGTATAATTATTTGCATTTGTAATTCCCTTAAGATTGGTTACCTGACAATTGTCTATTTGAACGTTTCCTTTTACAACACCAGCTAATGCCCCAGTCGCAAAGGATTTTGGATCATCTTTTAAGCTCTCCCCTAGACCTAATACCTTTAAAACACCAGCAATTAATGAAACATTCTTATCAATGCTCTTTGTTGTCGTCTTCACTTGAACAGTATCTAAAGTAATATGTGATACAAGAATAGGTTCATCAGAAAACTGTAAGTTACTATCTCGACCTGATGCTAAGCTTCTAAAGAAGCCTATTCCATATTCTTCATGATAAGTTTTTGTAAATATCCCTTCACTTTTTTGATTAATAGCATCTGTCTGATTGATCTCTACATTATGAATGATTGCATTACTGCCTTCAACCATGCCCTTTTGTCCAATCATCGTACCAGTGAAATTTTCAATTGGCTCCCAGGCAACCGTCGCTCCTGAAGCTGTCCCATCCTCTGTTAAATAAATATCACGGAAAATAATATAATTCGCCGTATTGCTATAGGTTGCTCCAGCTTTTCCAATATTGATAGGTTCTGTACTGGTTGCATCATAGGTTAATTTTTGCTTGACATCTAGTTTACTACCATAGTAGTTGTAACATTTTGTTGCATCCGTAATCGTGATTCCATCTAATTTTTGACGATCGCCTAATTTATGTTCTCCATTCTTTACGGCATATAATTCTCTATTAGACCAGTCAAACGTCTCATCAAACTTAATCAAATCTGCATCTCCTGGATAATACAGACGAATTGGATGATCCGCATTGTCTTCTTTGACCTGCCATGAAGTGAGAATTGATGTACGTTCTTCATATACTTCCCAAATTGGTTCTGTGACTTTTGTATCCGTACCGATTGCTCTTAGCTGTTTTTGATTCCCAATTAGGATATAATCTTTATTATCAATAGTCTTAACAACCTGTCCAAAATACTCTCTTCCATCATATACCGATGGATATTGATCCGTATTGGTGAAAGCAAGGGCAGCTGCTTTTAAGGTTACCTCTTCGATAGAAAAAGAGGAAGCAAGCACATACGTATGTGCTTTGCCATAGGTTAAATGTGTACCATCCTTTAATGTATAAACTTGTCCAATACCAAGTGTTTCCGCATTCCAGTCCCCGGTTGTTACATATTCCTGCTCAGCATTTGCTGATTGCATCAAAGATAACTGATAGCGATTGTATATATAAATGGTATCTGTTGTTTCATCATACAATACATGTTCTTTACGTTCTTTATATGAAGTTATCGTTCCCGTAAAATCCTGTGGATAATACCACAAGGATGACTTTTCAAACTCAATATCCTGCATAAGATAATAATCCTGGTTCAATGAATACGTGATTGGCTGATCATCTATAAAAATCATCTCGCCATTACCAATCGCACCCTTTACATCCCCTTCATATACGGGCTTACCACTACCAATTAATTGAAGCTGTTTGTAATTATAAATACAAATTTTATTATCCTGATAGTATGTAGAAAGTGCTGTTTCATCTTGTGATAGTTTAACATCTTTTTGCACATTCTCTTCTACAGTCGTTTCTTTATTGTTTTCATCTGGTTTATCCTGCTTTAAAAGTGATTGTTCTTCATTCCTATCTGATGTTGGGGTATCCTCTGAAGCTACCTTACTTGCTGAAGTCTCTATCTTTTCTTCTGGTAATGTCTCTATTGGCTGTTCATCAACAGCATTAAAATCATCTGCTGATAACAATCCACTTTGCATAATAAAAAGAGCTGCACATAAACAAAGCATAATGATTTTTTTATGCATCCTTTTCCCCTGTGGCATGACTTTACTCAACCCTTTCAAATGTCTATATGATGTTAAAGTATTTTTCTCATCTGTATGAATGATTTCAGGTAACTTTTAAATAATCACAAATACATCATACCTATTTCTACTTAAAAGTTTAGCACGCTTATTTCTCATCGTCAATAAAAATGGTTATTTTATGTATGATTCATTAAGTATATTTACTCTTTCATACAATGTGATTGATAATAGATTGCTTTCCCTATGTTTTCCTAAATAACCTGATCAAATAAAAAAAGCTAGGAATCAAACAAATTGATTACTAACTTAATAAGAAAAAATATGATATATTATTTTATTTCATCCACCGTCGCAAAACGATAGCCTTCCTTCTTCATATTCTTTATAAAGGTATCCATGGCTTCATAGTTTCCTTTATTGCTAGGATGCAAAAGATAGATAGCACCATTATGATAATGATCCATCATTGTCTTTAATGCTTCTTCTCCACTTACATCACTGGCATAATCATAATAAGCGTGACTCCAAAAATACGTACGATAACCTAAATCCTTTACCATTTTCATTGCACGTTCGCTGCCTCCGCCTTTCGGAAAACGAAAGACTTTCTTCATTGGTACTCCGCATACTTCCATATACGTTTTTTCTGTCTCTGTAATTTCCTTAACAAAAGCATCTACATCTTTAGCGTTGGCAAGTGTCGTCATATCATAATGGTGCCAAGTATGATTGCCGATTACATGACCATGCTTCACAAGATCGCGCATAAAATCGGCTTCGTTCTTGATATAGTTACGCGTCAAGAAAAAGGTCGCTTTCACGTCGTTTTTATTTAAGACATCAGCAATTTGTTTGATATAGGTAATATCATTTCCCCCTTCATCAAACGTCAGATAAATAACCTTTTCATCTTTCCCCTGATAATAAGCATCATATTTATCTAATAAGCTTTGCGGTTTTGCGCCAGTAGTCCGTTTATGTTCCTTACTTTTATTAAACCACCATTCTTCTGCAGTATTGTCGTAATCATCATGATTATAATACAGCTTGGTCGTTGTAGGATCTTTACAAACCTGCACTTTACGTGTGACACTGGCAATATTGTTACTAGCGTCTTTGACTTGATAAACAATGTCATAGGTACCTGTTTTTTTCATATTAACATGATGTTTAACCGTTACTTTTTTGGTTAGATCACCATCATAATTATCCTGTGCATGAAAGCCTGGTTCTTGATACGTACCATTCTCAAACACTCGAATCATCTTTCCTTGTTTTAGTGTAATAGTAGGTGCTTTCGTATCAACAACATGTACCGTTCGACTTACTTTTTTATCATAACTATCAAGATGATAGACGATTGTATACGTTCCTAATTTATCTGTATTCAGATTCGAGGTGCGTTTCACTTCATCACTATAATCATGAAATCGATAGCTCGCTATCACTCCGGGATCGCGAAATGATTCATGTACCTGTACCTTCATTTCTTTGTCTCCATCCACTTTTAACAATGGTACGAATAAGCCACTGAAAAAGAGTATTTTAACGAGTACACCTATTACACAAATACCTAAGCATGCCAAAATTCCATAAATCGTATAGCGGCAACGTCTGCTCATATGCATCACCTCATGGTAAAGCGTATGCATAAGCATCATTTTTTATGATTGTTAAGTAGTTTATGATCGTATGTATCCATGCCCATAACATTTATTAAGAATGGTACAAGTTAATCGCATTATTTATTATTCTTGGTGATAATGATACATTCCAATTAATTGCTCACTGCAACGCAAACCATCAATCGCCGCCGATACAATGCCTCCTGCATAACCGGCTCCCTCACCACAAGGATAGATACCTTTGATTTGTATAGAGGTACAATCTTCTTTATTTCTTATCATGCGAATTGGAGAACTGCTGCGTGTTTCCACACCAATCAGTACAGCATCTTGATAGGCAAAGCCTTTCAATTTTTTATCTAATCCTTGTATTGCTTCTTCCATCGCCTCACACACATAGCTTGGCAAGATAGTATGCAGATTTGCCGGTGTTACCCCTAACGCATAGGTTGGTACTACACTGCCAAACCCTTTTGAAGTTTGATGTGCCAAAAAATCCTTAACCAATTGTGCTGGAGCCTTATAAGAACATCCGCCTGCCTGAAATGCTTTTTTCTCTAATGTTTCCTGAAATTGAATCGCTTTTTCCGGGTCATTCCCATAATCCTCAGGACGTATTTGTACCAGCAAGGCACTATTGGCATTTTCTCCATCACGGGCATGCTCACTCATGCCATTTACCACAACGCCACCTTCCATAGAGGCACTTGGCACGACATATCCACCCGGACACATGCAGAAAGTATATACCCCGCGCCCATTGGATGCCGGATAGGTCAAACGATATTCTGCCGCTTTTAAACGAGGATGATTCGCATATGCTTTGTATTGCGCTTCATTGATCAAGCGTTGTGGATGTTCGATTCTGGCTCCTACAGCAAATGCCTTTGGCTCTACTGCGACACCTCGTTTCATCAACATACGCATCGTATCACGAGCGCTGTGACCGATTGCTAAGATTAGTTGTTCACACGGTATCACTTCACCATTTGCCACAACACCACAGACTTCTCCTTTTTCAATCAAGATATCATCTAAACGCGTAGAAAAGCGGATTTCTGCCCCTAAACGAAGGATTTCTTCACGCATGCGTTTCACGATATCACGTAATAAATCCGTACCGATATGGGGATGCGCTGTATATAAAATATCTTCAGGAGCTCCAAAGCGTACAAACTCTTCCAAAATCTTGCGAATGCGTACATCCTTTACTCTGGTAGTTAATTTGCCATCGCTAAACGTTCCGGCACCACCTTCTCCAAACTGCACATTACTTTCGGTATTTAAAATTCCTTCCTTCCAGAAGTGTTCAACGCTTTTTACACGTTTTTCCACACATTCTCCACGTTCTAAGATTAAAGGTTGATACCCCATCTGGGCTAATAACAAAGCTGCGAACATACCGGCTGGTCCAAAGCCAACAACAATCGGGCGATGGACAAGTCCGACAACACCTTTTTTCGGCATGCGATAGCGTTCATCCGGGGTCTTGGTGATATCCTTATGAGGATGTTTTAAGACATTTTCTTCATGTTTGAGGGTACAATCCAGCGTATACGTAAACTGCATATGGCGCCATCTTGCATCAAAGGTTTCTTTATGAATGCGCCAAGATAGTAATTCCTCTGGTGCTATGCGCAATTTTTTAATAATTTTTTCCGGAAGTAACGTCATATCTTCTTCTAACGTTAAATGAATTTGTTGAATACGTATCATAAGTATTTTTCTCCTTTAAAAGGGAAAAGAAAGCCAATCAGCTTTCCTTTCTAAGCATATAAGTGTTTGAAAATAGGGAAATGTTTTGCTAGTGTATAAATAATGAGCGCAAACAATAAGGAAGACAACGCAACAATTCCATATTGTAATAAAGCATTCATCGTTGGAAATAAAGCTGTGACCACAACAACAAACATAAGATGAGATACATAGATCAATAGCGATAACACACGCAAGGTCTTATAAAGCTCTTTGACCTTAAGATCTATGGATAATAAAGTAATAAATAAGAATGCAACCGTTGGTACCAACATCAAATACATACTTGCCAAATCATGCATATATCCTTGTTCTCTTAAGAAAAAGCATTCTCCGAATAAAGCACACAGGGACAATACAAAGCCGATAAAGGGTCCTAAGGTACTGCGGCTTACGACCATGCGCCCTTGCGCAAAATAAGCACCTAAAGAAATAAACAACATACCAAAGAAAATCCCATTTCGCGTTGTCACAAAAAGCTGGATGTAATAATGGTATGCACGACCTATATAAGGTAACTCTTCAATCATCTGTGGATAAACATTACCAAGCATCCCTATGAGATACAAAAGGGCACTGATGATTATCGTTGTCGTCAAGGAAACATAACGACGCAGAACATAAACAGCACATACCGCTACCATCAAAGCTGGTAAAAACCAGAGATGGTAATAACTTCCGGTAAAGAAGAAGTCACGCAGATAGCGCAAGAAAGTCATCGCATGTAATCCATCGCCCCTAACTAACAAATAATTAAATGGCAAATAGAAGATTGACCAAATCAGATAAAGTTTACCTAAACGAAATACATAATGTTTTAAGGCCGTAACATTTGCATAATCATTCCATTCTCTTTCATTATCCAGTTTCGCAAAAAATAAATAACCGGAAATTATGAAAAACAAAGGTACGGCAATTCTGGCGATAATCTGAACCAATACAAAATTTGCTGTCTCATTTATATCCAATAATGGCCCTGTATGTATACAAATAACTAAAAAAGCACTCATAAACTTTGCAATATCTAATGCACAATATGTTTTCTTCTGCATCATTTCCCCTCCTTTATGATCCCTATTACTTAATTCAGCAGATAATTTCATGAAAAATAGCCACTTCTGGCTATTTATAAATTCTTGGCAATCGCGCACTCATCCAACAAAATGTTTCATTATTGATTGTTTGAGCTAATCTAGTTAATTCATCAATCGGTAACTTTTCATCACCGTCACAACCAAATAAAGTAACAACATCGCCTTCTTTGACATGTTCTATATCTGTAACATCTAACATCATTTGATCCATACAAATATTGCCAATGATCGGTACCCGTTTCCCATGCAACAATGCACATGCCCCTTTATTGGAAACACTGCGTGGATAGCCATCCGCATAGCCTATAGAAACTGTGGCGATACAACTGATGCGCTCACTGGTAAAATGGCGGCCATAACTTACACAGACACCTGGCTGAATCGTTTTTACCATTGAAATGTTTGCTTTTAATTGCATGATAGGCTGAAAATCAGGATGCGTGATCGTATCAATGGCATCATCACTTGTCGCACCTAAGAACAATAAGCCCGGGCGTACATAATCATACTTTAAATCCGGATAGTTCAAGATACCATAACTATTTTGTAAATGGCGTATGCCAACATCAATTCCGGCATCTTCCAAATCCTTCAACACCTGATCAAATAACATGATTTGCTTTCTTGTATAAGCCTTATTATCCTCATCCAGACCATCACTTACACTAAAGTGGGAGAAAATGCCATCGACTGCTATATGTGGCAGATGATAAACTTCTTTCACTTCCTCGATACGGTAGTCCTGTTGTTGTGTTATGATGCCCAAACGTGACATTCCTGTATCCACCTTGACATGTCCATGCATGATAACCCCATGCTCTTTACACCATGCATTTGCTTTTTTGGCATAGTCTAAGGATAAAAAGGTTTGGATCAAATCATGTTGAATGACTTGATGAAAATGAACAGGTGGTGTATAACCTAAGATTAAAATTGGCTCACGGATACCGCCTTCACGTAAGGAAATGCCTTCATCCACACTGCTGACACCGAAAAAATCAATGCCACAGCGGCTCAATTCTTTGGCACATGCCACATCTCCATGACCATACGCATTCGCTTTTACGATTGCCATGATCTTGCTGGTAGAGGGCAATAATTTTTGTATTTCTTTTACATTATGGCTGATCTTGGACAGATCAATTTCCAGCCATGCTCTGGTATCGCTCATCAGCATGGTTCTCACCTCTTTTATTTATCTTGTTAATGCAAATGCAATCAATTTGTCTAATAAATCGCCGAATTCAATACCGGCTTCTTTCATCATCGTCGGATAACGTGAAGTATCCGTAAAGCCGGGAATCGTATTTACTTCATTCATCACAATGCTTTGTTGAGGAGTAACAAACATATCAACCCGTGTCATACCTTTACAATTCATAGCACGATAAGCTTTCAAAGCCAAGCTTCTTGCCTCTTCAAACAGCTCTTTACTGATTCTGGCAGGACAGTAGATATGAGAGTCTACCATTTGATATTTCCCTTCATAATCAAAGAATGGAGCGGCTGTTTCAATTTCATCCACACTGCCCGCAAACAACTCTTTATTTCCCATCACCGCACAGCCGATTTCAAAACCTTCAATCGTCGTTTCCAAAATCACCTTGCCACGGCCATCATGATAAAACGCATCCTTCATGCTTTCTTCAAAGTCATCAAAGGAAGCAATTTTATGAATACCGAAACTACTGCCGGCATTGGCCGGTTTAATAAAGATCGGTAAACCTAACTTAGCTTTTGCTTCTTCATAAATATGTCGATAATCCAAATGTTCATCCTCGTATACACACAGATAAGGGGCACAAGGAATACCGGCATTTTCCATGACGATATGCGCCATTTCTTTATCCATGCAAATAGCACTGCTCATATGATCACAGCCGACATAAGGAATGCCACTTAATTCAAACAATCCTTGAATGGTTCCATCCTCCCCATTCTTGCCATGTAGAACAGGGAAAATACAATCCACTGGAAGTGTTTCATAGCTGCCATCTTCCTTTAGTTTAAGAAACCCCTTTTGGGCAGTGGAGCAGGATAAGACACATGGCGTGATATTACCATCCATCCACGTATCATGCTCAATGGCATCTACATCACCATCATATGCAAACCATTCGCCATCCTTGCTGATTCCGATGAAGATCAGTTCATATTTATCTTTATGTAAGGAACGAATCAAGCTTGCTGCAGAGTGCAGAGATACCGGGTATTCGCTTGATTTTCCGCCAAAAATTACAGCTAATTTCAATGTACTCATTTTACTACCTCTTCTTCCTTTTTTACTAATGCATCCACTACTTCATCCAGCTTCATGCCACGACTTCCTTTTACTAACAGCATGCAGTCTTTATGCTCATATGGACGAAGATAACAGATTAATGCTTCTTTATCCGTAAAGTGTTCAATATGTACACCTGTTAAGTTATTAAATGCTCCTTGTGTGATATAACGCGCCATATCACCAATCGTTAAGACTTCATTTAAATGGTACTTCGCTAAATCTTTACCTAATGTATAATGAATCATATCACTGGTGTCACCTAGTTCCAGCATATCACCTAATACCGCAATCTTATAAGGAACATCAAATTCTTCCATGGTATCTAAAGCTGCCAATGCACTTTGTGGATTTGATTTATAAGAATCATTTAAGATCAAACACTTACCAAAATCAACAAGCTCATTGCGCAATCCTGTTTTTTCAATATTTTGATAACCTTCTCGGATTTCTTCTACACTTAAACCTAACGCTTTCGCTGCAATCCAGGCAGCTGTTGCATTCATCGCTTGATGCTTACCAATCATATCTACATGATATGGACACACATCATCATTTAAACAGAAACTGACACCTTCACGTTTTTGCGTGATATGCGAAATCACATAGTCATTCTGTGGCTTCACTCCAAAGGTGCGGATACGAATATGTCCAGGAATCTGTGCCTGGGTGACCGCATTTTGCAAGATTTCCTGATCACCATTGTAGATAAACAAGCCATGCTCTTTTAATCCTTCAACAATTTCTAATTTCGCTTTAGCGATATTTTCCATCGTTTTCAGATTTTCTAAATGCGCAGTACCTACATTTGAAATAATCGCAATATCCGGTTCTACCATATGCGTCAGAAAAGATAATTCCCCTAAATTTTCCATTCCCATTTCAATAACAGCTGCCTCAACATTTTCACTCAAACTTAATAAGGTTAAGGGAACACCTATCTCATTATTATAATTGCCCAATGTTTTTTGCGTGATGTAGTGTTCTTGAAGCAATGATGCTAAGATATCTTTGGTACTCGTCTTTCCATTACTGCCGGTAATTCCTACCACTTTCATATTTAGTTGATGCCGATATGCCTTTGCTAAGTCTTGCAAAGCTTTTGTTGTATCTTCAACTAAAATAACAACGACCTCTTTGGGAGGATTCGGCTCTTTTCGTTCCCATAAAACAGCTTTTGCCCCATTCGCAATCGCTTGTGCAACATATGCATGTCCGTTATTCTTCACACCATGGATTGGGATGTATAAGTTTCCTTCCACGACCTTGCGAGAATCAATACAGACACCCTGAATCTTTTCTTCAATAGCCCCATTTTCTATATAGTCCGCATCCAACATACGGATAATTGCATCAATTGATCGTATAATCATGAACCTTACGTCCTTTCATTAACATCTTAATATCTACACATATCTTGTTTTCGTGTGATATGTTCCGCATTTTATTATAGCATAACCCCTCCAACTTGAACCAAAGAATTTTCATAATTTCCTTATATTATCGTAAGAATTCCCACATCCATTTTTTTACAGCGCTTTCATGCCGAAAGAATCCCTAACCATAGGAAAGTTCTACCTAAAAAGCAAAAACATCTGTAGAAAGCTAAACACATAGCTACATTTGCATTTACAAAGCTTTATAACAAGGTTAACCATCGAACATATGAAAAAAACATATCGGCATCTTCCCATGTAAGCAAGCTTACCTTGCATAGCATTCACTCATTCATACCATAAAAAAAATCAGACCATATGTGATCTGATCATATTTTCGGATGCGCTTATAAGTTTTCCAGGAAAATCTTTAAAAAGATGTAAGTTCTATCAAAGCTATCCATATCTAAGCGTTCTTGTGGTGTATGAATATCTTCCATCAGCGGTCCCATCGTTACGATTTCCATGTTTGGATTTAAGGCTTTAAACACACCGCATTCTAAACCTCCATGTACGGCTAACAGCGTTAATTCTTTTCCATAAATATCCTTGCATACACGTTTCATAACTTCTCGCAATTCGCTTTTTTCATCATAGCTCCAAGCTGGATAGCGTGCCTCATGTTTTGTTTCAAAACCAAAAGCCTCTGCTAAAATATCCATAGTGATTGCTAAATCATCCACATAAGATTCCAAAGCCCCTCGTAAGGAAACATTTAACATGACTTCTTCATCGCAATGAATGACTGCAAGATTACTACTGGCAGTACTTAATCCTTCAATGCTCATACTGTGATGATGTAAACCATCTGGCACACTAAGCATTAGTTTTAATAAATTTTCACTATCTTCAATGGACATGGCTGTTTTTGCTGATGTTTCATAAAATGCGACTTCCATATTCGCATCACTAAATTCCAATTCCTTTTTTATTAACGCAGTCATTTCCTGGACTGTTTTTTCCAATTTTATAAAAGGTGCATCACTAAAGAAAACAGCTGATGCTTCACGTGGAATTGCATTATCCTTGTCACCGCCATCCATCATATGCAACTGCATATCAAATTTTGCATTTACTGCATATAATATGCGTGCTAATAAACGATTGGCATTTCCACGTTCTTTATCAATTTCACCGCCACTATGGCCACCTTTTAACCCCTTTACATCTAAACGATATGCCTTTTCTTGCATAGGCACTTGCAGATTTGGACGTGTGAAGATTACATTCATACCTCCTGCCGATGAAATACAGGTTGCGGTTTCCCCACCATCATCTAAATTGATCATGCGATTTGCATGCAATTGTTCTTTCTTTAATGCCAATGCACCAAATAATCCTACTTCCTCCTGTACGGTAAAAATGCATTCCAGCATTGGATGTTTGGCCTCTTGATCATCCAATAAAGCCAGCATATATGCCACACCGACACCATCATCCGCGCCTAGCGTCGTTCCTTCCGCCATTAAATAACCGTCTTCCAGTTTTAACTTTAAAGCATCCTTTGCAAAGTCAAAATCCACATCGCGATGTTTCTCACAAACCATATCCATATGAGCTTGTAAAATGATCGGTTCATGCTCTTCATAGCCCTTGCTTGCCGGCTTACATATAATGACATTATTCATTTCATCACGTTCATACGTAAACTGATGTGCTTTTGCGAATTCTTCTAAATAAGCACTATATGCCTCCTCATGAAAAGAACCATGAGGGATACGCGTCATCTCTTCAAAATACTTTTGATGAGCAAATGCATGATTCAAAATAGTTTCCATTTTATACATCCTCCATAAACATAGTGTTATTGTACCACATTCTCTTTGAATTACCATGAGATACGCCTTATTGTTTCACATTCATCTGCCGATAATACCCAATTCGCTCCTTAGCGCACTTCAACTGTTTCGGCGACATTGTGATTTTCCCCTTCTGTATAGCAAACAGACCTTCCTCTTTCAATCTGGCAATCGTACGATTTAATGTTTTTACACTGATGCCAATTTCTTCATACAATACATTGCGTGTTTTTTTAACGACGATATGCATTGCCTGCGGATCTTTAAAAAGGCAGATTCCACATAATTGATCAGATAATCCAGTAATAAGAATTGGGGAGGATAAAACAGCTTTGCCCCACGATTATAACTCGAACGATATAGTTTTAAGGCAACTTTTGCCGCAACCAGACGCAAAAAGTGTATATCCTTAGCAATCCAATCTTCAAAATCTTGCCTGCTTAAGTATAAAATGATACTTTCTGTAATTGTCTCAATCGTCACGCTGGTTTTCGGCATGCCTGCTAAAATCGTTACTTCCCCAATGAAATCTATCGGTTCATTTTTTTCAATCATAAATATAT
>PPYF01268013.1_pt1 | contig 17970 bp, 14 predicted proteins | sample 1559871 | NCBI WGS metagenome assembly PPYF01 (sample SAMN08240021, study PRJNA423297) | Human gut metagenome, whole genome shotgun sequencing project.
AGGCCAGCATGGGCAGCGTCATGCCGCACACCACCCCAAGCTGGGCGATGGCATCCTCCCGGGCCATGCCCCCCTCCACCAGTTTTTGGGGGATGAGAGCGGCGTTGGCCGCCCCCAGCAGATTGCCCAGCAGGGCGTTCAGGCCCACGGGCAGGGCGATGGCGGCGATGCGTCGGCGGCGGACGGCCCCCGGCTCTCCGGGCCCGGACAGAACGCCCCGGCGGCGACGGCGGTAGAGCACCGCCAGCGTGACGGCGGAGAACACCTCGCAGATCACCATTCCCGCCACTACCAGGCCCACCGCCCGCTCCGGGTACTGGGGCAGGAACAGCCACAGCAGCCCCAGCACCGCCGCCGAGCGCACCAGCTGCTCGCACAGCTCGGTGACGGCGGGAGGGCGCACCAGGCCCGCCCCGTAAAACCAGTGCTTGTGAAAGTTTTCTACCCCCGTGAGGGCCACGCAGGGCACCAACAGAATAAGCCCCAGCTGGGTGCGGGCATCCCCCAGCAGGACCACGGACACAAAGTCCGAGGCGAAGATCAGCCACCCGCCCACGGGGAGCAGCACCAGGAGAAACAGCTTCAGACAGGCTCTCAGAGCCTGGTCCGCCCCACGGGCGTTTCCACGGGCCAGATACTGGGCCGTCAGGTTGGACACCGCCGCCGTCAGCCCCACCGCCGTGAGGGACAGCACCACGGCGTACATGGGCATAAGCAGCTGATAGAGTCCCATGACCTGGGCCCCCACCATGCGGGCCAGGGCCACCCGATAGCCAAAGCCCAGCAGCTGGGACACCGCACCCAGCACCGTCAGCAGCACCGCCCCCTGTCCGGCGGACGTGGTCTCCTTGCCCATGGCTTCCCCTCCTCTCCCGGTCAACATATGCCGGGCGGGGGAGGGGTATGCTTTTTCCTCTGCTCTGGTTTTTCCCTTGCCCTGGGCGGCTGGATAGGATATAATGGTCCTGCAGAATGGGGCTGCGGCTTTCCCGGCAGACCCGCTGTTTTGGATGGAATGATGAAACGAATGAGAATGCAGGAGGTTATTTGATATGTCTTTTGTAACGTTAGAACACCGGGGCCCTGTTGGCCTGATCACCATGAACCGGCCCGAAGCCTTGAACGCCCTGAACGACCAGGTGCTGCGGGATCTGGACGCCGTGCTGGACCAGGTGGAGGCGGACGACAGCATTCTGGTGGCCGTGATCACCGGCGCGGGCCGCTCCTTTGTGGCCGGGGCCGACATCGGCCAGATGTCCACCCTGACGGCGGCGGAGGCCAAGGCCTTCGGCGTGCTGGGCAACCGGGTGTTTTTGAAGCTGGAGAATCTGACCAAGCCCACCATCGCTGCGGTGAACGGCTTTGCCCTGGGCGGCGGCTGCGAGCTGTCCATGGCCTGTGACATCCGGGTGGCCAGCGAGAAAGCCAAGTTCGGCCAGCCCGAGGTGGGTCTGGGCATCACCCCCGGCTTTGGCGGCACCCAGCGTCTGCCCCGGCTGGTGGGCTCTGCCAACGCCATGGAGCTGATCCTCACCGCCCGGAACATCAACGCCCAGCGTGCCTTGGAGATCGGGCTGGTGAGCCACGTCTATCCCGCCGAGGAGATGCTGGATCGGGCGCTGGAGCTGGCCGATGCCATCGCCGCCAACGCCCAGGTGGCTGTCCGCCAGTCCAAGGCCGCCGTGCGCCGGGGCCTCCAGGCCGACATGGCCACCGGCGTGGCCTATGAGAGCGAGGCCTTTGGCCTGTGCTTTGCCACCGAGGACCAGAAGGATGCCATGGCCGCCTTCCTGAAGAAGGAGAAGCTGCCCGGATTCAAGAACAAGTAAGGACACAGAATACAGCGCCGCTCCCGACCTGAGCACGGGCCGGGAGCGGTGTTTTTTTGCCCGAAAGTTGTTGGAAGCGGCGAAAATGCTCCTTTGGAATTGACTTTCTTTTGTGGCGGTTGTAAAATTGTTTTATCGTGCTGACTTGCCTTGCACAGAAATTCATCCGTAGGAAGATGGAGGAGCGAGAACAATGGAGATTTCTAAAGTACACGCCGTGTTTTTCAGCCCCACGGGCAATGCCAAAAAGGTGATCTGTACCGTGGCCGACGCTGTGGGGGCAGCGCTGGGCGTCCCCGTGGCCTATGACGATTTTACCCTGCCCCAGGCTCGACAGGAGACCCGGAGCTATGGCCCCGGCGACCTGGTGGTCTTTGGCACGCCTACTTACGCAGGCCGTATCCCCAACAAGCTGCTGCCCTTTGTGCAGAGCGGCTTTCAGGGCAACGGGGCTCTGGCCGTCCCCGTGGCGGTGTTCGGCAACCGGAGCTATGACAACGCCCTGATGGAGCTGCGCAACGAGCTGGAGGCCCACGGCTTCCACACCGTGGCCGGAGCGGGCGTCCCCACCGAGCACGTGTTCAGCGACAAGCTGGCCCCCGGCCGTCCCAATGCGGACGACCTGGCGGAGCTGGCCGGGTTCGGGCGCAAGATCGGGGAAAAAGTGGCCCGGCTGACGGACATTCCCACACCCATCGCCGTGAAGGGTGAGGACCCGGTGGGCCCCTACTACACCCCCTTGGGCACTGACGGAAAACCTGCCAAGTTCTTAAAGGCCACCCCCAAGACCGACCCGGACAAGTGCAACAAGTGTGGCCTGTGCGCCACTGTATGCCCCGTGGGCTCTATCCCCGCCGATGCCCCGGACACCTGCGCCGGCATCTGCATCAAGTGCCACGCCTGCATTAAGATCTGTCCCACCGGGGCCAAGTATCTGGACGACCCCGCCTTCCTGTCCCATGTGGCCATGCTGGAACAGAACTACACCCGCCCCACCCAGGCGGAGTGGTTCCTGTGAGTTTGCAAGAAAAGTGAAATATAGTAAAAACTGCCGCCTCGTCCCGTCAAACAGAACGGGAGCGGGGCGGCGGTTTCTTATAAAAAACGATTCAGTTGTCGTTCATGCCGAAGGGGATGGACAGTAGCTTTTTCTTCCACAGGCTTTCCGTGTGGATAACTTCCTCATCGGTGGCGGTTTTGGGGAGAAGCTGCAAAATAGAGAACTGGAAGAACTGATACCGATCCGGGTGGTCGCAGAGAAGCTGGCGCATCCGCTTGTTGTTGCCGTGGAGAGAATCAGTCTTTGACGTTCATCTTCATCGTGAGTATCGATTTTGCGGAACTGGTACAAGAAAAAGGTAATCTGTTCGCAGGTCAGAATTGGATTGTCAAATATTGAAATACGGTGCAAAACTCCCATGGCTTATGCCATGGGAGTTTTGCATATTCACGAATTACTGGATATAGTAGTTGTTCCGAGCGGACTTTACATTCCCGCACGGATTTTTTGCGCTATTAGACTCTACCAAAGTGTAGTACGTGTCTCCTTCGCTGTTGGTATAATGAGCTGCAGCAATCACATCGGAATTGTTCCCCATAAACGTGGTCAGCATCCCGGTTTCATAGAAGATTTGCATTGCCTGCTCCAAGGAATCTGCTTTCGTCACATTTCCGGCCCACATGGTATCTTCGGACAACTGAGGATACTTTGCTCCAGCCAAAGCCTGTTCCTCAAGCATATCTCCATAAGCCCACACAGCATCATGCGTACTTCTGCCGTCCTCATGGCGATACCGATTCATGATGTCAACAACATCATAGTCCAATACCGCACCGGAAAGGTCAAGGGTGCATTCCGTGTGATAGCCATTCTTGTTAGCGGTTGCCGTATAACCAAGAGTGGGCTTATCAGCTCGCTTCTGAATACCGGCTGCTTTTACTTCTTCTGGATTGGAGAAAAACAAATCGTCATACCATGCAGAAATCGCATGTTGAACACGCTCCGGCAGCGTCTTGACATAAGCATTCACATCAGACGGAACTGTGGCTGCATCGCCTTGTTCCGGCTTTGTTTCCGGCTGGCTGGGAGTGACCTCCGGGAACGTAGCGCCCACCACATTTTCAAGATAGCGAATCAGAATAACTGCAATCTGCGCTCTGGTGGCTGTACCGCTCGGGCTTAAAGTGGTATTGCTGGTTCCGCCAACAACCTTATTGGAAACCGCCCATGCAAAGCCGTTGACCGCATACGCGGCAACTTGATTTTTGTCATTGAACGGAGAAAGGGCAGAGGTGTCTGCTTTGGGATGCCCCGCCACATTGTAAAGAATTGCAACCATCTGTTCACGGGTCACAGGAGCATCCAAATTCAAGCCGGATTTCTCCAAACCGTCCAGATAGCCGTTTTTCAGGGCGGCATACCAGTTGCCGCTATACCACTTGCCGCTGCATCCCGCCTGCTCCAAAACAGTCGCATCGGTCTCAATGTCGCTCGGGCAGAAGTAGCGGGTCAGCATGGTAAGAAGCTGTCCCCCGGTCACGGTGCCTGTAGGACTGTATTTGCCGTTTCCAATGCCGCTCACCATCTTCGCCCCGGCTGCTTTCTCGATTGCCGTATAAGCCCAATGGCTGGCGGGCACATCACTGAATGTAGGGGCTGCTGCAAAGGCGGGTACTGTCATAGTCGCGCTCAATGCTGCCGCAATGACTGCGGACAAGATTCTTTTCTTCTGCATATTCTCTCTTTACCTCCGACACAATGATTGTATATAGGGCAGTACAGATATGTAATTGTATTTTACTCTGGTTTTCAAACATTTTCAATATCCGAACGCGAAAGGTCACCCCTCGGCGGGATGACCTTTTGCGTCAAATGGTATCTTCCAAATGAAAGACAAATCCGAACCCATCCCTGATTAGGAACAAGTTCGGATTTTGTCGTTTTGGTGGAGACAACAGAACTCGAAAAATCCTCGGCCATTTTTCCCCTGTTTTCTGGTGTATTTCGGTGTACTGTGCAATCCCACCAAAAAAGCCGCCCAGCCTTAGAGCCGCAACGGATAGCGGGGAGAAAAACGCTGTATCCGCTGGGGCGCAAGGCCCCTGAGTTTAGACCCCGAAAACAAATTTTTTGCAGGTTTTTGGCCTTTTTTTGGCCCTGACTGACACCCGTCTGCTGTTACGTACTCAGGCGTTACACGCCGTCCCAAAACATATTTCAGGAGGATTTAGACCATGAACGACATTTTGAGCAAATACCACTATACAACCATCGGCCCTATGAATGATGACGAATGGGCGGAAGCGGCCAGCCAGTCCGGGGAAACTCCTGTACTCCCCCAATATACCGCTGAACAGCTGGAGGATATTTTCAGCAAGGAGGAGTGGACTGACAGCGGACGTCGTGAGAGCGTGCTGCGCTGGCTGGATAATCTGGAATACAAACTGCACTTTGTTTGGAATTACAGGCAGCGGAAAGCCTCCGGGATGGAGGGTTTGGTGCAGGACTATCTGTCCATGCTGGACTTGTAAACGGCAAGACCCGGCCCCTGCTCTGCTCCATGCGGAGACAGGACGGGGCCGGGTGCAGAAGATGAAAAATAGGGCTTGTCTTTTTCGGCCTGTGCGGTTAAAATAGCGATAAGAGGTACAGAAATAATGCGGCGGACCCCAGGTGTTGCGAGCACCTGAGGCCCTATGCGGGTGAGGCTACCACCCACACAACGGAAATTCCGTACCACGCTGTTATTATACTCTCTTTTGCTCTATTCTGGCAAGGGGGTTTTGGCGGCTGTGTTGCAGTTTGATGTGCTGTGTGGGGATATTACATACCCCGCACAGCATTTTTTCTTACCTCTTGCAGAAGGGCCTGCGGGGGGCAGCCGCCCCCCAAGGGTCCCGACGCAAGAGAAATGAGATAAAGGAGAGCAAAAAATGAAGAACTTGAAAAAAGCGTTTTCCCTGTTCCTGGCGTTGGCTATGACCGTAGGACTGGCGCATACCGCCGCCGCTGAAAGTCCTGAAATATCAGAGCATATCCATTTTAACCAAGAACCTGTTGGAGTTTATGAATTGCCCGTTCAAATGTCCAGATGGGTGGAGTCGGCCAATGAAATGCAGGTGGTGGAAGAACTTTGGACCTTATATGTATATCCTGATGGCACAGAATTTACATTTCATGATATGCCGAACGGATATATTGGCTGGGGTGCAGGTTGGGACGAATACGAAGATGGAGGATTTGGTGTCGGCGGAGGAATGATCGATACCGAGTCTATGGGAAACACCTTCGTTTTGGAAGAAAATGACATGGTTTGGGAACTTGGCTTAGAGTATGTTGACGAGGCCGCTAATAAGGTTGTGTCCACCGTAGATATTCGGATTACCAGTGCTTCTAAAGCTGCACAGTTGCCGCTCCAGCCTGTCGGCAGCGAGCCTAAGGAACAACCCTCCGGCTGGGCCCAGGGGTATGTGAAAGAGGCAGTGGAAGCTGGGATCGTCCCCGCCGCTCTCCAGAGCGGCTATACCCAGGCGGCTACGCGGGGCGAGTTCTGCGCCCTGGCTGTGCAGTTGTATGAAACCATCAGCGGCCAGACTGTGACGGAGCGGGTACAGTTCGAGGATACCAAGGACGAAAATATGGAGAAGGCCGCTGCCCTGGGTGTAATCAGCGGTGTGGGCGGGGGGAAAGCCGCCCCGGACGGGACGCTGACCCGTGAACAGGCCGCCACTATGCTGGTGAGGCTGGCCGAAGCCTGCGGCAAACCTCTGGCCTCCGGTGAGGCTTCCTTTGCGGACAGCGCCTCTATTTCCAGTTGGGCGACTACTTTCATCAATCAGGTTGGGAGCAGCGGGATTATGAGCGGCACGGGTAACGGGAATTTCTCTCCCCAGGGCCAGTATACCAGAGAGCAAAGTATCACCACTATGCTCAGTTTGTTCCACTACGTCAACAAGTAAAGAAATGACTATGAAAGCGGCTGACGATCTGACCAATCGCCAGCCGTTTTCTTTTTGACCGTGCACATTCAAAACGATACAGGGGGAGCCGGGGGAGTGATCCCCCGGCCCGATTTTTTAGACCTCCACCATAGGGGCCATACAGTCCCCGCAGAGGATATTGACTTTTTTCGTGGCCCTTACGCTCTGTCCACAGCAGGGACAAACCAGCTTGCGGGTACTGCTGGGCCGCTTCCCTCCCGGTGTGGTCCCCGCCCCGCCCTGGGCTGTCCCAACAGCCCCGGAATGGAAGAACGGGGGAAAGCTGCTCCGACCGATCCGTATCTCGTTCCACCCCTTTGAAAGTGCATATTCAACCAGATTGTCCCCCGGTGTAGTGTTCCACCCATACTGTCCGCAGGGGACGCAGGTAAGGCCGTGGGCCTCCGCTATGGCCTTGAATTTCCCATTGTGGTATTTCCCGCCCCGGCTGACCTCTTTAATGCCGTTCTCCCGGCAGTAGAGATGGACCATCTCATGGAGCATAGTGTCCAGCGTCTCCTCGATGGGGTAATTCAGCACTTCGGCGGCGATATTCAGTTCATACGCCCCTCCGTCCTTTCTCTGCCACACCTTGGCCGTGGTACAATGTCCATAGGTCCCCGGCTTGCTCTGTACCGTGATAATGGGGATTGGAAGTGCACTTTCAAAAAAGTCCTCGTTCAAAGAATTGTAAATCTTCTCCAGCTGGCAGACCGCCCGGCTCATTTTTGTGGTTTCCTTCATATCTCTGCGCCTCCATCATGTAGTAATTGCGTCAGCAAGTCTCGCTTGCGAGCTTGCTTGATTACTGCACGACACAGGCGGAACAGGCTGTCAAGACTGGCGAAAGCCACTTGCGAAAAAAATCTGCCCCGGCTCTTGCGAAACCGGGACAGATTTATTTCGGTCTTGACCGCCTGGGGCGGCTGTGGCATACCCGCCCAGCCCTGTTTATTCTTCGTTCTGGGGTACACCCACCCGCTTTTGAAAAATCTCGTCTACCATAGCGATACAGAACGCCGCCACTTGCAGCCTGTCGCCGGGGTCCCCGAAAAACAGGGGTTCCACACCTGCCTGCTCGGCAAGGCGGTTTAGTGTCTTGACGCCGGAGATTGCCGCCTCATGTCTACGGCTCCGCTCCTGATCCAGAGCGGAATACCGCTCCTTGTACTCCTCGCCCTTTACGTGGCGGGAGAGATAGGGCAGCTTGGTTTCCATCTCGTAGACCGCCGCCACGTAACCGGGAAAGGCCAATACCGTCGATTGAATGAAGTCCACGGCCTCCTCATCTTCTCCCCAGGCGTTTATCAGATTGATATACTTTTCCTTATACATTTTCTTCTGGCTCCTCTTTCTTTTTTTCTTCTTTTTGCGATGAAAATGCCTCAATCCGGCCCTCATCAGAAAAGCAATACTTGAACAGGATCAGCAAATTCAGATCGGCGGGGGAGTACAGCGGGCCTGCCCCATCAGTTTGTCTGGCTTCTATCATCATTTGAAAGGACAAGAGCTGTGTCTGCGTCAAAGACAGGCTGTCCACCCTTTTCTCCGCCTGGGCCGCAATCGCTTTTGCGCTCTTGTCGGATTTCCGCAGGGTTTCGGAATAGTCCCTGTCCCGGAGGGCGATCCACTGTGCCGCTTCCTCTGAGGAGAGAAGTTGAAACACGGCCCCGGCCCGAAGTTCGCTCGCTTTTGCGGCATAATGGTTCAGTGCGCTTTCTTTCCACTTGTCGGACTTCTGCATGATAAATTTCCAAAAAGCAATATCCTTTTTATTCAGGCTCAGACAGGCGTCCAGGTTTTTGAATATAGCGTAGGCCGCCGCAGGGTCCAGGTGTTGAAGCGCGGCCCGGATTATCTCAGTCCCTCCCGCCTGTGTATAGGCGTCCTCTACTATTCTGCGCTTCTCTTGGTCATACAACTGGGTGATTTCATATTCCGCATGACGCATGGTCTTTTCAAGCTGTTCTGCTTTGACCTTGGACAGCTTCAAGGCGTCGGCTATGATTGACAGACAGACCTCACATTCCATATACGGCCACGGCTTGCCGTACAGATAGCCGTGGACCGTGGTCGGCCCGTAGAGGGTCTTGGTGTCTCCCCAGGCTTTGCGGTGCCTCTTGAACGCCTTGCTCAAGCACTGTTCCCAGTCGTCGGTGGTCAGGTCCACGCTGTGCCCGATCTCCAGGACCAGAGGCCCGATCCGGCGGGGAAAGGGCTGCTGCTCCTGGCCCCCTGTTTTCTGGGTGTTCTCCCGGTTCTCCATGATACTTTCTCCTTTGAAAAATTTTTATTTTTTTGAATTTTTCCATTTTACGGGGCAGTTCTCACGAAAGGCCGGAATTTCCGCCGCTTCTGCTGCTCCCGTTCTTGTATTCTCCCGGAAATTCCCCTGTATTTCCCTGCCCGGTCACGGAAAACAGAGGAATTTCCGGGCTTTTTGACACCCCGAAACCACATAACGTAAAATGCGCTTGTAAGCAAGAGGTGCGCACCATCGAGCTTAACATCATCTTACCTTTATAGGAGGTTTCAATACTATGTCCGAGAACACAACGATCAAGTACCCCACCGACAACCCGCTGTCCTTTGTCCGCCTGAGCTTGCCGGCCCTGTCCAATATGGGGGCGCTGGAAGTCACAGGCCCCATTCTTCCCAATCATCAGCCCCGGATCACCGGCGTTGAACTTGTCCGGGATCGGGGGGCCGCAGAGACCGATCCCCCTACCGCCGTCCGCTATACCCTGATCTTCCCCGGCAGCGGCTTCATGCGGGTTGCGGTGAAGGTAAACGAGACCAAGCCCAGCGTTACCCCGGAACAGTTGGCCGAGCAGGGCGGCTCCGTCCCGGCTCTGGTGGAGGGCTTCACCTCCGGCAGCTTTGAAACGGAGGGCGGTGGCGTCCGGCCCTACTTCAAGGCCACCCGGATCACCCCTGCCCCCAATCCCACAGCCTCGGCCAAGGGCTAACAGCCGGAACGCTTCACTACTAACATCTGCCGGGCGGGAGCGGTCCCCCTCTCCTGCCCCGGCACCAGAATTTAAGGAGGTTACATAATGGGAATTGTACTTACTTTTCTTTTTATCGCCTACACAATATTCGTATTGGCAACGTTCAATATCTTGCGCAGCGAATGGCAGAAAGCTCGGAAGAAAGGCAAACGGGCGCAGGAATGGGCTTATAAAGCACTGGTATCCGCAGAGGCGGGGGTGGTCCTGTTGGTGGCCTTTGAACTGGTGTTTGGCTACCTGATCCCTTGGCTGGAAAAGCTGGGCGCAAGTATCCTCCTGGGGATAGAGGCGTACATATCCGCACATTTTGGTACTTTCTTGGTCTTGGGCGGTATCGTGTGTGGGATTGTCTACTGGAAAACACACAAGACGGAGAAGCCCATCCAAGGGGGAGACCCCAAGCCCGAAATGTCAGATTACTACACCGTAGAGCAAACCGTAAAGCCTGCCGCCGCTGAGATTGCAGCCGCCTTTGGATTGGAGCCTATTTACCAGGAAACAAGCATTACCGTAGACGAGGAGGAACGGATTTTACCCTGGGGCGTGACATGGCGGCTGAAGTATAAGCTGAAGAAGCGCAAGGCGGGAGCGGAGATCAACCGGGAGCTGATGATCCGTACACTGCAAGCGGAGGTCAAGACTATACTAAACGGTGATAACCCCTCCGGCTTCCAGAACATCAACTTTAACCGTGGCGGAAGCCTTGAGCCAGTAATCCAGATCGACGATGTAAGCAACGGGGATTTGTATGTATTCGTCCATGCGGTGATTGCCAGCGAAACCTATTTCCGGCAGCGCAGGATTTGGGGCAATCGTCGGCCTCCAGAGGGCGCCTCCGCCGACGATACGGAGTTTTGACAATGGCAGTTATCAAAAATCTGTTGTGGCATGATGGCTACCTACGCCGGGGGTTGAGGATTGCCGTAGACTGGGATATGGAGGCAGCGCCCCATATGTGCTGCTTCGGCAGCACGGGCAGCGGCAAGACTTATCTGCTTAAATTGGCGCTGGGGAAAATTGTAAGATACGACACAACCGCCCAGCTTACAGTCTGTGACGGAAAGGGCGGAGACTTCGACTTTCTCTCCGGCTGCGAGCGGTATGCCAGCGTTGAGGTCGGTCCGGTATTCAACGGCTTCTATGACGCTTTCCTTGCCCGTCAACGGGGTGAGGACCCGGACAGGACCGGGAGCCGTGTACTCCTATTCGACGAATGGAGTGCATATATGGACAGCCTTCTGGACGCCCCGGACGGGAAGAAGCTCATGGAGGCTCAGAGGCGGAAGCTGGGCAATCTCCTCCGGCTTGGGAGAAGCTACCATTTCCATGTGATCCTAGGCCAGCAACGCATGGACTCCACTTATTTCCAGGGGTTTCGGGAGAATTTTAATCTTGTGGTGGGGCTTTCCAACCTCTCCAAAGAGAGCCGGGATATGTTTTTCTCGGAGTTCAAGGATCAGATGGAGCCGGACCGTGAGAGGGGGACAGGTTATATGCTTACCAACGGGACGGGTTTCACACCCATAGCCGTCCCCCGTGTGCGGGACCTTCCAAAACTTAACAGGGTTATTTGGGAGGGCGTTACCCGATAAACGACCCATTGGGACCAGGCGGCGGCGCAGCCGCAAGCCTGGTCCCCCCGGTGGGCCGGAGGCCCGCCGGGGGTGGCCTTGCCCAGTATTACCCAAGGCCACCTCAATCGCACGTCGCAAAAAAATAGAAAATAATAAAAATGGAGGAGATTTTATGAAGAAAGACAGACAGTCCAAGAAATGGCTGCTGACGATAAACAATCCGGCGGAAAAGCAGCTGAACCATGAGGCTATCAAGGATATGTTAAAGCAGTTTCAAGGTTTGACCTACTTCTGCATGGCGGACGAACAGGGCGAAACCTATCATACACACCTGTTTTTTGTCTGCCGGACCGCTACCCGTTTCTCTACCGTCAAGCGCCGCTTTCCCACCGCCCATATCGACAGAGCCAAGGGGAAAGCCACCCAGTGCCGGGAGTACGTCATGAAAGGCGGCAAGTGGGCGGAGAGCGACAAGGCGGAGACAGTGATCCCCAACACTTTTGAGGAGTGGGGCGAGCTGCCCCAGGAGCGCCCAGGGGAGCGCAACGACTGGGTACGGATCAGAGAGAGTATCCGGGACGGACTGAACAATACGGAGATCACCGAAAAATACCCAGAGCTTTTGTTCCGCCTGCGGGATGTGGAGTATGCCCGTCAGCAGTTCATTATGGAGGAGGCCAAGGAGAGCGGTATCCGCCGCCTGGAGACTATGTATGTCTGCGGCCCCACGGGAGTGGGCAAGACCAGAGGGATCATGGAGCGGCATAGCTTCTCCGGCGTCTACCGGGTGACGGACTACAAACACCCGTTTGATGGGTACGCTATGGAAGAAGCCATCGTTTTTGAAGAGTTCACTTCAAATTTTCCCATTGAGGCCATGCTCAATTACCTGGATATTTATCATACCACGCTTCCGGCCCGTTACGCAAATAAAACCGCAAATTATACCCAGGTTTACATCACAAGCAACCTACCGCTGTACCAGCAGTATACAGTGGAGCAGCAGACCAAAACGGAGACGTTCAAGGCGTTTTTGCGCCGTATTCACAAGGTCCGTGTCTATACCGCTCTGGGCCAGTTCACAGACTGGGACACGGAGGAATATATGGAAAATCCCTTTCTGCGGGATTGGGGCAGGAGGGACTAACCTTGGAGTTGCGAGACCTTTTGAACGCCCCTGATATTCTGACGGTATCCGACCTCCAAAGGCTGTTGAACATAGGCCGTAGCACCGCTTATCGGCTGATTGAAAACGGTGAAATCCGCTGTATCCGGGTGGGGCGCACAATTCGCATACCGAAGAAATTTATTGCGGATTTTATTGAAAATAGCATATTTACTATTGAAAAAAATACAAAAATGTGCTATAATAAGAATGTAACAGCAGACGAAAAAGCCAGTCGGGAAATAGGAGGTAACCGATGACAGGCAGTCTGCGAGTGAAGCACAAAACCTACTACATGATTTTCAGCTGGAAAGACGAAAACGGCTGCTGGAAGCAGCGTTCCGAGTGTACAGGCGTTCCAGAGCGTGGCGGGAAGCGTAGGGCACAAGAGCTGTTGGATCAACGGCTGGCCCAACTGAGGGAGCAATCTACGGCGGCATTGACTGTCAAGGACGTGCCCTTTCTGGACTTCCTGCGTGACTGGCTGGAGGACAGAATGGCCCCCGATCTGCGGCCAAACACCTTTACCCAGTATCGCCAGGTTGTGGAGAACAGTATCGCAAAGTATCCGCCCTTTGCTGGGGTCAAGCTGCAAAAGCTGACCCCGGCCCACATTCAAAGCTATGTGAATGAGCGGGTAAAGGGTGGGCTTTCTCCGAACAGCATACGGAAGCATTATTGTATCATACACAAGTGTCTGGATTATGCCGTGCGCCTTGATCTGATCCCCTACAATCCCTCTGACCGTGTGGAGCTGCCCAAGAAGCAGAAATACCAGGGAGCGAAAGCCTTTAGCCCAGAACAGCTGCAAGAGATACTTGCTTTGTTCCAGGGGGACCCGATAGAGGCCGTGGTCCAGTTGGCTGTGTCCTATGGTATGCGACGAAGCGAAATATGCGGTCTGCGCTGGGAAGCGGTGGACTTTGCCGCAGGCACAATCTCTGTGTGCCACACAGCGGTAAAGAATGAGGGCGAAATCATTTTTTCGGACCACACCAAAACAGCGACCAGCCGCCGCTGCTTGCCCCTCATGGACAGCGTAAGATCCTATCTTTTGAAAGTGCACAGACAACAGGAGGAGTACAAGGCCATGTTTGGCAAGGAGTACGTCAACTCCGGCTATGTCTGCACAAAACCGGACGGAACGCCCTTTGACCCGGACTTTGTGACCCACCACTTTCAGAGGGTTGTCAAGGCCCACGGTCTGCCCTGCCGCTTCCACGATCTGCGGCACAGTGCGGTAAACACACTCCGCAAGGGCGGGTGTGACGCCAAGGATATTCAATCCTGGCTGGGCCACAGCGACGTGTCTACCACCCTCAATATTTACGGCCATTTGATGGAGGGAGACATGAGCCGAATGGGCGACGTAATGGATCAAATACTGCGCCGGAAAAGCCTTGCGGGATAAGCGATTTTTGCCCCCTTTTTGCCCTTTTTTGGCCCTCAGAGAGTGAGGTGGCGAAAAAGGTTGCAAAAACAAAGCAAAATCGCCTAAAACCTTTCGATTTTAGGCGATTTTGTGGTGGAGACAACAGAACTCGAATCTGTGACCTTCCGCGTGTGAGGCGGACGCTCTACCGGCTGAGCTATGCCTCCATATTGGAGAAAACGGCGATGGGGAAGTGGTGACCCGGACGGGAATCGAACCCGTGTTGCCGCCGTGAAAGGGCGGAGTCTTAACCGCTTGACCACCGGGCCGTTTTGCTATATGGAAACGGATGACTCCGTAATTCTTAAATGGTAGCGGCAACTGGACTTGAACCAGTGACACCCCGGGTATGAACCGAGCGCTCTAGCCAACTGAGCTATGCCGCCGAATTTTTTGCTGCCCTCTCGCAGAGGACAGGCATTAGTATACCCGAGAAAAGGCGGATTGTCAATAGGTAATTCAAAAGTTTTTTAAAAAAGTTTTCACAGGACGAAAACGGCCCCAGACCCCCCTGGAAAACAGGGAGTCTGGGGCCATGCAGTGACCTGTTTGATTATTTGAAATACTCCGCGCCGGACTCGAACAGGGGCTGGTGCTTGTTGCCGGGGATGTTCAGGCCGACGTATTGGCCCCGGCGCTCCAGGTGGCCCATCTTGCCGAAGACGCGGCCGTCGGGGGAGAACACGCCCTCGATGGCCTGGACAGAGCCGTTGGGGTTCACGTCGATGTCCATGGAGGGCCGGCCTGCCAGATCCACATACTGGGTGGCCACCTGGCCGTTGGCGATGAGCTGGTCGATCACCGCCTGGGGGCCCACAAAGCGGCCCTCGCCGTGGGAGATGGGCACGGTGTGCAGGTCGCCTACGTTGGAGCGGAGCATCCAGGGGGACTGGACGCTGGCCACCCGGGTGGTGACATAGCGGCTCTGGTGGCGGCCAATGAGGTTATAGGTCAGGGTGGGGCACTGGTCGTCCATGGGCCGGATCTCACCGTAGGGTACCAGGCCCAGCTTCACCAGGGCCTGGAAGCCGTTGCAGATGCCCAGCATCAGGCCGTCCCGGTTCTTCAGCAGCTCCATGATGGCATCGGACAGGGCGGGGGAGCGGAGGAAGGAGGCGATGAACTTGCCGGAGCCGTCGGGCTCGTCGCCGCCGGAGAAGCCGCCGGGCAGCACCACCATCTGGCTGGCCCGGATGGCGGCCTCCAGGGCCTGGGCGGACTGGGCCAGGGCATCCCGGGTCAGGTTGCGGATGACCACGATCTGGGGGTCAATGCCAGCCCGCAGACAGGCCTGGGCGGTGTCGTACTCGCAGTTGGTGCCGGGGAAGACGGGGATGACCGCCTTGGGGCGGGCCGCCTTGTGTTTGCACACGGCGATGGAGCGCTTGTCCCAGGAGATGGGCTCCACCGCCTCGCCGGAACCGGCACGGGTGGGATAGACCTGCTCCAGAACGCCGTCGTTCAGCTTCAGCAGCTCGTCCACAGACACGGCCTCGCCGGGCAGGGCGATAATGGCGGGCTGGGTGGTCTCGCCCAGGCGCTTGGCGCAGGGCAGGTTGACCTCCTCAGTCAGCTCGGCCACGATAGCGCCGGGCATGTCGGCGTACCAGTCCACGGGCTCCATCCCGGCCTGGAAGCCGATCTGGTTGCCAAAGGACATGTTCATCACGGCCTGAGCCAGACCGTGCTCCACGGCCCAGGCGGCCTTGACCTTACCGGCCTGGTGCAGATCATACAGGGCCTCCCAGGCGGACTTGCTGTCCTGAGAGGAGAACAGATACACGGGGTGGTCCGCCGCCTTGAATTCGGGGGAGAGGACCTTGTCGGCCTTTACCGGGGCGATGGCGAAGGAGATGAGGGTGGGGGGGACGTCCTTGTCCAGGAAGGAGCCGGACATGGAGTCCTTGCCGCCGATGGCGGCGGCACCCAGCTCCAGCTGAGCGTCCAGCGCGCCCAGCAGGGCGGAGAAGGGCTTGCCCCAGCGCTGGGGCTCGCTGCGCAGCTTCTCGAAGAACTCCTGGAAGGTGAGATAGGCCTTGTGATAGTCGGCACCGGCGGCCACCAGCTTGGCCATGGAGGTGTACACGGCGGCGTGGGCGGCGGCATAGGGGTCCACCACCGACTGGTCGGGGTCAAAGCCCCAGGCCATCACGCTGGCCTGGTCGGTCTCCTGGCCGGGCAGCACGGGGAACAGGGCGGACATAGCCTGGGCGGGGGTGCGCTGGGTCTTGCCGCCGAAGGGCATCAGTACGGAGGCCGAGCCGATGGACCCGTCGAACCGCTCGGTCAGGCCCCGGCGGGAGCCGCACTTCAGGCTGGCGGCCATCTCCTTCAGGGTGTGGAAATTCTCGCGGCCCATGGCGGAGCGGTCCGCTTTGGCCACAGAGATGGCGGCGTGCTTCACGGCACCGTTGGTATCCAAAAAGGCACGGGACAGGTCGGCGATGGTCTGGCCCTTCCAGTGCATGACCATGCGGGGGCTGGCGGTGACCACGGCCACCCGATAGGCCTCCAGGTTCTCCGCCTGGGCGGCGGCGATGAGCTTCTCCTCGTCCTGGGGGGCGACGACAACGGCCATGCGCTCCTGGCTCTCGGAGATGGCCAGCTCGGTGCCGTCCAGGCCGTCGTACTTCTTGCGCACGGCGTCCAGCTCGATCTCCAGACCGTCGGCCAGCTCGCCAATGGCCACGGACACGCCGCCGGCGCCAAAGTCGTTGCAGCGCTTGATCAGGCGGGTCACGTCGCCGTTGCGGAACAGACGCTGGATCTTCCGCTCCTCGGGGGCGTTGCCCTTCTGCACCTCGCTGGCCATGGTGGTCAGCGACTTCTTGTTGTGGCTCTTGGAGGAGCCGGTGGCGCCGCCGATGCCGTCACGGCCGGTGCGGCCGCCCAGCAGGATGACCACGTCGCCGGGGGCGGGGCGCTCCCGGACCACGTTTTCAGCGGGGGCAGCACCCACCACAGCGCCGCACTCCAGACGCTTGGCGATATAGCCCTCGTGGTACACCTCGGCCACATGGCCGGTGGCCAGGCCGATCTGGTTGCCGTAGGAGGAATAGCCCGCAGCGGCAGTGGTCGCCAGCTTGCGCTGGGGCAGCTTGCCCTCCAGGGTCTGGGAGAAGGGCACACGGGGGTCGCCGCCGCCGGTGAAGCGCATGGCCTGGTGGACATACACACGGCCGGACAGGGGGTCCCGGATGCAGCCGCCGATGCAGGTGGCTGCGCCGCCGAAGGGCTCGATCTCGGTGGGGTGGTTGTGGGTCTCGTTCTTGAACATGAGCAGCCAGTCCTGCTCCTTGCCGTCCACCTGGGCGGGGACGTGGATGGAGCAGGCGTTGATCTCCTCGCTCTCGTCCAGCTCGGGCAGCAGGCCACGCTTTTTCAGGGTCTTGGCACCGATGGTGGCCACGTCCATCAGGGTCTGGGGCCGCTGGGCGGCCTTCTCCTGGCCATAGACCTCCACACGGGTGTCCAGATAGCGCTGATAGGCGGCCTTCACCTGGGGGTCGTCCACATCCACCCGGTCCAGATGGGTGGAGAAGGTGGTGTGGCGGCAGTGGTCAGACCAGTAAGTATCCACCACCCGGACCTCGGTCATGGTGGGGTCCCGGTGCTCCTCGTCCCGGAAATAGGTCTGGAGGAACTTCAGGTCGTCCAGGTCCATAGCCAGACCCAGCTCGTCCAGCAGGGCGGCCAGGGCCTTCTCGTCCATGGTGATGAAGCCGTCAATCGTGGGCACGTGGTCGGGGGTTTCGTGGGTGCGGACCAGGGTCTCGGGCTTGTCCATGGAAGCCTCACGGCTCTCCACGGGGTTGATGAGGTAGTGGCGAATCTTGTCCAGGTCCTCCTGGGACAGCTGGCCCTGGAGCACATACACCTTGGCGTAGGCGATGAGGGGGCGCTCCACCCCGGCCATCAGCTGGATGCACTGGGCGCAGGAGTCGGCCCGCTGGTCAAACTGGCCGGGCAGGGCCTCCAT
>PPYF01638841.1_pt1 | contig 17964 bp, 11 predicted proteins | sample 1559871 | NCBI WGS metagenome assembly PPYF01 (sample SAMN08240021, study PRJNA423297) | Human gut metagenome, whole genome shotgun sequencing project.
TGCGATATGCCATCGACTCGCGAAAACTCCAGAGAGAACTGGGATGGGAACCTTCGCTGCAGTTCGAAGAGGGGATCGAGCGGACAGTGAGGTGGTACCTCGAAAACCGGACGTGGCTCGAAAATATCTCCTCCGGAAAGTACCAAGAGTATTGCGATAATGCGTACGGAAAAAGATAGCCCCGACCCTTCCCTTCACCGCACGGCGAACCCGTCCGTCCTCCCTTCTCCGCGGAAGGCCGCGGTCACTTCTTGTTGAAAAAATTCATCGTCGTAGCCACGCCGGCCGTCGCGAACGAACGGATCGCATCGACGAACACCTTCAGCCGTCCGGGCATCGCCTCGCGCTCGGCGTCGGTCCATTCGCCCAGCACGTATTCCACCTGATGTCCTTTCGGGAAGTCGCCTCCCACGCCGAAACGCATCCGGGCGTACTCCTCCGTACCGAGCAGTTCGGCGATGTTTTTCAGCCCGTTGTGACCTCCGGCACTCCCCTTCGGGCGCAGGCGCAGCGTGCCGAACGGCAGGGCGATGTCGTCCGATACGACGAGCAGGTTCTCCGGAGCGATCTTCCCGGCGTCCATCCAGTAGCGGACGGCCTTGCCCGAGAGATTCATGTAGGTCGAAGGCTTGAGCAGCACGAGTGTCCGGCCCTTGTATTTCACCTCGGCGACGTCGCCGTAACGCGCCGTGGTAAAAACAGCGTTGGACGCCTCTGCGAGGGCGTCCAACACTTTGAATCCGATGTTGTGACGGGTTTCGGCGTACTCGGCGCCGATATTCCCCAATCCAACGATGAGGTATTTCATACGCGGTCAGCGGCTATTTGCCCTCGGCGGCAGCGGCTCCGCGCGAAGCGCGCGTAACGCGGACGGCGCAGACGGCGGTCGTGGCGGGCGTCACGAACCGGAGGTTCTCGAACTGGAGGTCGCCTACGAAGATCGTCTTGCCCACGCCCAGCGGCGTCACGTCCACGACGATCTCGTCGGGCAGGTTCTCCACCAGAGCGCTCACGGTCAGCTTGCGGGCCGACAGCGTCAGCTTGCCGCCGACCTTCACACCCTCGGCGTTACCCGTCAGGCGCACCGGAATGGCGATCGAAACGGGCTTGCCGGCGGCCACGCGGTAGAAATCCAGATGGAGAATCTCCTCGCGCACCGGATGGAACTGCGCCTCGCGCAGCACGGCCTGCTCCTTGCTGCCGTCGAAGTCGAACTCGACGATATACGAATTGGGGGTGTAGATCAGCGGTTTGATCTCGCGGGGATCTACCGAAAAGGCGACCGTCTCGCCGTTGCCGCACAATACGCAGGGAATCATGCCCTCGCGGCGCACGGCCTTGGCCGCCTTCTTGCCGAAGTCGGCGCGCTTCACAGCCTTTACCGAAATGGTTTTCATGGTGTTGTGTTGTTATTTGGTTAATGTTTCCACCGGCGGTTCTCAATGCGGCCTGAAACGGCCGCATCCCACATCCGCCTGTCTTTCGGGCGGCAAAGTTAGTGTAAATAACTGAAAATTAAAAATCGGCGACGGAATTTTCCCGGAAAAATTTCCGGTTCGGATTTAAATTCCGTATCTTTGAAATCGTCCGCCGGACCGGATCCGGTCCGGCGGATGCGACAGCGGCGTATCCGCGGAGAGGAATGCGCCTCCCCTCCGGACGACGGCGCACCGAACGGACACCTAAAATACAACCGATATGAAAAAACGACTGCTCCCCCTGCTCTGCCTCCTCGCCTGGACCGCCGCGGAGGCGAAAACGCCCCTCCGCACCGCGGCGGAACCCGCCGCTGCGGAAAACCTATCCTCCGCGACGGAACATGCGGCGACAGGATACGTCCCGGCAGGATACACCGCCACAGGATACACCGCGGCGGAACCCGGCAACGGCAGGCGGCGGACCCGGACGCTGAAAGGCAGCGGCCGGATGGAAACGCAGCAGCGCGGCCGGGCGGGCAACTACCACTCCCTGCACGTCTCGCGGGGAATCCGGGTCACGGTCGATCCGGCCGCATCGGACATTCTCGTCACGGCCGACGACAACGTGATCGACCACGTGACGGTCGAAGGACGGGACGGCGACCTGCGCATCTCGATCGACGCCCAGTCGGTCAGCAACTGTTCGGTCTCGGCCGTCGTACCCGCTTCGAAGCGGCTCGAGACGCTTCGCGCCACGGCATCGGCGCAGATCGTCTGCAAAGCCCCGGTCGGAAGGCATTCGGCGGTGCTCCTCGCCTCCTCGGGCAGTTCGATCGAAGCCGACGTCGAGACCTCCGACCTGCAACTGACGCTCTCCGGATCGAGCCGCTTCGCGGGAACGGTGCGCACCGGAACCGGCACGGTCGCCGCCAGCTCCGGCTCGCGGATCCGAACCGACCTGCACTGTTCGGGAACGGGCGATATCCGGCTGACGAGTTCCTCGGCTTTCGACGGTTCGGTGCAGACGGGCGGCGGGCAGATCACGCTGTCGAGCGGCTCGCGTTTCAACGCCCCGGTCAGGAGCGACGGCACGCTGGACATCGTCGCCACCTCCTCGTCGCGTTTCGAAGGACCCGTATCGGCACCGGACACGCGCCTGATGCTGTCGAGCGGCGCAGCCTTCCGGGGCGCCATCCGGACCGGATCGCTCGACGCGACGGCCTCCTCCTCGTCGCGCCTCGACGGAGCGATGACGGCCGAACGGGCCGAGCTGACGGCCACCAGCGGCAGCGCGATCCGCGGTGAATTTTCGGGAGAGCGGTTCGAGGCGCAAGCCACCAGTTCGGCCCGCATCGAGCTTCTGGGCGACGCCCGCGTCTCCGCGGGCAGCGTATCGGCCTCCTCGGGAAGCCGGTTCGATGCGCCGGACCTGCGGGTGGCCGACTATTCGATCAACGCCACGTCGTCGAGCCGGGCCGTCGTATGGTGCACGCGCCTGCTGAAGGCCCGCCATTCGTCGGGCGCGCTGATCGACTACGGAGGCGAATGCAGGGTGGAGGACGCCAATTCGGGGCTTCGGAAACGGCCGTGACACGCCTCCCGGAACGCTGCGGCAGGGAGGGTCCATGCCCCGCACACGACGAACGCCGGACGGAATTTGCTTGTAAAATTCCGTCCGGCGCCGTATTGTCGTCCCCGCCCGCCGAAGGACCGGGACGGGAAATCCGGAAACCCGCTACTCGATGCCGCGCAGGCGCTTCTCCCACTTCCAGGCCGAAGCGAGCGTCTCGTCGAGCGTGCGCTCGGCCCGCCAGCCCAGCTCCGTGTTCGCAAGGGTCGGGTCGGCCCAGATGGCGACGATGTCGCCCTCGCGGCGGGGTGCGATCCGATAGTTGAGCTTCAGGTGATTGACCTCCTCGAAACGGTGCACCAGTTCGAGCACCGAGACGCCGCGGCCCGTGCCGACGTTGAAGACCTCGTACGGCTCCGCGCTCCGGTTCCCGATCATGCGGCGGATCGCGGCGACATGCGCGCGGGCCAGATCCACCACGTCGATATAGTCGCGGATGCACGATCCGTCGGGAGTCGGGTAGTCGTCGCCGAAGACCGAAAGGCACTCGCGCAGCCCGGCGGCCGTCTGCGTGATATAGGGCACGAGGTTCTGCGGCACACCGCGCGGCAGCTCGCCGATCAGGGCCGAGGGATGCGCGCCGATGGGGTTGAAATAGCGCAGGGCAATGCCCTTCATCCCCTCGTAGGCTCCCACCGAGTCGCGCAGGATGTCCTCGCACATTTGCTTGGTGTTGCCGTAGGGCGAGGTGGCCGGCTTGCGGGGCGTACGCTCCGTGACGGGCTGCCTGTCCGGTTCGCCGTAAACGGTGCACGACGACGAGAAGACGATGTTCCGCCGCCCGAACTCGCGCATCAGCGAGATGACGTTCATGAACGAGGTGAGGTTGTTGCCGTAATATTCGAGCGGCTTGCGGACCGACTCGTTCACGGCCTTCGACGCGGCGAAATGGATCACCGAGTCGAACTCGTACCGTTCGAAGACCCGGCGGAACGCTTCGCGGTCGCAGCAGTCGGCCTCGACGAAGGGGATCTCCGTCCCCGTGATGCGGCGGACCCCCTCTACGGCGGCGATGTCGCTGTTCGAAAGGTTATCGACGATGACCACGTCGTAGCCCGCGGCGATCAGCTCCACGGCGGTATGCGATCCGATGTAGCCGGCGCCGCCGCTGACCAAAACACACGATTTTTTCATAGTGTCGCATTTAGTTGTTCGAATTCCAAAGATAGGCAAATTTCCGCGGGACGGCAAGGGCGGCGCGGGAAATTTCATCCGTCCCGGGCGGGACGGAAACACCGCGCGGCGCCGGCTTCCCGCCCCGTCCGCGGGGCTGCGACGGACGGCAGGTTACGATCCGTTACCCGCCCCGGTGAAAAAAGCGGTGCGAAAGTGGCTGTTTTCGGGAAATAATCGTATATTTGTAACAGATTGACACTTCACAGGCGATCTTTCATCAAAAAATTAACGGATATGTACGGGAAAATCAAGGAACACCTGCAGCGGGAACTCGCCGAAATCGAGGCTGCGGGGCTTTACAAGAAGGAACGGATCATCGAGTCGCCCCAGCGGGCCGAGATCGAGGTGGCAGGCCGCAAGGTGCTGAACTTCTGCGCCAACAACTACCTCGGACTGTCGGACAACAAACGCCTGATCGAAGCGGCCAAGCAGGCCATGGACCGCCGCGGCTTCGGCATGTCGTCCGTGCGTTTCATCTGCGGCTGCCAGGACATCCACAAGGAGCTGGAAAAGGCCGTCTCCGACTACTTCGGCACGGAGGACACGATCCTCTACGCCGCCTGCTTCGACGCCAACGGCGGCGTGTTCGAGCCGCTCTTCACCCAGGAGGACGCCATCATCTCCGACGCACTCAACCACGCCTCGATCATCGACGGCGTGCGTCTGTGCAAGGCCGTGCGCTACCGTTACGCCAATGCCGACATGGCCGAACTGGAGGAGTGTCTCAGGAAGGCGCAGGCCCAGCGGTTCCGCATCATCTGCACCGACGGCGTGTTCTCGATGGACGGCAACGCCGCACCGCTCGACAAGATCTGCGCACTGGCCGAGAAGTACGACGCGCTGGTGATGGTGGACGAGTGCCACTCGGCCGGCGTGCTGGGCAAAACGGGCCGCGGCATCACCGAACTCTACGACCTGCGCGGGAAGGTGGACATCCTGACCGGCACGCTGGGCAAGGCCTTCGGCGGCGCCGTGGGCGGCTTCACCACGGGCCGCAAGGAGATCATCGACATGCTGCGCCAGCGGTCGCGTCCCTACCTCTTCTCCAATTCGCTGCCCCCCGCCGTCGTGGGAGCCTCGATCGAAATGTTCCGGATGCTCGCCGAAAGCGACGAGCTGCACGACCGGCTGGTGGCCAACGTCGAACACTTCCGCCGGGGAATGCTCGACGCCGGGTTCGACATCAAACCCACGCAGTCGGCCATCTGCGCCGTGATGCTCTACGACGCCAAACTCTCGCAGGACTTCGCCGCGAAGCTCCAGGACGAGGGCGTTTTCGTCACGGGCTTCTACTATCCGGTCGTGCCGAAAGGCGAGGCGCGCATCCGCGTCCAGGTTTCCGCAGGCCACACGACCGAGCAGCTCGACCGTTGCATCGCCGCCTTCATCAAGGTCGGCAAGGAGTTGAACGTACTTAAATGATCCCCCGCCATGCCTAAGGTAGCACTCGACGCGATAGATCGCAAAATCCTCAAATACCTGATAAAGAACGCGCGGATGCCTTTTCTGGAGATTGCGCGCGAATGCGGCATTTCGGGAGCCGCCATCCACCAGCGCATCCGCAAGCTCGACGAGGCGGGCGTGATTCTCGGCAGCCGGCTCGTCGTGAATCCCAAGATGATGGGCTTCGACGTCTGCGCGCACGTCAGCATCACGCTACGCGATCCGAAACTGCTGTCGGAAGCCATCGAGGAGCTGAAGAAGGTTCCGGAAATCGTGGAATGCCACTTCATCACCGGAGCGGGCAACATCCTCGCGAAGCTCTACTGCGTGGACAACGAACACCTGATGCGGACGATTTTCGACGGCATCCTGCACATCCAGGGCCTCGCCTCGACCGAAACCATGATCTCGCTACAGGAGGTTTTCCAGCGCGAAATCAACATCGACTTCATCGAGGAGTGACGCCCCCGGGACCGCCGAACCCGGTCCGAAGCGTTTCCGAATACCACCCCGAACACTCCGGGGTGGTATTTTTTTCGGCGGACGGAACCCTCCGCCCGCCGGACATTCCCCTAATATAATAGGTATCCGCCCGAACCGCCCACCCGTTTCTCCTCCGCCCGTTCAGCATGTTCCGCAGTCCTTTCACCCGCGCCGATACGCCCTTTTAGCCGATCATTGCGCCCGTTCGGCCGATTCCTTCCGGCCGCCCCGACACCCTTCCGGCGGAATTTCCGCTCCCGAACGAACGGTCCCGCCGGACCGGACGGATCTCTTCCGCCTTCCCGTTCTTCCCGGCGGTCCGGCGGTTTCCGGCCCCGGGGCCCGAAGAAATCCCCGCTACATTCCGCCCGGTCTTCCCTCCGGTCCCCCGGCCTACGTATCATAGAACACACGGAATCAGGCCGAATCCGGTCCTTCGGCGCCGGTCTCGGCAAAAAAAACGAGAAAAATGCATTTTCCGTCCCGAAGTCGGCGCCCCCCTCCGCACCGAGGAACGCCCCTCGTGCGGACGCTCCCGGCGGCATACCCGGATAAACGACTAACACACAACCCGGAACGACGGCCGGGAAACGGTCCGTAACGACCGGAAAACGGTTCGGAAAAGGACGGTATTTCCCAGTTTAGAAATTACATATTTAAGGGTAAATATTGATTTTCACAAACTTTTTGTCGAATTTTGCCCTGCAACAGCTCCGAAATGAAAGGCGGTCACTTGCATAATTCAAATCTGTTCCCTATATTTGGACGACATATTTGATGCGGAAGCGCAAGTTTATTCTCACAGTGGAATCTGGAAAATTCAATTGGAGAGAGAATGAGCTGACTCCTTTCTACGTTGTACCCGTCTCTTCGGATACAGGCGTGGGGCTGTTGCTTATTTTAAGCAATCAGTTGATAGATGTCTCAATCTGATAAACAGGATTTTAAGAAGATTTTGCAGGGGTTTTGGTAACGATTTGGAGAATGTGCGAAATTCGCTACATTGCGTAACCATCTTGTCAAATAACCCTTATTTTGCGCAAAGATACGAAAATCTCTTTGGTTTTCAAAGTAAATTCAATTCCTTGTCTTAACTAATTTTGTAAACATAAAAACTCCTGCCAAACATACTTTTGGCAGGAGTGAAATATAAAGTAAGGGAGCGTAAATCAAAATGTGTCAATGGTTTTTCGGAGCGATTTTGGGATCATTAGCAATCCCGAAATCGTTTCGTAAATTTAATGCTATTTTGGGATCTTTTCCATATTTACATGATAGAAAACCGATCATTGAATCGGATTGCGAGTTGTTGTGCGGTCTGTCCCCAGTTTGTAATGGGCATCGTCTATTTGCGACGGATTTGTGTATAGGTAGGCGAGTTTTTCGAGGGCCGTATCCGAAGGGAAAATGCCTTTTATTTTTAGTGACTTTACGGATTTGCCAATGGTATCCCTCGACGGTATTTGTCGTGTAGATCATCCGCCGAATCTAGGATGTGAAATCAAAATAGATTGCTCCTCTCGCCGTTGTAAACAATACAGAAACATGCGGCAGGATACTGACCGCTGTGGAAAGTCTGTTTACCAAAGGATTTTTACGGGTTCTGATATCTCGGCTTTCAAGAGAGCTAAAGGTGTCCGGTACATCGTGCTTGATCTTTGGTCGGGAAACTAATCAAGAATCGCAATGTATTGTAAATGAAAGAAAAACAGATTTAACCAAAACCTTTGATCCAAATTTATTTAGATTGTAACTGGAAAAACCCTATGAAAAAACCGAACTTTCAAAGTTCGGTTTTTTCTTTTAGTTCAAAGGTTGAATATCAAATCCCATCCAAGGTATTGTCGTCCTGTATACTTCAACAATTGCAGCCGGAACATAAACAACGCATCTCGCCGCCGATAGATCCAAAAAAAAACGATCTGAAATTTTTGGGGGATTTTTTGCAAAACATACTATTTTCTGCAATTTCGGACAATTGCCTCCTTCAATTTCTTTCAGATTTTCTGGAAGTCTCAAAATATTTAGCGCATTGCATTCATATACCTCTATCTCCTCCAACATCGTATTACGGCTCAAATCCAGTGTTACAAGATTCGTACAATTATACAAACGTAAAATTTTTAACATCCTATTATATCGAAGGTCCAATTCGGCAAAAGAAAATGAATAATAACCACCCGATCCAAAGTGATAGCTATAGCAGTCTAATATTTCTAAATTAGGAAACCGTTCAATTCCTTTTAGCGAGCCGCTTAATCCTTTATCAAAGTCTATTTCCCGCACAGCCTCAGCCTCTCTTACCGATACTTTACCATCCTTATTCGCATCGAATTTTTCGTAGCAAAAAGTCATAAAATTAATATTGTCCATCGCTGAACAAACATCATCCGGATCAGGTAATGGCGGTAACGACCCGCTGTTTCCGTCGTTTTCTTTACTACAATTACACAAAATAACCGCAACCAATCCTACCAACCAAAGTTTTTTCATAATAACAACATTTAACAATTAATTATTCGAGTACAAACGACTTTTCAATCGGCAACTCTGTATATTCTCCACAAGTGCGATCATATGCCACCACCTGCAATGCACGGAATAAATGGAAAAACACCTCGATAGGCTCGCATTTAAATTTCAATTCGACAAGATATGGTTTCGCTTCATGCAAATCTTGACAATGAATTGCCGTATCGAATTTCCCATAACTGCAATGGAATCGGAATCCGACTGGTTTATATCGGTTAAGATCAATGTCGACTGCTCGGCAAAATTCGACAAACGAATCGTCGGCATTGAAATCGGCCGCCACCGTGCCAATAAAATCTTCATACTGTGTTTCTGCTCTCATAATACGTTGATTTATCAATGCCACTCGGCTCCTGTATGGCTGGGTAATAGCAAAAAGAAAGTGTGGAGCCGATTTCGTTTATCAATCTGAAGGTTGTGGCGAACCCGAATCAAATAAACGAAGATGCAATACCCCACACTTGATAGATATGGGATATAGGCGCACAAAAATACGCCTTGCCATATGCTAACAAGAAATGAGTGCCGTTCGTTGTCCTTGATTCGTTGAAAATTGCCACATTTTCAGATTAGGACAGTGCGAAAACACTTTCTGTATGTCTGCCGCTTGCGCGACAAGACAAAAATAGAAAATAATTTTCACATTGAACAACACTCATATAAAAACAATCGCAAATTACGCCAAAAAGTTCCTGAAAATCAATATTGACATTGAACAATGTTATTTCAATTTGGGGGTATTTATTTTGTCGGAAAATGAAAGTGGGACGGCCTTTCGGTTCCGTCCCGTTCGTGGTTAAATCTTGATTTCCCGCCTTTGCTCCGTTCGCTCGATGTCGATTCCTATCCGCTCGTAAAACTCTTTTCGTTGTTGTTTGAACCACACGTCATCGTCTTTTCCGTTTATGGTGAACCGAAACCCGCTCGGCCCGTCCTTGTCTGGTTTGAGTTGCAGGACGACATCGTTGGCTTTGAACGTATGATTATACCTTATCGAGTGTAGTTCTCCCGTGTATCGGTAAGGTTGCATCGTAAACAACGCTCTCGTCCCCTCCTTGTCCAGTCCTACGTTCTTACAATAGTTTTCCCATTTCAACAATCCCTTTACATACGGACACAGTTCATCGACACGCATCAAGGCTTTTACCGCCTCGTACATCCGTTGTTTGATTTCGTCTTTTTCTTTATCGTGCCCGGCCTGTATCGTCGCTATTTCCCGTTGTAGGCTCTTAATGTCTCTGTCTTTACCCTCTATCACGTCCCGTAAGTCTGCGATCTGCTTTTCATACCTCGCGGGCTTGGGGTCGTGGAATAACGCTCCGATTCGTTCGACTGCCTTTGTCGTGGCATCTACCGCCACGCCTTTCAGTTTGTCGGTCTTGATCTCCCGTCGCGTTTGCGCCAACTCCGTTTCGGCCTTCGCCAGCTCCTCCTGTTTCTTCCGCCGCTGCTCGGCGATGGCGTTGCAGTCTGTCTGCGCGGCTTCCCGCTGTGCCTGCAAAGCGGCAATGTCTACCGACAGCGTTTCCTGTTGTCCTTTCAGGTTCTCGATCTGCTCGGCGATTTCGTTCTTGCGGACGAATACCTCGCGGTAATACTGTTGCGTGGATATATGTTTGGCTTCCGAGCCGTCGATACCGCGTTTCAGTCCGTATTTGGCCATTGCCTCGGCATAGGTGGTCTGATAGGCTTTGAGTTTGTCCCTCGCCATCACATCGTCGGCGCACAAGCGGGGACGGTCTTTCTTGGTGCGGTAGGTTCTCTTCCCGCTCGCCGCGTTCTTCGTCCGCTCCAACTTGGCCTTCCGCCGTTCTCCCCGGACAATGGGCACGACGGTCGCGTGGATATGCGGCGTCTTCTCGTCCAGATGCAGGACTGCCGACACGACGTTCTCTTTTCCGAAGGTCTTTTGCAGCCAGCCGCAGGAATCCTTGCACCATGCGTCCAACTGTCCGGCCTGCCGGATGCGCTTCATATCTTCGGGGCTTCCGGACATTACGACACGCAACGCCCGCACTTGGTTCTTTCCGATCTTGCGCTCCAGCCCTGCATTGTCCAGACGGTGCTGGATCGCTTCGGTGCGGTTGGCAACTCCTTTGGGAAATTCGATTAACTCTTGGTTCAGGTAGGTAAGTGTCGTTATGACATTGGCGGGCGAAATCTTCCGCTCGACATGTCCCGACATGGCGGCGTCCGTTCCGGCCGCCTTTTCGATATGCAATACGACATAGCCCATAGCAGTATAGTTTTAGGTGGTTGAATAATCGGTGATGGTTGCCGCCGCAAGGGGTGTCCAGAGGGGTGAAGCCCCTTTGGCCTATTGGGGCATTTTCAGCGTTGCGAAGCAATGCGGAAAGAAAATGCCCTAATAGGCTATGCCTTTTGTAAAAAGGCGCGGGCGCGAAGCGGCCGATGGGTGGGCGACGGTGCCGCCGTGGTATCCGTCAGCAGGGGAACACCGATGAAAGAGAACCGACGGCCCGCAAGCCCGTGCCCCTGTGCGCCCTTCGGGATCCTCCATAAATCCCGAAGGGCGCACAAGGGCGGAAGGGCTGTTACTCTGCCAGTCGGTACTGGTCGCCGAGGCGTTCGGTAAGCGCCGACATGTCGCGGCTGATCTTTTCATTGGTGATCTTCGCGTAGATTTGGGTGGTCTTGATATTCGTATGACCCAACAGACGACTGACGGTTTCGATAGGCATACCCTGCGAGAGCGTGATAGTCGTGGCGAAGGTGTGGCGGGCGAGGTGGAAGGTCAGTTTGTTCTTGATGCCGCATTGCTTGCCGATCTCGCGCAGAATGTCGTTGCAATGGCAGTTGCAGGGCATATAAAAGACATGGTTGTCGAGCCGCTGATCCGCGTATTTCTCGATGATGCGTTTAGGAATATCCAGCAGGCGGATGCGACTCTCGGTATTGGTTTTCTTGCGCCGCGTGATGATCCACAGCTCACCGTCGAACATCGTTTGCAGGTTGTCCGTGGTCAGGTTCTTCACGTCGGCATAGGCCAGCCCGGTGAAGATGGAAAAGACGAACAGATCGCGGATACGCGCATGGGCTTTGTTAGCCGTTTTATAGTTCATTACGGCTTTGATCTCCTCTTGCGAGAGGTAACCCCTGTCAACGCTTTCGGGAGAGTTGATATAGCCCGAAAAAGGATTGAACGGCAAACGTCCGTCGTTGCGGGCGATGGCGACGATATGTTTCAAGACGATCATGTAGCCCCATACGGTATTGGTACGGCATTTCTTCTCCGTGCGCAGGAAATATTCGAAATCGTTGATAAAGGTAAGGTTCAGTTCTTTCAGCGGAATATCCTCACGGTGGTAGGTATGGGCGAGAAACTCCCGCACGCGCTTGCACACGCAGCAGTACTTTTTCCATGTGGCGACCTCACGGCTGAAACCCACCTTTTTCCGGTATTCGACGTTGTGCTGTTCGAAGAGTTTCAACAGCGTTTCCTGCTTCACACCGATACCGAGGTAGGCATCACGCAGTTTGGCCGCAGTAACGTAACCGTCCGACTGCATCAGCTCTTGGTAACGGCGGTTCACCTCGACGCGGATTTTGTCCACGGCGAAGTTGATCTGCATGGCCTCGACGCTCTTGCCTATGGCGCGGCCGTTCTTCACGTCCCACAAACGCGGCGGAACATCCATTTTGCAACTGAATTGTTTGATCTCGCCGTCTACTGTAAGACGACACATCAAGGGCAGATCGCCGTTGGGGCGGGCGCTGCCTTTCTTCACATAAAATAAGACCCGAAACGTGCTTCGCATAATAACCCGATTTTTGGTTACAAAATTAATACCTGTCGGGTCGTTTGTCAAGATGTAAAATTACGCAAAACACAGTAAAAGAACATGTTACATACCAACAACGAAGTGAATTCCGCGTAATGATCTGGTAACGATTCTTATCCCGCAATAGGCCGTAAAACCGCTGCCAGACAATTTCCACACGATGTAATTTAGCGCACTATTGACTGTAAATCAACATCATACACCTTTCGTTGCGCTATCCTGCTCTTCTTCTGAAAGTTTATTTTATCTCCAAGGTATTCCAGAACCTCACTGTTAAAATAAGTCTTCGGCACCACGCTTCCTTTTTTTTAAAACCCTCATTTCTGCTTTCGCGGTGCAGTGAGCATTTTCGTCCTGCGGCGGTTCCGGCCGCCGCGGGGCCGGACAAGGACAAACCCGGTCGGGATTCCCGGCCTTCATAAATCATCAGCTCTATGAAGAAATTCTATCCGTGGTGCCTGCTGTTCTCCGTATTGGGAATGTGCAGCTTTTTGTGGTCGTCGTGCTCGGACGACGGCGGCGACGACACTCCGCCTCCGGGAGGAGGGGAAAACTCGTTCGTTTACGAAGGAGCCGAGAGCAAAATCGGCTCTGTTGTCTATCAGGTCGATGAAACGGGCAAAACCTACACGTTCTACTTCTCGCCCACAGAGGGCCTGCTCGACCTCGACGCCATGCTGCTGGCCGACGACTACATCAAGATCGAAACCGACACCCCGACGGGCGACATCGACCTGCTCGCCGAGGGCAATTCGCTGCTTTACAAGAAGGTGGACATCTCCGCCGCCTCGGCCGACAACACGGCCAAAAGCACGCTGTCGCTGCAACTGACCTCGCTGACGACGGTCAAGATGACCCTCGACGCCGCCATGAAGTCCGGCGAGACGCTCACGGCCTCCTACAACGGCACGTGCTCCCGCCACAGCGAGCAGAGCGGGCAGGGCGAAGGCATCGTCCTCGATACGCCGGTGTTCAGCTGGTGGCTGGGCAGCGAGAAACCCGCCTCGGGCGCCAACGACTACTACATCGCCGTAACCGACGCGCCCTACACGATCCAGAGCGGCGTTCAGGCCGCGCTCACCGAGCCGGGCTACATGCTGGTCATCGACTGCTACCTCGACAGCGGCGAGAAGTGGAAGACCTTCCCCACGGGCGTCTTCAACGAAAGCCCCGGGCTGGAGGACCACACCTATTCGTTCGACAACAGCTTCGTGCTCTACTTCGACGGAACGAACTACAACCAGATGCACCTCTCGGGCCCGATCACGATCTCGCGCGACGCGCAGAACATCGCCAGGATCTCCACGACGTTCCTCGACGAGGACGGCATCGTCGGCGAAGCGGGCACGGAGTATCCGATCTCATTCGAGGGCGACCTGCGCGTGGGCAACGGCACGACGCTGCCCACCATGCCGCACCTGATGCACGACATCGAGTTCAAGGGCGTATATGCCCAGGGCGTGTACAGCGGCGACGTCTATGACACCGGCGGCGGCATGATCGAAATGACCTTCTACGACGAGAAGGGCGACGCCGGCGAGCCCTTCGGCTATGCGGTGAAGCTCACTGTCATCGGTCCGAAGTTCCTGGACCCGAAGAAGGAACGCAAGCTCACCCCCGGCACGTACACGGCCGCCACGACCTACAAGAAGGATACGTGGATGCCGGCCGCCGAAATGACCATCCTCGGCATGGTGATCCCCATGGGAACCTACGCCGCCTATGACGACCAGACGCAGAACGGCCAATACTCGTACGGCTCGGAGGGCACGATCGAAATTGAGGAGCTGGCCAACAACCATCACCGCGTCACGTTCGAAATCGAGGCGCAGACGGGCTACGTGTTCAAGGGCAGCTTCGAGGGCGACATTCCGCTCGAGGACCAGTCGGACGACAGCGAAGACGACGGCTCCTCGACGCTCACCGAGGATCTCGACATGGACCTGAGCTACCTGGAGAAAGCGCACTGCTTCCCGCAGACGCAGATCTTCGTCCCCGGACTGGGCACGATCGACGTGGCCGATCTCACCACCGTCACTCCGCCCGCTCCGGAAGCCTGCGGCTACCAGTTCATCGACCTCGGTCTCGCCACGGGAACCTACAAGCATGATCCGACCGGCGAATACAACGATCCGGGCAAACTCGTCGAGGGCGACATCGTCCGTCTCGACCTGCTCGTGGAGCCGGGCGACGAGGGCAAGATCACTCCGGGAACCTACACCCTCTCGCCGAACCGCTATCCGGCCCAGATGCGGCCCGGTGTCGCACTCCGCGGCTACCAGGGCGGCGAAGGCCATATCGGCACACGCTGGCTGGGCATCGGCAGCGCGATCGGCAACGGCTATCCCAAATACCACAGCGATCCGGATCACATCGTCATCGACGGCTGGCTCAACATCGCCTCAATGAAGGGATACGCCAGCATCTACGAAGGAACCGTGACGATCACGAAGGCCGAGGGCGGCGAAAACTGGTTCACCTTCGAGGTGGACGGCGAGGACGTGCTGCACCACAGCATCACGGGCACGTGGACCGGTCCGGTCGTGCTGGGCGACGGCGTCACCCCGGTAGTCTCCTCGGGCAAGGAGTTCAAACCCACGGCCGCGGCCGCACCGGAAGCGAAACCCGCGTCTGAAAAGCAGCGCTTCCCGACGATGCGCGACGCCGCGGACTCGAAACCCGCACAGGCCCTCCCCGCACGCCGGCTCTCGCTCCGGTAGAGGAACCCCGAAACGGCGCGGGTGCGGCCCACCCGCGCCGTTACACCCAAAAACCTTTAAACCCTCTTGCTTATGAAAAAGAGCTATCTTTCGGGACTACGCGTCCTGACCTGGGCGATGCTGCTCGCCGCCGGAAGCTTCGTGTCGTGCTCCGACGATAACGAAGGCAAGGACGGCCCGACGCCCCCGCCCGATCCGGTCGAGCTGAACGACCAGTTCGAATACGACGGAGGCGATCCCGTGGACATCAAGTCGGCGATCTACGAGGTGGAGGACACCGACCTCTACACGTTCTACCTCTCGCCCTCGAACGGCGTGACCGGCATGGACGACATGACCGCGGTGAACGACTTCCTGCGCATTGCGGTCCGCAACCCCAAGGGAACCGTCAATACGGAGACCGACGAGTTCGAGATCGCCTACAAGGACATCGCGGTGAACAGGAACACGCTGAAGACCGACGTCGAGAAGGTGTCGCTGCAGGCCGACCTGGTCGCCGAGACCTCGAAGCTCAACCTCCATATCGAGGTGACGATGAAGTCGGGCAAGACGCTGCTGGCGCGGTACAACAACACCTGCACCGAGGCCGTTCCCGCCGAGCTGACGAACCAGTACGAGCTGGACAAGACGGTGACCGGCATCGGGAGCGCCGTCGAATGGCACGACGCCGCGGCCGCCGCGACGACCTACTGCTTCTATGCCGATCCCGACGTGACGGCCCCCTCCGAGGAGACGGCCGGCTTGCAGATCACGGTCGCCGACGGCGTGGAGACCGCCGAGGTCGATCTGGCGACGGCCGACGCCGAAAAGATCCGGATCGCATGCGGCGAGTTCGAGAGCGGCGAAGGCATGACCGGCACGCTCTCCCTGGCCAAGTCGGGCTCGAAGCTCACCTTGACGCTCGACGCTGAGAAGGGCGCGAGCCGTCTGCGTGCCGCCTATGCGGGCGATCCCGTCGTGGGCTACGCGAGCACGAACAGCCTGACGGTGACCGAGGGCGAAACGTACGAGACGAACGATCTGAAGAAGGTGTTCCTCTACCAGAGCGCCGCCACCAACGTCCTCACATTCGGACAGGTCGCCGATGCCGAGGCTCCCGCCGGACTGACGAAGGGCCACTACGCCGTCTCGTTCAACCTCTCGACCTCCCAATTACAGGGTGCGACGGTCGATTTCGGAAAGCAGGAGGCACAGGTGCGGATCTTCGACTACCGGGCCTACCGGACGTGGGACAACGCCAAAGTCGAGGGCGCGACGGGTACGGTGACGACGATCCAGGCCGGCGAGCGGACCTACCTGCGCTTCTCGGTGGAATTCCCCGAGGGTCCGAAACTCGAAGGCGAATGGTTCGGAACGTTCACGACCGTCAAGGAGGAGACCGACATGACGCCCGTCGAGCCGTTCCGCCCCCGTGTCTCGATCAAGTCGGAGACGGGCGAAACGCTCCTGGACTGGGAAGTCACGGCGCTGGAACTGCGTCACGACACGAACTTCCGCGACTCGAATACGGGCGACATGATCGACGCGGCCTACATCTTCTATTTCCGGACCGACAAGACCGAAGACAACTTCGGCATCGACGGTCTCATCGGAACACCCATGTTCCGCCTGCCCGACGCGTACGTCGGAAGGGACAACTTCGATCTGACCGAAGACACCGAATGCAAGTGGGCGTTCAATTTCAACAACTCGAACCTCAGCCGGTACAGCACGGGATACGGATGCAACAACTCCTGGATGAAACAATGTCCCAACGAGGCCACCCTGACGGTCAAGAAGAACGACAAGGAGTGGGAATTCACCTTCACCATGCTGGACTACGGAATGTTCGGTTACACGGAACAGGGAACCAAAAACGTTCTGACGATCGAATGGAAGGGTCCGGCCACCAAATACACCGGATCCCAAAAGAACGACATGACCGACGCGGACTATTGAAGCATTAAAGTAAACTGCCGCTGAAAACAGCCCCTCTCTCCGGATTCCGGCCCGGCGGCCGGACCGGGGGGGGGAATTTTCAGGGCCTTTCCCGAAGGCGGCGGGCCCCGCGGCCGGCACTTTCGGGCGCAAACGCAATTTCCAAACTTTTCAATATGACAAGAAAACTCCTCATCACACTGACGGTCACTCTGGGCGTCTGCTTCGCGACTTTCGCGCAGCAGCTCCGGATAACCGGCACGGTCAAGGACCACACGGGCCTGCCCGTGGCGGGCGCGACCATTCTGGTCGGCGGCTCGGCATCCGGAACCACCTCCAACGCGGACGGCAGTTTCGTCATCGAAGCCCCCGAAGACGGGACGCTGCTCGTCTCGTTCATCGGCTACCAGTCGCAGCAGATCGCCGTGGCCGGGAAGACGCACATCGACATCGTCCTGAAAGAGGACGCGCAGGCCATCGACGACGTGATCGTGATGGCGTTCGGTACGGCCAAGAAAGAGGCCTTCACCGGTTCGGCCGCCGTCATCAAGTCGGACGACATCGCCAAGTCGCAGCAGTCCAACGTGGCGCAGGCTCTGGCCGGAAAGGTCGCCGGCGTGCAGATCGCCAACACCTCGGGACAGCCCGGCTCGAGCCCCTCGATCCGCATCCGCGGCTTCAGCTCGCTCAACGCCGGCAACGACCCGCTGTGGATCGTGGACGGCATGCCCTATTCGGGCGACCTGAACAACCTCAACCCGAACGACATCGAGTCGATGACCGTGCTGAAGGACGCCGCCTCGAACGCCCTGTACGGCGCCCGCGGCGCCAACGGCGTGGTG
>PPYF01304891.1_pt1 | contig 17962 bp, 16 predicted proteins | sample 1559871 | NCBI WGS metagenome assembly PPYF01 (sample SAMN08240021, study PRJNA423297) | Human gut metagenome, whole genome shotgun sequencing project.
GGTAGCTCAGTTGGATAGAGTGACTGGCTACGAACCAGTAGGTCGGGGGTTCGAGTCCCTTCCGGCGTACCAGAAAAGCAGTTGATTTCATTTTGGAATCAACTGCTTTTCTTTTTTGTGCTGCACTTCCGCAGGAGCACAAAACGGCTCCCCTTATATGCAAGGGGAGCCGTTGGTGCATCCGTTTATCTGCTTGTTCAGACCATCCGATTGGACGGCAAAAACCGGATCAGCTCTTAACGGTGAACTTTGCGGAATCGAGCAGCTGGTTGCCGATGTAGATGGACAGGGTATAATCGCCGTCGGTCTGCGGGGTGCGCGGGAAGTAGCCGACGAACATATTCTTTTCCCACATATCCTTCCAGACCAGCACGGAGCTGGACGAATCGACGATCTTCCCGTCCGCGTCGCGGACGACAAGGTTGACCATGACCGTTCCGTCGGAGGAAGCGTCCAGATTGCTGCCCGCGTCCACGTCGAACGCGACCAGCTCACCCTTGGAGAATGTCGAGCGGCGCGTGACCAGATCGACATAGCGGAACGTCTCCTTATTCGGCTTGAGGAACAGGCCGGTGTAGGGGTCCTTGACGCCGTTGGCTGTGTAGGGATTATCCACATTGGCGGTCGTGAAGGTCAGCTCAGTTGTGCCGTCGAGCAGATCGCCGTTCTTCAGTGCCAGCGTGACCTTGTACGTCGCGCCGGGGTACATATTGTTGGCGGGGATGACGCAGGAATCCGTATCCGTTTCCAGCGTCTGCGGCTCGGCGTTTTCCACATCCTGAAGCGTGTAGGTCACGACCCAGCCGGATTCGGCGGGTTCTGTCTCGCAGACCCAGCTGAGGTTGACGTTGATCGTCCGGCCCGTCTCGTCCGTCTCATCGGAGGACTTGAAGTCCTTGACGTTCGTGACGGTCGGCGTGGCGTTCATCGTGTACCGGGAGAGCATCGTCGGCGCGGAGATCTCGATCTCGTATTCCGTGCCGGAGACGAGGTTTTCAAACGTCACGTTCGGGACGGTGACCTCCTTCGTTTCCTCGAAGCCGGCCTTGTCCGTGATGGTGACGACCCACTTTTCAGGCGCGTCGCCCTCATACTGCCACGTAAGCAGAGCGGAGGAGCTGGACGTCACGATGGATACGCTGTCGGGCACCAGATCCACGGTCGGCACCGTCGAAAGCGTCGCGGCGGTCGCGCCGGTCAGCAGTGTATTTTCGGGGGGAACCAGCGTAAAGGTGTATTCCGAGCCGGACTGCAGATCGCTGATCACGACCGAATGGCCGGGGAAAGTGACAGTCTTGGCCTCGGCGCCCTCCGCCGCATACGAAAGCGTCCAGCTGTCGAAGTCGGGGCCGTCCTGAAGGATGAAGTTCAGCTCGGCCTGCGTGATGGAGATCGGCGTCGCCGTGAAGCTCAGGATCTTCGTTTCGGCGTAGGTCGAGGCGGTGGCGGAATAGGAGCCCGTCATCTTCTTGCCTTCCAGCGGGACGGCTTCGATCGTATACTGCGTGCCCGGCACGAGCGAATCAAACGTCATGGCTTCGCCCGCCGTAAAGGCCTTCCGGCTCTGGTTGCCGTAGGCGTCGGAGCAGGTAACGTCAAATGCGCCGCTGTCCTCGCCGGATTCGACCTGAACGGTCAGATAATCCGTGCCGATGTCCGTCACGGAGACGGAGCTGACGTGCGTGACAGACGGGACGATCACAAAGAACCATACCGCCGCCGCAATCGCAGCCAGTGCGGCCGCGCCAATGAAGACCGGCAGAATCCATTTTGGCGCGGACGCCTTTTTCTTCCGCCGCTGTCCGCGCGGGGGCAGATTGATCTTCAGCTCGTCCACCTCAGCGTCTTCGCTGGAGGAGCTGTTGTCCGCATCGTCCTCGGACGCATCCTGCGAATTTTCATCCAGATCAAGGGTGTTCTGGCCCGCCTCGCCGCGATGGACCTCGTCGATGATGGCGTTGAGCATGGCCGTGTCCGGTGAAAAACTCTCCTTGAAATCGTCCGCCATCTGCTCGGTGTCGGCAAACTGGACCGGCTCGACCTCTTCTTCGGCGGAGGGGTCGATCTGCTCCGGCTCGCCCTCGATGGGCGGGACGATCAGCGCGTCGGACGCCTCGTTGCGCTTGCCGTATTCCAGCAGCGCCTCCTGCAGCTCCTGCGGGGTCTGATAGCGGTCCTCGGGCTTGAATGCGCAGGCCTTCAGCAGAATGTCCGCCATTTCATAATCTGCGTACATGGGAGCCGGCAGCTGCTGGCCGGTCACGCGCAGCTTGTCTGCCGCGCGGGCAGACGTTTTTTCGTCCTCGAACGGGCCGTGGTTGCCGTTGTAGATGCGGTAGAGGATCATGCCGACAGAGTAGATATCGGTCGTCGGCTCGATCGTCCCAAGCAGGCTGAACAGCTCCGGCGCAGAGAAGGAGCTGAGCATATTTTCCGGCATCGAGCAGTATTTCAGCTCGTCGATCTTCGCGATGCCGAGGTCGCCCAGCAGATAGTGCCCCGAACTGCTTAAGTACACGTTCGACGGCTTGACGTTGCGGTGGATCAGCCCGGCCTCGCGCAGACTGCACAGCGCGCTGCACAGATCCAGACCCAGATTGACCGCGCCCGACTGCGTCATGGGCGTTTCGGCAAGCACCTCGGAGAGCGTCTGGCGGTATTCGGCCAGCAGATAAATTTCAAAGCCGACGCCGTCCTCCTTCGGCTCGATCTGATAGCTGCGGTAGCAGCCGATGTTCGGGCTGGCGGAAAGCTTTTCAAGCGTCTCGAGTTCCGATTGATAATCGGCGGCGACCTGCTTGTAATAATTCTGCGCGTCCTCGACCGTGGCGGCCGCGCCGGTGAACATCAGCGCGTCGACCTGCTTCTGCGATTCCGGGATGCAGATGTGCTTCAGATAATAGGACTGATTGCTTTTTGTGCTTTTTACAATATAGACAGATGTACCGCCGTGCACGCTGACGCATTTGACGAGCTCCATGTTCGTCAGCAGCGGCGATATCATGTTCAGTTCTGGCAATTCGTTCGCCTCCTTTACAAACACATCTTTATTCTATGTCATTTTCATAAAAAATGCAATACAATATCTTGTCCCATCCACTTGGAATCTGTAACAATCTGTGATATACTGTCTCCTGAGTCTGAATAAAGCACCGCTCCGATGCCCAGAAGGCCGGAGCACAACAGTTGGAGGCCCATTTATGGAATTGAAAACCTGTGAATACTGCGGCACGGCATACGATGCGCGCCTGCGCCAGTGTCCGCTGTGCGGACGCACCGCGGCAGGCCCCGCGGCTCCCGCAGAGCCGGAGCGCACGTCCCCCGTGCCGGAAAAGTCCGCGCAGAGCGCCCCTGCGGAGCGCCCCGCGCCGGGCAGACGTCTGCGGCAGGATGCAGGCGCGCCGAAGGCGGCCAGAGGCTACGCGGGCAAGCGCCTGCGCACCGCGTCCGCGCCCCAGCCGTCCGACGCGCAGAGCGCACCCGGCGAAGCCGTCTACGCCATCCCCAAGTGGATGATGACCGTTCTGTGCGTGATCCTCGGCGCTGCGGTGCTGGGCGGCGCACTGCTGGCGTTCAGCCGCCTCGGCTGGTCGCCGCTGTACCGTGAGCCGGCGCTCGAAGCGCCCGTGCAGTCCGCCGAGCCTGCACAGCCGGAGCCGGAGCAGGCGACTGTCCAGCAGCCCGCCGAGCCGGCGCAGCCGGACGAGAACCGCTACATGAACGAGGAGGACCAGAAGCACGACCAGACGCCCGAACCCGAGCAGAATGAGTCCAGCGTAAGCTGCACCAGCCTGACGCTTTCCGCCCCGACCGTGACCTTTGAGGAAGCGGGCCGCTTCTTTAACATCACCTTCACGCGCACCCCGGCTGACTGCACAGAGCCCGTTGCGTTCTCGTCCAGCGACGAGACGGTCGCGACCGTCTCCGAGCAGGGCAAGATCATCGCCGTGAACGCAGGCTCCGCCGTTATCACTGCCCAGTGCGGTGAACAGACGGCCCAGTGTCTCGTGACCTGCGACTTTGCCTATGTCGGAACCGGAGCGGCGGAGGGCGACCCGGCAGAGCTGGCGCTGAACAAGGATGATCTGACGTTCATGAACGCGGGCGAGCAGTACACTCTTTCCGTGACCGGCGCGCCGGACGGCGCAAAGATCACGTGGCAGAGCAGTGATGAATCCATCGTCACCGTCTCCGAAAACGGCGTCCTGACCGCAAAGGGCAAGGGTACGGCGACGGTAAAAGCCGCCGTCGACGACAGTGAGCTGACCTGTATCGTCCGCTGCAATTTTGAGGACAGGAGCGGCGAAGGCGAGTGCACCATCAGCAACAGCGACGTCACCATGGGCGTCAAGGGCGAGACGTTCCAGATCTCCCTGCGCGACGCAAACGGCGATAAGATCACCGGTCTGCTGTGGGTATCGAGCGACGTTTCCGTCTGCTCGGTCGACGGCACCGGCGTCGTCAAGGCCGAGGGCAAGGGCACAGCCTACGTTTCCACGACCTACAACGGCGTCACCTACCAGTGCATCGTGCGCTGCAACATCAAATAAATAATTATGCACAGAACAGCCGGACGCGGGAATTCCCCGCGTCCGGCTGTTTGAATCAGGAGCACCCAAGGCTCCCCTTATCGTGCGGCGCACGACAAGGGGAGCCTTCAGTGAACCATCGACTGAACTCAGGCTCGCTTCAGATCGTCTCGACCTTGATCAGATTCGTATTGCCCGACGTGCCGGTGGTGTTGCCGCCAGTCATGACGACGTTGTCGCCCGGCTGCAGGTGCATGGCCTTCTTTGCCGCGCGCAGCGCGTTATAGAACAGCACGTCCGTCGATGTAAACGTTTCCTCGCACAGAACCGGCTGCACGCCCCACGAGAGTGCCAGACGGTACCACACACGCTCGTTTGTCGCCATGCCGATGATGTCCACTGGCACGCGGAAGCGCGAGACCATCCGCACCGTCGCGCCGGAAAGCGAGCTGACGACGATGGCCTTCGCGTGGATGTCGCAGGCCATGCAGCACGTCGCGTGCGAGATCGCGTCGACCATGTTCTTGATCTGGAACGCCTCGGCGCGGAACAGCGGCTCATAGTCGATATGCTTTTCCGTTTCCTCCACGATCTCGGCCATGGTCTGCACGGTTCTGACCGGATATTTGCCCGCCGCCGACTCACCGGAGAGCATGACGGCGCTCGTGCCGTCATAGACCGCGTTGGCAACGTCGGAAATCTCCGCCCGCGTCGGGCGCGGATTGTGGATCATGGATTCGAGCATTTCCGTGGCCGTAATGACGCGCTTGCCGAGCAGACGGCACTTGGTAATGAGATACTTCTGGATCGCAGGCAGCTCCGCAAACGGAACCTCCACGCCCAGATCGCCCCGGCCGATCATAATGCCGGAGCACGCCTGACAGATCTCTTCCACGTTGTCAATGCCGGTCTGGTTCTCGATCTTGGCGATGATCTCAACATCCTTACCGCCATGCTCATCCAGAAACCGCCGCACGTCCAGCACGTCCTGCTTCCGTGAGACAAACGATGCCGCGACAAAATCAATGCCGTTCTGAATACCGAACAGCAGATCATCCTTGTCCTGCTCGCTCAGATAGACCTGTTCGAGTACCTTGTGCGGGAACGACATACTCTTGCAGTCCGAAAGCTCACCGCCCGTCACGACGCGGCAGTGAATTTCTGTCCCCTCGATGTTCTCTACCTCAAAAATGACCAGCCCGTTGTTGACCAGCACCGTATCGCCCACGGAAAGATCGTTTGCCAGTCCTGCATAGCTGACGGAAACGATCGTCTCGTCGCCGTCGACCTGACGCGTCGTGAAGGTGAACGGATCGCCGTCCTTCAGCATGATCTTCTTATTTTTGAACGTGCGGATGCGGTATTCCGGCCCCTTGGTGTCGAGCATAATGGCGATGGGCAGCTCCAGCTCGCGCCGCACCTTGCGGATCATGTCAAATTTCTGCTGGTGCTCCTCATGCGTCCCGTGCGAAAAGTTCAGCCGCGCGACGTTGAGCCCCGCCCGGCACATTTCCGCAAATACCTCCTCCGAGCTGCTGGCCGGGCCGATGGTACAGACGATCTTCGTTTTTCTCATATGAAATTCCCCCTACAAAACAGGACGGCAGAACCATGGTCATGGTTCTGCCGAAAGCTATGCACGCTCCGATGCGAATAGAACGCCTCCCGGCGCCTATGACAGACTCCACCGCTCGCACCGACCGCATTTTAGCACAGCAGAGCGGGCTTGTCAATTCAGATTCTGTATAGAAAAGAGCGCGGAGGACGCTGCAATTTGCAGCATCCTCCGCAAAAAATGATTATGAGAGCGAAAGCTTCAGACGTGCGGACGAATCGAACAGACGCACAAGGATCGCAGCAACCTCGCTGCGGCGGATATTGCTCTCCGGATAGAAGGTACCGGCGCTGTCAGAGCCGCTCAGAATGCCTGCGCGATAGAACGTGTAGATCTCAGCTGCATACTGGCTGGTCATGCTGACGTCAGGGATTTTTCCATCTGCGATGACATTGCACGCCGAGAGATCGTCTGCTGCGCGGAAGAAAATATGAACAAACTCCCGGCGCTGGATCGGCGCGTTCATCTGTTTGTCGGTATAGGAAAGATATGCCTTGTCCAGAAGGCTGTTGTCTACAGCGTACCGAACGTAGGAATCATACCAATGCGGTGCGCCGTTCGTCAGGCGCACGCTGCCCTCGGTATGCGATTGGTAAAGAACTGCCGCAAGCTTGATCGCCTGCGCGACGCTGAGCGTTCCGTCCGGTTTATACTGCGTTGCGGTGATACCGCTGATCAGCCCCTTTTCCCATGCAAGCTTTACACTGTTATAGTACCAGCTCGACTTGGAAACATCACGGAACGGGAGCGTATCGGAGGAATCCTGCCGGGTGGAGCCGGTGGGTTGACTCGAACTGTCAGAGACAGCCGATACAGCGCGCCAACTGGCCTTGAGTGTTATATTCTGCGTGATTGGCGTAGTGAAGTCGAATTGTGTGCGCCCGGATGTATACCAACCGGCAAACTGATAGCCGGGTCTCTTTGGGGGTTGCGGCTCAGTGGCTGTTTTCCCATAGGCGACTGTTTGCGTAAAGGTTTTGCCGGTGCCGTCGTTGAGGTCAAACGAAACGGTAAAGGTCCGCGTTTTGTATTTTACATACAGGGCAACGTCAAGATCGACGGCAGCGTCTGGCCCTACGACCGAACCGGTCACATAATAGAACGCGTGGTCACGGGTATAGGCTGCCAGCTCAAGGACGTCTGCCGGGATCAGAGACAGAGCGGTCTGCAGGCTGCTTCCATATTTGGCAGTCATCCGATAGAAGGGCTTCGAAGCCGTTACGCCGTCGAGAACTGCGTACAGCTGAATGGAGCAGTCAACAGGGGCCCACTTCGCGTGGAAGCTCTTGTCGCCTGTGGCGGTCGTATCAATGACTTCGACCTTCGTATCCCCGTCGAACCAGCCGAGGAAGGTATAGCCAACCTTTGTGACGTCTGTAGGCAGGGTCACGCCGACGCCCTCCGTGTAGCTGGTCACATTCCCGCTGTTGATCGTGCCGCCGTCCGTATCCAGCGTAACGGAGCAGATGACAGGGATTTTCTCCCAATGAGCTTTGAAATACTTGTTGCCGACGGCATCTGCACCAATGGCTTCGACCTTCGTATCCCCATCGAACCAGCCGAGGAAGGTGTAGCCGTCCTTTGTGACGTCTGTAGGCAGGGTCGCGCCGACGCCCTCCGTGTAGCTGGTCACATTCCCACTGTTGATCGTGCCGCCGTCTGTATCCAGCGTGACGGAGTAGGAGATAGGAATTTTCTTCCAATGAGCCTTGAAATACTTGTCGCCGGCAGCATCTGCGCCAATGACTTCGACTTTTGTATCTCCATCAAACCAGCCGAGGAAGGTGTAGCCGTCCTTTGTAACGTCTGTAGGCAGGGTCGCGCCGACGCCCTCCGTGTAGCTGGTCACATTCCCACTGTTGATCGTGCCGCCGTCTGCGTCCAGCGTAACGGAGTAGGTGACAGGCTTCGTTTGGATCGTGAAGTATGTTGTCTTGCTTTGCGCCTTTGTGTTATTGTCGATGTTGTATGCGACGATATAAATGGCATATTCGCCGTCAAGAAGGTTGTCGTACGTCATGGTAATGACGCTGGCGGTGCTCGTAACTGCGTTCCATTGCCACATGGGGCCGTTTTTTGCCCCGCCAAAAACCTGATAACCATCCGCACCGGAAACCGCAGGCCATGAAACAGTAATGCTGGAGCCGTTTACAGTTACAGAGGGAGCCTCCGGAGCGGTCAGGGACTTCGTGCGGATCGTGAAGTACGATTTATCGCTCTGTGCTCTCTCGGTGTCGTTGTAAGCGACGATATAAACGGCATAGTCGCCGTCAGCAAGATTGTTACGTGTTTCGCTGATGGTGCTCTCTGTGCTGGTAATGGAAACCCACTGAGTTGTGATTCCATCCTTCTCGGCGAATACGTTATAACCGGTGGCGCCGGGAACCGCATTCCAGGAGACTGTGACACTGGAACCGTTTACGGATACAGAAGGGGCGTTTGGCGCAGGCAACGGCTGAGACGGGGTGGCAGTAAGGTAGATATAGCCGATGATGTTCTGCTGGTATACTGAGTTTGGCCAGCGGACGCCATTGCCGCAGTCGAAGGTGTCTTCATGATACGTTAAGCCCTCGTAATTTCCTTCTGTGATGTAAGCGGTTGTGCCGCTGATGGCTTCAACAAAAGCTACATGGCCATAACCGGAGGTTTCGGAGCCAACATCTCTGAAAACTGCAATAGAATTAGCTGCTGGAGCTGTACCGACAGAATAGCCGCGGCTCGATGCGGCTGCATACCAGTTGTTTGCATTTCCGAAGCCCGGAAGTGAGACGCCGCATTTTTCATAGGCGCGTCCCCAGCAGTACCATGTACACTGCGGTGAGTTATAAATGTTCAAGCCTCGATAGGCTGCTGAGGAAAGGTCAACACCATAAGAACCAATGGCATAGATCGTTGCTGAAAAAATAGAAATCAGGATGCATAGAATCACAAATACGGAAAAGCTTCTGTGGAGTGCGAGTTTCTTATGTGGCAGCATTGTGGATAACCTCCTATGTCAAATATGGGTATTGCACCCAGTAATGGATAAATTGATTATATAAAACTTAAACTATAATGTCAATATAAACTAAAAAATAAAATAACAGTTAATAATAAATGAAAACAATTCCTGTTAAACTAATGCAGGTGATTAAAAATGCTGGATTATAAAGAAATTGGTGCGCGAATCAAGTGGAAACGGAAAGAGAAAGGGATCACGCAGGAATCACTTGCGGAACGGGTAGATATCTCGACTGTGTATCTTTCCAAAATTGAAAATGGCCACGTTCATCCCGCGCTGGATCTTCTGGATGCGATCTGTGGAGCGTTGGACTGCGAAGTGGATATCTTATTTCCGAGCAGCGGCCAAAATCGTCTGGATATTTTAGCGCAGTATCAAAACGAGCTTGTCCTTCAGCTTTTCCGTGCGTGTTCGCCGCAGGTCAAGCCGATTGCACTGGAGCTATTGGAAAAGCTGTCAAAGCTGCAATAAAAGCCTGCCGCAAAGAATGCAGCAGGCTTTTTTCATGCCTTTTTCGTTCTCTTTTTCCGTTCAATTTGACGGTGCAGCAGGCTCAGCGCGTCGGAAAGGGAGCCGATTGCGTCCATTAACCCCGAGGAAACGGCCTCTTCGCCGTATAATACCGTACCGACGTCCGTTGCGATCTCATCTGTCGCCATCATATAGCGCAGGAAGTCCTCGCGGGAGATATGCGAATTCTTTGTCACGAAATTTACGATCTGCTCCTGGATCTGATTGAAATACTGATACGTCTGCGGCGCGCCGACTACAAGTCCCGTCATGCGCACCGGATGGACGGTCATGCTGGCCGTCGGGACGATGAGGCTTTTCTTGGCCGACACCGCCAGCGGAATGCCGATGGAATGCCCGCCGCCCAGCACCAGAGAGACGGTGGGTTTTTTCATCCCCGCGATCAGCTCCGCAATGGCAAGCCCCGCCTCGATATCCCCGCCGACTGTGTTGAGAAGCAGCAGCAGCCCGTCAATTTCCTCGCTTTCCTCCACGGCTGCGAGCAGGGGAATGACGTGCTCATATTTTGTCGTCTTGATGTTCTCCGGCAGCGCCTGATGGCCCTCGATCTGCCCGATGATCGTCAGCGTGTAGATCGTCCCCCGCGCCGTTTTCGTCGTCGACGCGCCAAGATCGATCAGCTCCTGCCGCGCCTGTTCTTCCTTCTTTGCTTCACCCATATTCATGTGCTCCTGTCTGTGTAAAGTGTTTGATAGCCCTTCGGCGAATTCGCAAGCAGCTTTCCATTTGGCCGTAGGGGCCGACGACTCTGTCGGCCCGAGCAGCAGGCAGAGATTTTTCGGAAATTCAGGGCGAATCCGCAAGCGCTTGCCTTTTTCACTGTAGGGGCCGATGCCCACATCGGCCCGCTGGGAAGTTGCGAATTCGCCGAAGATTACCGTAAAAATGGTGTATTCTTCCGGGCCGATGTAGGCATCGGCCCCTACAGATGATCTTTGAGAGATACAGATAGTTTAAACGCATTTTCACAAATCATGCGCGCGCGTTTTGCTCCTTGCCAGAAACGCGGAAATCAGGTATAATGGCCCTGAAAGAGGGGCTTCCAAATGACAAAAACCAACGTGATGCGCCTGCTCGACGCGGCGAAAATTCCATACCGCGCAGCAGAATATGAGGTTGACGAGAACGACCTGAACGGGATGCACGCCGCCGAGGGCATCGGCATGCCGCCGGAGCAGATCTTCAAAACGCTCGTCGCGAAGGGCGAGCGCGGCGGCTATGCCGTGTTCTGCATCCCGGTCTGCTGTGAGCTGGACCTGAAAAAAGCGGCCAAGGCGGCCCACGACAAAAAAATCGAGCTCATTCATGTCAAAGACCTGCTGGCCACGACCGGCTATATCCGCGGCGGATGCAGCCCCATCGGCATGAAAAAGCCGTTCCCGACCTACATCGACGAGACAGCCCAGCTCTATGACGAGATCGGCGTTTCCGCCGGCTGCCGCGGCTGCCAGGTGCTGCTCGACCCCATGCGACTTATGGATTATGTAAACGCCACCCTGTGCGACCTGACCGAATGATGAAAGGAGAACGCCATGAAATCACGAATCCTGCTTGCGCTGTGTTTTCTTCTGCTTTTCCTGACAGCCTGTCAGAAGCAGACGTCGGACGACCCTGTTGTTGCGACCTACAAGGATACGCAGATTTTGCAGAGCGAAGTCGCGTATGAAAAGGAAAACCAGATCAACGTCACAGGAGACAAAACCGTCAGCGACGCGGACGCACTGGATCAGATCCTGCTGAACCTCATCATGCTCGATGAGGTTCAGCAGCGCGGCCTTTCCGTCACACAGGAAGAGGTGGACGCAGAGATGGCCGGACAGCGGAAAAACTACGAAGAATACGAGGAAGTGCGAAGCTATATCGAGGAGTGGTGCACAAAAATGGGGATCACCACCGAACAGTATTTCGATATGGTTGCGGAGCAGCTTCCCCGCAGGATGCTGCGGCAGAGACTGCGCGATACGCTCGGGCAGGAATACTGCGCGCAGCATGGACTGGAATTTACAAAGGTGAACCCGCCGGAGCAGATGACGGAATATGTCGATCAATACCTGGACAATCTGCTGGAGGCGCACCGCTCGGAGATCAAGTATTACTAAACCGAAAAGGAGGCCGCCATGAAGCGCTATTACCGCAAAAACCGCTCATCTGTTGCGCTGTTCCTTGTGTCCAACCTTCTGGCGGCCGGTTCGTCTGTGTTCATGTCCTTTTTGCTTGGCACGTTTGCCGACAGCGCCATGGAGGGCGACCTCTCGCGCGTGTGGAAAATCGCGCTTGTGACGCTGTTTTACCTCTGCATTGAGACATTTTTCGCCTTCCTGCTGGACTATTCGCGCGATATCGTCGTCCAGCGCGTTGGCCGCGGCCTCCGCGCCGACGCTGTGCGGAAAATAGAAGCGCTCAGCTATATGGAAAAAAGCGAGAAGGACGACGGCGCCTGCCTGTCCCTTGTGCAGAATGACGTGGACACCATCCAGCAGGATTATGTTACGTCTCTGGGCGAAATTTATTTTCAGATCTGCTGCTTCCTGCTGGCGGTCGCCTCTGCTATCGCCATCCAGCCAGTCATGACCCTGATCATGATCGCCGTCAGTGTGCTGACGGCGGCGTTTCCAAAGCTGACGGAAAAGCGCCTGCAGGCGCATCAGGAGAACGAGCAGCAGGCAAAAGCCCGCTATCTGACGGCGATCACACAGATCTTCTCCGGCTTCTTCCAGCTGAAAATTTTCAACGCTTTCTCCGGCGTCAACCGCGCCCACGATGAAGCAAACGAAAATCTTTACCGGAAAAAGCTCCGCTCCCGCCGCATCCGCAGAATTTTATACGCGGGAGCCTACGGCTGCGGCAATCTCGTCGTGCTCGGCACGTGGGTGCTCGGTCTGTTCTTCGTCACGCGCGGCGTCATCACGCTCCCGGCGCTCATTACCTTCGCGGGCCTCATGAACTTCGTCGCCGGGCCGGTGCAGATCATCAGCGAACGCTATTCCTCGACCATCGCCGCCTCGGCGGTCTGCAAGCGCGTCCTCGCATTTCTGGACGCGCCGACGGACGAGGCGGACAGCTGGGGAAGTGAACCGCTGACGCAGATCAAGACGGTCACATTGAAGGATATCTCCTGCCGCAGAGATGACCGCGAGATTTTAAAGCACGTCGATCTGACGCTCCAAAAGGGCGACCGCGTCGCGCTGCTCGGCGAGAGCGGCGCGGGGAAGTCGACGCTTCTGAAGGTGCTGGCCTCCATGTACGCCGCAGAAGGGGAGTACGCGATCAATGGCCGCCCCTGCCGCGATTACCGCTATGAGGATTTCCGCAGACAGGTTACGCTGTTATCCCAGAAAACCTTTGTCTACAGCGCCTCCATCCGCGACAATCTCACCATGTTCTCCGGTACGGCGCAGCAGGACGAGGCGCTGACAAAGACGCTTGCTGACGCCGGGCTTTCTAAATGGTACGCCGAGCGCGGCGCGTCCATGGACATACAAATCGGCGGTGAGGAACACGCTCTTTCCGGCGGCGAAGAGCGCAGGCTCGACCTGGCCCGGACGCTCTGGCGCAAGGGAAGTCTTGTCATGCTGGACGAACCGGCGGCGGGCCTCGACGAAAAAACGCGCGTCGAGCTGGAAAAGCAGATCGCGCAGCTGCCCTGCGAGATCCTGATCGTCGCCATGCACAATTATTCCCCGGAGTTTTTGGACAGCTTTACCAAGGTGCTCCGCATCCGGGACGGAGAAATCGTTATGTAAACTCATCGCTCTGCGATTTGACTGAATAAAAAGGAGAAACAAACATGCACTTTACTTACAGAACCAAAGGCACCTGCTCGCAGGAAATCTTATTTGACGTGGACGGAAAGACCGTCAAAAATATTGAATTCATCGGCGGCTGCAACGGCAACCTGCAGGGCATTTCCAAGCTCGTCGAGGGCATGGACATCGACACCGTGATCGAACGCCTCGACGGCATCCACTGCGGCATGAAAGAAACCTCCTGTCCCGACCAGCTCGCGAACGCGCTGAAAAAGGCCAGGGAAAAGCTGGCAGAGGAAGCCTGAAAAACACGGACACGCTGCCGCTACCCCCGGACCTGAAAATACCGGACGCAGGAGTCTCCAGCGTCCGGTATTTTTGCTATGCAAAAGCATAGCAAATTAAGAAATGTGCCAGTTCTGCGCCCCTGCGGGGCAGCCGGAAAGGATGCGCAAACGCTTCATGCATCAGCAGCTGCGGATTTTCGTGGTGTGATACGCATACATGAAGTCTTATGCCTCCGGGCGGCTGCGCTTCCGGAAGAGCATCGTGATGCACCAGAGCCCCGCGATGCCTACAATCGCGTAGATCACGCGGCTGACGCCTGCGGTCTGCCCGCCGAAGATCCACGCGACCAGATCGAACCGCGCAAAGCCCACAAGCCCCCAGTTGACAGCGCCGATAATGGCGAGGATCAGACAAAGTGTGTCCATACGTCCATCTCCTTGATTTTAGAATCAAAGATAGTATGGCACGGATCGGCCGCTTCATACGTCCTCGGCAAAAAACTTGAAATACCTGTTGCTTTTACGGCAGGATTTTGTATAATGAACATAGAGCCTTTTATTTTTTTAGGCTTCCAAAAATTTTTTCAGCAGAGGGACATACCGATGTATATTACCTGCCTGGATCTTGAGGGCGTTCTGGTGCCCGAGATATGGATCGCATTCTCCGAGGTCAGCGGCATCCCGGAGCTGCGCCGCACCACGCGCGACGAGCCGGATTATGACAAGCTCATGCGCTGGCGCATGGACATCCTGCGCGAGCACGGGCTGGGCCTGAAGCAGATTCAGGACGTGATCGCGCAGATCGACCCGCTGCCCGGCGCAAAGGACTTTCTGGACGAGCTGCGCGCGCAGACGCAGGCCATCATCGTCAGCGACACATTTGAAGAATTTGCGCAGCCGCTCATGAAAAAGCTCGGCTGGCCGACGATCTTCTGCAATTCGCTCGAGGTCGACAGGGACGGGATGCTCTGCGGCATCAAAATGCGCTGCGCGCATTCCAAGCTTACGACCGTCCGGGCGCTGCAGTCCATGGGATTTGAGACCATCGCTTCCGGCGACAGCTACAACGATCTGGAAATGATCCTGGCCAGCAAGGCCGGTTTCCTCTTCCGCTCAACGGACAGGATCAAGGCCGATTACCCCCAGCTGCCCGCGTTTGAGACTTACAACGAACTTCTCAATGGAATCAAGGCCGCTATGGCCTGATTGATATGAAAATTTAATGTGAAAGGTGATTCAAGATGAACGCATTTTTACCCGCTGATATCCTGATGCCCAAAACAGACCATATGGAAAAGTGGGCGGTCATTGCCTGCGACCAGTTCACGTCCGATCAGGCGTACTGGGACCGCGTGCGCAAGAACGCCGAGGGCGCTGTGTCCACCATCAACCTCATCCTCCCCGAAGCCGAGCTTGGTACCGAGAAGGAAGCGGAGCACACCGCCGAGATCAACGCCACCATGAAAAAGTACATGGAAGACGGCGTGTTCACGGTCTATCCCAACAGCTTCGTCTATGTCGAGCGCACGCTCGAAAACGGCTCCATCCGCGAGGGCCTTGTCGGCATGGTCGACCTCGACGCGTATGACTACACCCCCGGCGCGACCAGTGCCATCCGCGCCACCGAGCGCACCGTGCCGGAGCGCATTCCGCCGCGTCAGCGTGTCCGCCGCGACGCGCCCATCGAGCTGCCGCACGTGCTCATGCTCTGCGACGACCACGACAAGAAGCTCATCGAGCCGATCGCCGCGAAGAAGGATTCTCTCAAGAAGATCTATGATTTCGATCTCATGGAAGACGGCGGCCACATCACCGGCTGGCTCGTCGAGGGCAAGGACGTTGACGAGTTCAATAAGGCGCTGACCGAGTACACCGCCACCGTTGGCGAGAAGTACACCGGCCTCAAGGGCACCCCGATGGTCTTCGCCGTCGGCGACGGCAACCACTCTCTGGCTACCGCGAAGAGCTGCTACGAAGAGCTGAAAAAGAACAACCCCGGCGTCGATCTGTCGAACCATCCGGCGCGCTATGCGCTCGTCGAGCTGGAAAACATCCACGACCCGGCGCAGGTCTTCGAGCCTATCCACCGCGTCATCTTCAAGACCGAGCCGAAGAAGCTGCTTGCAGCGCTCGAAACGGCCTGCGCAGGCGCAGAGGGCTTCCCGGTCAAGTGGTACGCGGGCGAGGAGTCCGGCACCATCGTCCTCGATAAGAACAAGGGTGAGCTGGCCGTCGGTATCCTGCAGCACTTCCTCGACGATTATCTGAAGGAAAATGCGGGCGAGATCGACTATATCCATGACGACGACGCGCTCATCGGCTTTGCAAAGCAGGAAAATGCCATCGGCTTCCTGCTGCCCGCCATGGAAAAGAGCCAGCTGTTCCGCGGCGTCATCGCCGACGGCGTTCTGCCGAGAAAGACCTTCTCCATGGGCCACAGCCGCGAGAAGCGCTACTATCTGGAAGGCAGAAAGATCAAGGCGTAATGAAGGAGCTTACCGAGGGCGCATTTGCCAAGGTCAATCTAACGCTGGACGTTCTGGATAAGCGCGAGGACGGCTATCATAATCTCCGCTCCATCATGCAGACCGTTTCCCTGCACGACGATGTGCACGTCACGGTCGGCTGCGAGGGCTGGCAGATCCACTGCTACCGCGAGGTCCTTCCGCCGGACGCGGACGAAAATACCGAACCGGAGCTTGTCACCTGCGGTCTGCCGCAGGACAGGGAAAATCTTGCGTGGAAGGCCGCCGAGGCGTTCTATGCCCGCATCGGCAAGAAGCCGGAGGGGCTGGAGATCTTCATCAACAAGCGCATTCCGCTCGAGGCTGGTCTCGGCGGCGGCAGCGCCGACGCGGCGGCCGTCCTGCGGGCGCTGAACCGTGCGTATGACAGCCCGCTGTCCATTCCCGCGCTCTGCGAGCTTGGCGCGCAGGTCGGCTCCGACGTGCCGTTCTGCGTCATGGGCGGCACGGCGCTGGTCGAAGGGAAGGGCGAGCTGCTGACGCGGCTCCCGCCCGCGCCGGAGTTCTTCGTCGTGATCTGCAAGCCGGATTTCTCCGTCTCCACGCCGGAGCTGTACCGGGCGCTCGACGAGACGTTCATCGAAAAGCGTCCGGATCAGAAGGTCATGCAGCTGAACCTCCAGAAGGGCGATCTGCTCGGCATCGGCGGCAGCCTGTGCAACGTGTTTGAGCCTGTCGTCATGCAGAAGCATTTCGACATCAATTATATCCGCTCCATGATGTACACCTACGGCGCGTACGGTGCGCAGATGACCGGCTCCGGCTCCGCCGTGTTCGGCGTCTACGATTCGTTTGAATACGCGACCGTCGCCTGCACGATGCTCAAGGATAAATACAGCCAGATTTTCCTGGCAAAGACCGTATAAATCAGCAAAACACCGTCTAAACTGTCTGTAAAAAGCAGTTTGGACGGTGTTTTTTATGAAAAAACGAATCATTTCTCTTGCCCTGCTGGGCATCAGCGTACTTACCGTGACGGCCTGCGCCGTTTTGCAGGCGCAGAGCCAGCGCATGGCGGAAAAGATCATCCGCCTGCACGTCGTGGCAAATTCCGACTCCGATGTGGATCAGGCTGTGAAGCTCCGTGTGCGCGACGCTGTTCTGCGCGAGGCGCAGAACGTGCTTTCTGATGCGTCCGACGCGAAGCAGGCGATCACGGCGCAGCTTCCCGCGCTCGAAGCGGCGGCAAACGCGGAGCTGCGGCGGCAGGGGAGCGGGGACACCGCCTGCGTCAGCTTCCGCCGCGAGCTGTTCCCAACGCGCGACTATGACACGTTTTCGCTGCCGTCCGGCGTGTATCAGTCGCTGCGCGTGACCATCGGGGAGGGCGCGGGGCACAACTGGTGGTGCGTGATCTTCCCCTCCCTCTGCGTCCCGGCCACAACGGACGGCTTCGCCGACGCAGCCGCGGCAGGCGGCTTCTCAGACGCCGAGATCGGCCTCATGACCCGCGCAAACGGCGCGTACACGGTCAAGTTCCGTTCTCTGGAGCTGCTGCAGGCGCTGAAAAAATACCTGTTTGGGGAATAAGCGCCATAAAATCCGCTGCCGGGCATGATGCTGCCGAACCCGCGATATGGCAGAGCTGCCTGCGCATGAACAAGTACAAGAAAAGTGGGGCTGTCTCAAAAGAGCATTTTGAGACTAAAATCTAGGGTGTATCTGAAAACTCCCAACGCACCCGGACAGCGGGCCTTTTTGCGGTGCGCCGCGTCATTTTTCCTTGAA
>PPYF01370613.1_pt1 | contig 17958 bp, 18 predicted proteins | sample 1559871 | NCBI WGS metagenome assembly PPYF01 (sample SAMN08240021, study PRJNA423297) | Human gut metagenome, whole genome shotgun sequencing project.
AGTATGAACACGTCACCGTGGAACAAAGACCGTATCATCGGCCAAAAAAGACCACTTCAGATATCTCATATCTGGGGGATCCGAATCCGGCTTGAACTGGAAGGTAAAACGCGCGATTTAGCTCTGTTCAATATGGCTCTGGACAGTAAGCTACGAGGCTGTGATCTGGTCAAACTCAAAGTATCTGATGTTGCATATGGTAGCTCTGTTTCAAGCAGAGCTACGGTGTTGCAACAGAAAACCGGTAGCCCTGTGCAGTTTGAGATAACCAAAGGGACAAGAGAAGCTGTTGCTGCATTGATAAAGCTTGGCAATTTGCATAGTAAAGACTTCTTGTTTCGGTCTCGAGTCGGAACTAACCAGCCCATATCTACCCGGCAATACAACCGAATTTTTCATGGGTGGATAGAAAAGCTTGGTCTCGAAGATTCGCTTTACAGCACACATTCCATGAGAAGAACAAAACCTTACCTAATCTACAAGAAAACCAAGAATCTCCGGGTGATCCAACTTCTGTTGGGCCATAAGAAACTGGAAAGCACAGTCCGTTATCTGGGCATTGAAGTCGATGATGCATTAGAGATCTCTGAATCGATCGAAGTCTAAGGTTGTCAGGGCTGCATCAGCAGCCCTGTGCCAGAAGCGGAAGTTGGATGCTGAGTGGTGGGAACAGTGATGCTCGAATCAAACTCATGATAACGACGTTTCTGAAAAATTCTGTGACCTTTTTAATCCTGTCCGCTGAGGATTTCTATAAATTCTCTCCGCTTCCTTGTTGCCCATTCAGGTTTGATGGAGAGCATTAAACTATATTGTTTACGAAAATAAACATACCTGAATTCCGTTTCAGGTGAGCTATTCATGGCTGCATACTCTGTAGCCAGACCAGCCACACCACACTCAACAAACCAATAAAGAATCTCATCATCACTAAGGGTCACTTTACGCGCTATTTCGGCACCTCTTTCATTGACAATGAAATGATATTCTTTGCCATGAATTTCCAGATATGGAGTCGCCATACCGTCAGGTCTATCAGGGATGGTGAAGTAATAATTGGGTCTTATTCCCCCTCCAACTCGTTTACCGATTTTGAGAAGTTCTGCGCGTAACTCTTCGATATTTTTCATTATTCATTGTTTTTTGATAGTTAACCATTCGTTCCAGACATGCTCCGCATCAATATCTTGATAGCCTCGGCTTTGAGTCATGTCTCTGGCAATTTCTGTCGGTAATTCAATAGCGGTAGCATTATCTCGTATCGCTTCGACCTCATGTCTGAGCAGTTCACGGCCGGCCTCTTTCTCTTTTGCTTCAAGTAACGCAACGAGTGACGGGATGAATACAATAGCCATTTCAGTAAGTCTCCGCTAATCACTAAATTTGAATCATTTTGGCATAAGTAACAGGCTTATACATCCTTAAGAACCAATGAATAATGACGTACATTCCCCTGGATATCAGGTTCTGATGTCCGCTTTTCGCTCAAAGCGGGCCTGACAACAAGCTGGTCGGCCCGCTCCGTGCCAGAAGCGAACGTTGGTTAAAGCTCACCAGCAAAGCTACTTTTCTCTTTTCATTAACTAAATGTGCGGCCTTGCTTGCGAACGCGCAGCGATTGATAAAAAATGAATGAACGTTCATTCATATTCATGTGATAAGTTCACATCAAACCGTTCGTGTTAGAACAAGCATAGGTAGGTTATGACCAGTAAAACGCTCCGACTTTTATTTCCTCAATGGCAAGGCGGCAACAATCCGCCCTATTATCTTGGCTCGCTTCTTCTTTCGTTTCTTGCACCTGAGCCAACGGGCCCCGTTGCATCGGTTCCAGTCTATGAGCCCACTACGGAACCGCTGACCGAGATCGATGGTATTACCGCTAAACCCCAAATTATCCGACAGCTCAACGATGCCGCCGCGCTTATCGCGCAACATTGTCCGGACTCGATTGTCGTTTTAGGCGGTGATTGCCTGGTATCACTGGCTCCTTTTGCACATCTGCTCAATAAATACGGCGATAAACTGGGCGTGCTCTGGGTTGATTCTCATCCTGATGTGCAGACGGCGAAACAATACCCAAACGCTCATGCCCATGTGCTTGGAGCGCTCATTGGAACGGGAGATAACGATTTAGTCGCTCACGTAGCCACCAGACTCAATCCCGCAAAAATCATGATTGCAGGTATCCACGATCCGTTGGCCTATGAAGCCGACTACCTTGCTCGTCATAACATTGCAGCGATAGCGCCTGAACAAGTTAAAAACGGCGGGAAAGAAGTCATGGCGTGGATCGAAAGGGAACATATTGAATATCTGGCGATACACATTGATTTGGACGTTCTCGATCCGTCACTGTTCCGCTCTGTACTTTTCGCCAGGCCAGGCAGAAGCGAGCACGACTTTGGCGACGTAGCAGAAGGCAAACTGGCTATTGAAGAGGTACTCAATCTCATTACTCTGGCTACCTCAAAAGCAGAACCCGTTGGCCTGACGATTGCTGAACATTTACCCTGGGATATGCTGAACCTGAAGAATATGCTCAGTGCATTACCGCTTATGAAGTAACATCTTATTCCAGGAGCCAGACTCCAGAGTTCAACGCTGGCTCCTGGGATAAAAGAACGTTAAAGTCTGGGCAACTGAATAATAATAATTGTCGATATGTTAAAGAAAACAGAAACCTACCATAAGCTGATTACCGCTGCCGCCGCCTGCTTTGCAGAAAAAGGCTTTAGTGCGACCAGCGTGCGTGAAATTTCTACCCGGGCCGGGATCAGCCAGGGTGCGATGTACACGTATTTCAAAAGCAAGGATGACCTTATCAAAGCCATCGTTCTTGAAGAGCAGAACTCCGCGTTGACAGCACACAGTGCGCCATCCGACGGTACTTATTTCGACCGTCTTTGCGCGCAAGTGACGTCATGCATTAGCGATGTAGGCTATCCCGTCACCCATCAACTGTGGGTTGAAATCATGGCGGAGTCTGCGCGAAATCCCGAGTTGCAAAAGACGTATCTATCCAGCGACACCATCATGCGGCAAAGTATCGCGGGGATTATCAAGGAAGGCATTGCCGCGGGAGAGTTTCGTCGGGACCTGAGCCTGGAAGAGATCACGATTATACTTTTTGCCTTTATTGACGGTTTAATTGCGCGTAAGGCGATCAACCCATCCTTCTCTTTCTGCCGTGACCTGCCCATGTTTTTTGAGCTGATGTCAAAACTATTGAAATAACGCTTAACCGCTTTCGCGGACGTTGGCGCTAAAACCTATCGCGAAGGATATTCGCCAGACAGTTTTCTCAATCTTTCAAGCGTTTTTCGAGCATAAAGTCTATGAATGCACGTACTTGAGAAGACATTCTTACTCATGATGATACATAGAGATAGACTTCAGGAATGATGTAGACCAGTCTCAAGATGTTGCTGTACCTGACCTTTGTGAATTTGCTCGGTTTTCGGTTCGCCGCCGGTAGTTGACTGCCACAAGCTGACGGTGATGATCGTGTTCTGTGGCGGAGCCTCCTGAAACAGCAGACTCCCGGCACCGAACCGTCTATAGAAAGATATTTACATTTGGCGATGGATAACAGGTGAGTGGGTTTTGAATATTATGTTTTATATCCGTATAAGTTAATTTTACCCGACAAATACTCACCTAAATAGACTTCACTGATTTTATTGAAGCCTTGCTTTGTCACTTCACTTTCTAACCAGTCGCTGTCCTTGTTAAGGATTTCGAGCAGATCGTAGTTGGCTAAACCATCCACAATAATTGGATAACGTATATTTTCATCACCATTTTGTATAATGGTTAACTGGCCGTTCTGTTCCAGCACCACACGTTTTAGCTGTTCGATTTCATAAATACCATTTGCTCTTAACTTGAACATTAAATCATTTGCAGAAACACCGTTGCGTAAACACTCCTTAACATTAACGCTGCCATTATGTACTAAAGTAATAGGCTTGCCATCAATAATTCTTTTAACCAACCGATTATTCTCTTTTAAAAACTTGAGAACAAAGACCAGAAAAGTCCATATAATTAACACTAAAACAAATTGTAGTACCGTTATCGATTCATTGTAAATTACGCCACCGATAATCCCCCCCAGCACATAGTTCTGAACCTGATCCATTGCGGATGACGGGGCCAGATTCCCCTTCCCCATGAGATTTATTTGAACGATTAAGCACAGTATCCCCAGCCCCAACTTTATAATAATAGGTGTATAAATTATCATTGCCACTCCTCAACTCTTGATGATTTCTATGTCTGGGTTTACTAACGATACTTCAACTAAGCTGTATGTTTTTTGATCCGGGCTTAAGTTAACGCGATAATAAACATCATTAATCTTAACGATAATGCCATCCGAGAGCTGGACTGAACTGGAAAATATTGAGTCCATACTCACGTTTTTTTCATGTGATAGTAGCCTAACAAAATTAACCATTTGCGATGATTGGGAGTGTATATTTTGGCTGTCGGTATAATCTGCGTACTGAACACCAGAAATGAAGAGTAAGAACAAGAAGACTATGATCGTTAAATCACGATATTTAGTTTGCAAACGATGACGCATATACAGGCTAAAAACAACGATTAGGATAAATAACGCGCTGAATATAATGATGTACTTCAAATAATCATTAATATTGGACTGCATTTGTAGATAAGCGATGCCATAAAATCTCATAAATTTATAATCCCCAACCCCTCAAAATGCCACTTTCATTATAGTAACACACGATATCGCTTCCCCCTGTTGCTAGACATAATAAATAATTATTAGTTGCCATCGGCTATTTGTCATCCTCTTTTAAGTTGAGGTATGGAGCATCGTCTCGCCTCAAGCTCATGCCTGAACGGTTCATGGTTAGCCCCTATTCTTTTGCTCGCAGAAGTGCAACAAGTCACGATTTAGGGTAATGACAATAATCACCATCAGTCAGCCCCCTTCATCAATCAATGTGAATCATGTTGGCATAAATGCCGGCCAATTTATTGGCGGTTTCGCTACACAGGTTGTCATCTTTGCGTCGGTATTCCCTATTCTGATTACGCAGGATAAAGGGGTTCAAACACAAAGGAGAGACAACATGTTACAAGAACCCTCGCGCAAATATTCCCCACATATTCCCATTGAACTGCCCGACCGCCAGTGGCCGAATAAACGTATGACGCACGCCCCACGCTGGCTTTCTACCGACCTGCGCGACGGCAATCAGGCGCTGGCTGAACCCATGGATTCGGCACGGAAGTTACGCTTTTGGGAACTGCTGCTCAAATGTGGCTTCAAGGAGATTGAAGTAGCTTTTCCGGCCGCGTCAGAGACAGATTTCCAGTTTGTTCGCCAACTGATTGAAGACAATCTGATCCCCAAAGATGTCACAATTCAGGTGTTAACGCAGGCTCGCTCTGAGCTGATTGAACGGACATTCGCCTCGCTTGATGGTGCGGCTAGTGCCACGGTGCATCTGTATAACGCCACTGCCCCCCTGTTCCGTCAACTGGTGTTCCGTCAAAGCAAACAAGAAATCATCCAACTGGCCGTTAGTGCGACACAAAAAATTCGCGCGCTGTGTGAAGCCAATCCGCAGACCCGGTGGAGTTATGAATACTCCCCGGAAACATTTTGTTTTACTGAACCTGAATTTGCCCTGCAAATTTGTGAAGCGGTAGCCGATGTCTGGGAGCCTGCTCCTGAAAGGCCGATGATCATTAATCTGCCGGCGACCGTTGAGGTCAACACGCCAAATGTGTACGCCGATCAGATCGAGTATTTCTGCTGCCATTTTTCACGACGCCACGCCGTGTGTATCAGCGTGCATCCTCACAATGACCGCGGAGGCGGTGTCGCCAGTGCGGAACTGGCCATGCTCGCAGGAGCTGACCGCGTTGAAGGGTGTCTGTTTGGTAACGGTGAACGCACCGGGAACGTGTGTCTGGTCACGCTGGCCATGAATCTCTACAGCCAGGGGATTAACCCGAAGCTGGATTTTAGTGATATGAAACACGTCGTTGAGCAGGTGGAACAATGTAACCAATTGCCCGTTCATCCCCGTCATCCGTATGCCGGGAAACTCGCTTTTACTGCCTTTTCGGGTTCACACCAGGACGCCATCAAAAAAGGATTTACAGCGCGACAACAATCCGCATCCGAACGCTGGGAGATGCCTTATCTTCCCGTTGATCCCAACGATATTGGCTGCAGCTACGAAGCGGTCATACGCGTCAATAGCCAGTCAGGAAAAAGCGGGGGTGCGTGGATACTGGAACAAAATCATGGCCTTAAACTGCCACGTCGATTACAGCAGGACTTTAGCCAGCACGTTCAGAGGCAGACCGACCGAGGGGGGCACGAAATGACGCTGGCTGATATCTGGCTTTTGTTCCGCAAGTTGTACACTGGCCATCAAACGGCCGGATGGCAATTGCTGGAGTACCGCAGCGAAAGTTTGGAAGACGGTGGAAATTCGCTTCGCGCGCGGATCCAAACAACCGAAGGAATTATTGAGCTAAATGGCAAAGGTAATGGGTTGCTGTCTGCTGCTGCCGATGCGCTGAAATCACGGTTCAAGCTAACCTTTGCGATTGAAGACTATCATGAACATACGTTAGGCAGGCACAACGAGAGCCGGTCTGTCGCGTATATTCACTGCACCTTTGCGGATGGCGAAAGCCGCTGGGGAGTGTGCATCGACAATGATGTTGCGCGCGCGTCATTGCAGGCATTGCTGAATGCGCTGCCGCTTTATTCGCGTGACTGAAAGTAATCGCTTGGAGAAGCCCCAAGGATACGCCGAAACATGGCACTGAATGCGCTGTGGCTTTCATATCCAAGCTCCAAAGCCACGCGTAAAACCGATTGCCCTTGAGCAAGATAAGTCAGCGCAATCATCAGTTTTGCCCGCCGCACCCACTCGCTGAATGAAAGGCCCGTTTGTTTACGGAATTGCCGTAACAACGTTCTTTCGCTCATGTTGAGCTGGGACGCGGCCACTGCTGCGGTCCAGGACTTACCCGGTTCGTTCTGAATATGGCGACACAGTGTTTGTAGTGCAGGCGTCTGCGGTTCCGGAAGATTAAACGGCAGCACATTCATTACGCGGATTTCATCAAGAATAAGCTCGTAGATTCTTTCTTCCCGGGTGCCAGCATCGTATTGCGCAGGCAGCGATAACGAATTGATGATCAACTCCCGAAGCAAATCTGAAATCTGCACGACCTGACAAACCGAGGGTAAGTCGGCTCGGGCAAAAGGGTCGATAAACAACGTTCTGGCAGCAACCTGCCCTGTGGCTTTCAGGCGATGATGCGTACCCGCTGGCAGCCATACGCCCCGACTGGGTGGGACAATCCAATGTCCCTGCTCTGTTTCTACCCTTACCACACCACTGAGCGTATGCAGTAACTGGGCGCAATCATGGCTGTGCCAGGGTTCAGCCGCCCCGTGAGGATAATCATGAGCCAAAGGAATCAATGGGCGCGTTGAAAAGTTAAACTGAATGCTGGTGGTCATCGCTTCATTTCTGCAAATAAAAATGAAAGTAGCATAGAAAATGACACGTGAGGAAGTCTGCCAAAGGTCCGTCAGATTTTTCGCATTAACGACTGTGTATCAACAATCTCTCCCTGTGCAGTTTATAGAATCACGTCAATGCCCAGTTAAGGCGAAAGTGAGTGTTCCTCGCGGATTTATGAGTAGCAACGTTAATATTGTTCACTTATTCTGTCTGTCTCTACCGATAGGCCGGAGCCACGCTTTATGAATATTCTCATTCTTCAGAAAACCCTCATCGCCTTTATTCTTGTCCTATGGGTTATCCATGAATTCAGAGAAAAGAAAACCAAGCGTTCGGCACCTGCAATTGAAGAAGCTGATGCCAGGGAACGCCATGAATGGCGCTATCTCAGGTGGGGATTCCGGTTACTGCAAATCGCCGCAACGGCATATTTTATTACTCAACTGATTCAATTTTTATTGAGATAGAGATAACAAACCAATGTAACCGGACGGGATCCCCTAAAGGATCGGCGTCTGAATGGCTATTGGCGCTAAAGCCAGGCATAGACCTTCTTCATCAATTTTACTGCCGCTTGATGTCCAGTAAGACCGACGCCCAGTAAAACAAATATGACGTTTTATACCGCCAGCACACCTAATGTAGAAATTAGGTCTACTCAGTTCGGACCAGACAGCTGTTTTTTTATGTGAAGCGTCATATCAGGCCTTCCGTGCTAAGACCTGGCAGGGTTCGGTTGTCGAATCAGCGACCAGTATGGATTACATGGGTGGACGAGAAAGCTGCGGGCAATCATTTCGGAACGCGGCTTCAGATTGAAGCAGGAAAACCAGCATCTTACGTTTTAAAGAACGGGTCAGCCTGTGACTACACTACAGATGGCCCTCTACTTCCGCTTTTCGCTCATTGCATAACTAGCGCCCTCTTTCCTTCACCGGCTAATAGTAATTAACAGCTTATCCATGCACATTTTTCCCTGCAACGTAGAGCCAAAACGGGTATACTGGATATAATTACAGTGCAAGGGGCAAATAATGGCTGTTGAAACAAAATTTGTTGTCGTAAGAAAAGGTGAAGAGAAAATGACATTTGCCAGTAAGAAAGAGGCTGATGCTTATGACAGGTTGCTCGACATGGCAGAAGCATTCACCGACTTGCTGATGCAAAGCGGGATGCCGATGGATGAAACACAGGCCGAGGATCTTGGTCTGTATCTTGCTGAGCAAAAAGTGGCCGTGCAGCATGTTCTGCGGACCAGCAAGCTTCCTGAACTCGCTCCCCCACCGGATGCAGATATTCCAGATTCAGAGCCGGCTGGCAGTACAAAAATCAGAGCCGTTAACGCGGCCTGAATAACAGTGCGCAGCATTGCCGTCTGACAAGCCGTAAGCAGAACGCTGCTCACGGCTTTTTTGCATACTGGGATCCGCAAAGGGGGAGAATACGGCAGTAATAAACTACTGCGTACTCATCATATCCTACGTATCAATGACTTTATTCCTATCAGACTGAAGAGCCCGTTTTACCAGTTTCTTTTGCAAAATAACCACCACAATGGGGAAGCCTGATGCGGAAATTGCACATACCACCAGCAACAGATGAATATTTTGAGCTGTGATTATTCCGTTATCGGGTAATAGAAGAGCGGACAGAAAAAATGCAGCGGATGTCATCAAATACATTATTGATGTTTGCAGTGATGAGAACCCCGCCCTTTGATTGTCCTGCGGAAACTGAATTGAAACCGTTGACGATGAAACCAGACGGCTATATGAAGCGCCGAGAAAAACGGTAATAAATAATGCCGCCAGGTGATAACCCAGCATAGGGATAAGTAAGCTCAGTATCAATACGAAGGTTGATGCGCTCGCCAGAACCACAGCGGAAAACCGGGAAGTTAATACACCCGTTATTTTGGTAGATAGGTAACCGGTAACACCTCCGCAAAAGAAAAACCATGGTAGATGGTCTTGTGACGCACCCAATAGTTGGGTCATCAAGGGGACCAGTATAGGAATAACCAGCATTGGGCTAAATTGTACCAGCGCATTACTGGAGGCAAAAAGCAGAGTATCTCTATCAAGAGACGGCTTATGTAGCGTGGCAGAAGAAACAGGGTCCTGGGGAATGATAAAGTGAATCAACGGCAGCGCCAATAGACACAGAAGACTGATTAACGACAAAGCGATATGCCAACCATAATGTGTGCACATAAATAATATCGCGGGCATCCCGACGATACTGACCATCGAAAATGATGCAATCACCGCCGCTAGCATTTTTCCGCGCAAATTAGCAGGGGCAAGGTTTATCAATATACCGATCCCTACCCCCATTGTCGTACCGCCCACCAATCCGGCACAAAACCGCAGCGTAAGCAGAAAACGAAAACTGGACGTGTATACCGTCAACAGCGTCAGAACCCCTAACAGGGCCATATTGGCGAATAAATACCGTTTTTGATTACAACGCCCGATCCAGTAAAACGCGATAACTCCTGACAAAACGGCCCCTAATGTGTACATACCGGAAACATAGCCTGAGTACGATACGGGTACGGCGAAGTCTGCCGCCATAAACGCAAATACCGGGTTGAACAACATATATTCCAGTGCATTAGTGAACTGGATAAATGCCATGACAATGGCTATCCGCATCAGGGTTTTCGGATCAAACGTCTGTGTAACCGGTGGCATAGCGCGCAGCTCCAGAAATGAAAGATATAGGAGTTTAACTGCTATCAATAGCGCACATTAGATGGTAGAAATGACATTTATTATTATCATTTATGGGATAATCGATGCGTCCGGCTCTTGATTTTAATACCCTGAAAGTCTTCATTGCGGTGGTGGAAGGCGAAAGCTTTGTCAGCGCCGCAAAAGCCCTTGAAATGCCGACATCAAATGTAAGCCGCTCTATTTCTCAGTTAGAAGAGAAACTGAATCTTAAGCTCCTGGAGCGCAGCACCCGGCATATGAAGCTCACCGAAGCGGGGCACCTACTCTACACCCGAGCGAAACCATTACTGGAGGCGCTTGAGCAAACTGAAACAGAGTTAACGCTGCGGCAAATACAGCTCAAAGGCCCGTTACGCCTCTGTATTCCCAATGAAATAGGCCCTGCATTGTTGGGGTCTGTAGTGGCTGATTTTGCCTGTCAGTATCCGGAGCTTGAGATCAGTTGCGTCACGAATTTGTCAGGTTTTGAATCTCTACGCGAAGAGCTGGATTTAGCGGTCATTATTACCCGTGGCCAGATGGATGACAGTGATTACATCGCCCGCCATCTGATGACCATCCCCTGCACCGTTGTTGCCGCCCCCTCAATCATCCAACGTTATGGTACCCCTTCCACTATTCAGAAATTTGCAGAATTACCCTGTATTACTACGGTAAGTGCACTGAAAGGCGCGCCCTGGCAGTTCGTGAATAAAAAGGGCGAATTCGCGACCATTAAGGTCAAGGGACATTATCGGGTCAACAGTGGCGAGATGGCGGGACGCGCTGCGCTTGCTGGCATTGGCTTTGCCATTCTTTCGAAACAAGCCTGCCAGCCTTACATTAATGATGGGCGGTTAATCGAGATTGAGTGTGAACTGCCTGCGGCTCCACTGCAATTGTTCGTCATTTATGCAAACAGGCGCTACCTGCCGGCCAAAACAAGAGCATTCATTGATTTTATGCTGCAGAAACTAAGCCATTTATCCCCAGCGCAATCGCAAGATGAATTAATATCGCCTTAACAGGGGGAATAACTGCCCCCCTGATGTGTATTTTGTAATGTATTTACGGGCGCATAAGCGGCTCAATACCAATCCACTTCAGCGTCGGTTGATAGCAAAGCTTCAGCGCCGGCACGGCTACTTTCACCCCATCCACCTCAAGTTCACCTAAATGAACGGTCCATTTAGCATTGGCGTAGCCGTCATAAATTTTAAAGACCACATAGGCTGAACCGTAGTCATCGTTATTGGTAATACGCGGGACATTGCGATGCACCTCATCGCTGTTGATATCGTAAGGCGATGGCCTTGCATATTTCGCATTCTCTTCGGGGAAATCATACGGGAATGCGGTGGTGCCAAGATAAACTTCTGGCCGCGCGTTCTGTCGATGCCCATCGCCCAGGTCAATATAGGCTTTACGCGTGTCGATAATAATCGGCACCGCGGGCTGCCCCCGACTCCCCGGCCGCGAAGGTCGCTGGCGGCCTTTGTTATAGGCAATCAGCTGAACATAAAATTCCGGTCTTGCTTCAGGCCCCTGAACGTAAGGAATAGTGAAACTGCTTCGCTTCGCAGGCATATATCGGCCAGGAATAGTGTGATCGTAGAGATAGGTTTCCAGCACTATTTCTTGCTTGCCGCGAGGGGTATCAACAATAAATTTATGCTCGCTTTCGCAAAGATCGATATACCCCGGCCTTTCTCTCGGATAGGGAATACATCCCCCCAACAGCGTGGCGGCCAGTACGATAACCCCACTCCACCTAAGATGCCTCGATAATGGCATGACAAAATCCCTCTATCAAAAATAACAACGAGTAGCTTAGGTGAGTCTGACGGAGGTGTTAACCTACCAGGATTGATATTTACGCTTGAAAGTTGAGTACCGTATGTGTGCAGGCTATCACCTGAAAATCGCGCAGTCTGACCGAAGGAATGTTGCTTAGAGGAGGAATTAAGCCATAAATCAGGGCATCAGCGATTTAGCCATTCCACTCACTGATTCAGCCCGCACAAAAAATCGCCCCACCTTCTCAGGCGGAGCGTTAATTTTGCTACATCGAACCGCTTATTGCTGCTCAGCCCACTCGCCCATTTCAATAATGATAAAGTGCGCATGCTGGTCTTTCGCTTTAAAGGTCAGCGTCAATGGCCCGACGACCTCGAGTGAATCACGTTCATCCAGGGTAACAATACCTTCAACATTCACGCTATCTTCAATACTGTTGATGTATGCCTGACGCCCCGCTTTCAGCTCATAGGTCACTTCAGCAGCGCTGTCGGTCAGTTCGCTGACAAACATGTTCACATCCTGATTCAGATGCAGCGGCGCATCGTCATCATTTTGCAGGCTACCAACGATGTGCAGCAATTTATTCTCACGATCTTCGTCGCTGAATTTATGGTTTTCATACCGCACTTCCAGGCCTTGTTTAGGCGGCAGGATCCAAATTTGCAGGAAACGACACCACTCATCATGGTTGTTTAGTTCTGAGTGCCATACGCCGTTCCCGGCGGTCACCGTTTGCACATGACCACGGCTCAACACATCTTCTACCTGCGTTGCGCTATCCCAGTGCGTCAGGTTCCCTTTCACCAGATAGCTGACAATTTCCATGTCTTTGTGCGGATGCCGGTCGAAGCCGCTGTGCGGTTTGACATCATCATCGTTAACCACCCGCAGCACGCCATAATGCATGTTATCGGGGTCGTAATAGTTAGCGAACGAAAAATGAAAATAGGTGTTCGCTGGATGATATTCACTGGCTGGCAGATAATGCAGTAGCTCCGCGCCTTTTTTACGATAATGACTAGCCATGGCCGTTTATCCTTAATGTTTGTTTGATGCACGTATGATAGGCATGGGATGACGGCAGATAAATCAGGGTTCAGGTAAGACACCGTTACGCAAAATGAAAGAATACGATCTCATCTCACTTCGCAGCTTTGTCGCCGTCGTAGAAAGCGGCAGCTTCTATAATGCCGCCGTCCAGCTTGACGCTAGCAGTGCCGCTATCAGCCGTCGGGTTTCCGCCCTGGAAACGGCGTTAGGCGTGAAGCTAATTAATCGCACCACCCGCCAGCTCGATTTAACCCCCAGCGGCCAACAGTTTTATCAGGATGTGTTAGCGGTTTTAAGCGCGCTTGAGCAGGCCGAAGAGCGGCTAAACTGTGCCCAGGAAACCTACAGCGGTATCATTCGCTTGGGCGCGCCGTTGAGTTTTGGTACCCAAAAGCTGGCCCCGTTGCTTCCGGCATTTTTGAAGAAATATCCGCAGATTACCGTGACCTTACAGCTGGAAGACCGCGTTAGCGATCTGTTGAATGAAGGTATCGATCTCTCCTTACGCATCGGTAATTTACAGGATTCGTCCCTGGTCAGTTTACCTATCGCCATGATGCCAAGGTTGTATTGCGCCTCCCCGGAGTACGTGAAAAACCATGGCAAGCCGGAATCTCCCGCAGAATTAAAGCACCATCGCTGTTTACACTACTCGCTGCTTTCCACCCGCGATGAATGGGAGTTTGCCAGCGGCGGGCAAGAGCTGGATGTCCGGGTGCCGTTGGCCGCCAACAATGGCGATGTACTGCGCGAAGCCGCTATTCAGGGCATGGGAATTGCAATGCTACCTTGGTATATCGTCGAAGAGGCGCTGCACGCTGGTGCATTAGTCCCGGTGCTTGAGCGCTATGCTCCCCCGCCACTGCCTTTGTCGATCGTACGGCCATCGCGCCAGTTTACCCCCGTGCGGGTAACGGTTTTGATGCAGTACTTACGCGAAGCGCTGGCAAATGTTGGAGACAACAAAATGCCCGCGAATAGGATGAGCGATGAGCGATGAGCGCTAACAGGCCCATTGCTGAACTCGCGGCGTCGTCATGACGGCCCTATCTGCCCCCCTATACGACGACAATTAACACCAGGCACAAAACCGTCCTGTTGACTTATTCTGTAAAAAGACTACTTTTCAGGACATGAAAAAGATACTGATTATTGTCCCTGATGGCGGCATGCTGTTTGAATCCGCCGGTATTGCCGACATTCTGATGCAGGCCAACCACCTGCATCCAGAAAGCGCAACCACCTGCTGTTATCAGGTTCAGCTCGCCACGACCCAGCCTCACCAGGTGATCCACGGGCAGTCGGGCTTAAATCTGCTGGCCGATCATCGCTTACATGAGATAGATCCGCGCGACCCTCTTGATACCATCATCATCACCGGCAGAGGCCAGAATCCGCAGGAAGGCATCGCGGTGGTTGACTGGCTGCGGCTTGCGGCTCCGCATGCCCGCCGGATTGCGTCCATTTGCGGCGGAGCGATGCTGCTGGCGCAATCCGGGTTGCTGGATGGCAGGCGAGCCACCACCCACTGGAAGCTCCTGGAAACCATGCAGGCGGAATATCCGCAGGTGCGCGTAGAAGGCGGTCCGCTCTATATACAGGATGAACACATCTGGACCTCCGGTGGGGTCAGCTCCGGCTTTGACCTGACCCTCGCGCTGGTTGAAGAAGACTACGGCTTTAGTCTGGCGCGCGATATCGCCCAGGACTTCGTGATGTACCTGCGCCGTCCCGGCGGCCAGTTGCAGTTTAGCCGCTACAAACTGCAGCAAACCAGCACCCTGGGCCCCATTAACGATCTGCTGGCCTGGCTGCTGGAGAACCTTACTGCCGACCTCAGCGTCGAAAAGCTGGCGGAAAAAGTCGCCATGAGTCCACGAAATTTCACCCGCGTATTCACCCGGGAAACCGGCGCTTCGCCGGCACGTTACGTCGCCGAAGCACGGTTAGCCGCAGCCCGCCAGCGTCTGGAGCAAACGAGCGAAACGCTGGATCGCATCGCCGAGCAAACGGGCTTTGGCAGCAGCATTAACCTGCGGCGGCTCTTTGAAAAACAGCTTCACCTAACACCAGGTGAATATCGCCAGCGTTTTCACCGTCGCAAAATGGCGTAATGTGATCCTTTTTTGTCATTTACGCCAAATGGCGACCGACCTACAGTAATGCCAGAGACAACAGATAAGGAGTGAATCATGGTAAAGGTCGGTATTAACGGTTTTGGCCGTATCGGACGCAACGTTCTGCGCGCAGCGATGGGCAATCCGGAAATTCAGATTGTGGCCATTAACGATCTGACAGACAGTAAAACGCTGGCGCATCTACTGAAATACGACTCGCTGCTCGGCAAACTTGACGCTGACGTCACCGCCGATGAAGGAAAACTGGTGATTGACGGTAAAGCAATTACCGTTTTCAGCGAACGCGACCCGGCCAACATTCCGTGGCGCCAGGCAGAAGTCGATATTGTCATCGAAGCCACCGGCTTCTTCACTGACCGTGACAAGGCAGCGGTGCATATCCACAGCGGTGGCGCCAAACGAGTGATTATCTCCGCCCCTGGTAAAAACGATGATTTGACTATCGTGATGGGCGTTAACGATGGCCTCTACGACCCGGAAAAACACTACGTGGTCAGCAACGGTAGCTGCACCACCAACGGTTTGGCGCCTGCCGCGCAGGTCCTGCATCAGCATTTTGGCATTAAGCATGGTTTGATGAACACCACTCACGCCTACACCAACAGCCAGGCGCTGCACGACCAACCGGAAAAAGACCTTCGCGGAGCGCGCGCCGCCGCATTGTCGATAGTGCCTTACTCCAGCGGTGCCGCAAAGGCGCTGGGTAAAGTCATCCCTGAACTGGATGGCCGCTTAACCGGCTACTCGCTGCGCGTGCCGGTACCGGTGGTGTCGATCGTTGACCTGACCGTCACGCTCGAACGGGATGTGACGATAGACGAGGTGAATAACGCGTTTCGTGCAGCCGCCGCGGCCGGGCCATTAAAAGGGATCCTTGGTTATAGCGACGAGCCGCTGGTTTCCAGCGACTACCAGGGGGACGCGCGTTCATCCATTATCGACGGGCTGTCAACGCTGGTGATTGGCGGCAATATGGTCAAGATTCTGGCGTGGTATGACAACGAGTGGGGATTCTCCAATCGCCTCGTTGACCTCGCGCTGTTAATGGCAAGCCGTGAACGCTAATCCACACCCTGCGTTCTCACGCTAAAATCCACGCCCACGCGTGGATTTTTTTCGTCTTCACCTAACGGTGCTGTCTGGGTGAATAACCTATTACCCGCTTAAAAGCTTTGCCAAATGCACTTTCAGACTCATAGCCCAGCGCGTTAGCAATTCGCATGACCGAATCATCGGTATTTTTTAGCCGCTCACAGGCCAGCAACATACGCCAGCGGGTCAGATATTCCATCGGCGCACTCCCTACTTTTTCTTTGAAATGTTTAGCGAAACTTGAGCGAGACATACCGATCTTTTCGGCCAATATTTGCAGCGTCCACTGACGGCCGGGATCGCTGTGCATACTGCTGATTGCCGCGCTCAGTTGCCTATCCGCGAGAGCAAAAAGCCAGCCCACCTTGTCACGGCTGGCATCACCAAGGTGTAAACGCAGCGCCTGAATCAGCATCGCATACGCCATCTGCTGCACAATCAAAGCGCTTCCGGGCTGCGGATTGAGCACCTCTTCAGCCATTTGTTCAATCGAACGCCGCACTGCCGCCTTATCGGCGTCTTTCTGAATATGCACAATCGGCGGCAGAGCTCCCAATAACATATTGGCGTGATGGCCGCTCAGCACAAAATGGCCACCAACGACAAAGCAGCCGCCAGGCCCCCCGCCATCTGCGGTATTAACCCGTCGCTGTTCTGCAACAATAATCGCAAAATCAACGGGTTCAACCGACAAACTGGTTGCGAGGGTAAACGATGGCCCTGGCGGCAAAAGATAGCAATCCCCGGCCGTCAGCAGCCGCTTGTCAGCAACACCCTCGACGGATAACCAGCATTGACCGGAAACCACGCTATAGCACTTGATCCCTTGATGATCAGGCCAGGAAATTGCCATGTTTTGAGACAGTGCGAGTCCACCTGACGCGTAGCTCTGCGGTTTGAGTAACGATAAGAGTTCTGAAAGCGGATCCATACGACCTCGAGACGATGGGACGATTAATAGCGACTTTCAATCATAGATCGTATTTAGGCGGGCCCCTATAGTCATGGTCAACGGGCGCTCAGCCTTCACTCACCTCAAGGATTTAGCGATGCGTATTTTTCTGACCGGTGCGACCGGGTTTATTGGTTCACGGGTGGCCCGCGAACTCATGACTGCAGGCCATCAGGTGCTGGGTTTAACCCGAACTACCGCAGGGGCTGAACAGCTCATGGCCTCCGGGGTTGAAGTGCACTTTGGTAATATTGACTCTCTGGATAGCCTACAGCGCGGCGCTCGTCTGGCCGACGGCGTGATTCATACCGCCTTTAATCATGATTTTTCGACATTTGTCGCCAACTGCGAACACGACTACCGCGTCATTGATGCGATGGGTACCGCGCTGGAGGGGACGCAAAAACCACTGATTATAACGTCGGGTGTCGCCATGGGATCGCCCGGTAATTATGCACTGGCTACTGAAGACAACTTTAATGCGGAAAATCCCAACCCGCGCCGGGCGACAGAATTAGCGGGGCTTGCGGTTGCACAGCGCGGCGTTAACGTCTCGGTCGTGCGCCTACCGCAAGTTCATGACACGCATAAACAAGGATTGATCACCCCGCTTATCGAACTCGCCCGGCAAGCAGGCGTCTCCGGATACGTGGAGGAAGGACAAAACCGCTGGG
>PPYF01017314.1_pt1 | contig 17952 bp, 15 predicted proteins | sample 1559871 | NCBI WGS metagenome assembly PPYF01 (sample SAMN08240021, study PRJNA423297) | Human gut metagenome, whole genome shotgun sequencing project.
ACACCAGTTAGCACAAAATGGAGCACATCCCACATCTTGTCGATATCAAGCAATAACTCATCGTCGTCATTCCACTCTTCAACACTTTCAAGAATTTCCTCTTCTTCTGAGCCCATGGCTTTAAGCTCTTTTAAATTTACATCGCTTAAACAGCTATAATTAGCAATCAATCCCATAGTCTAAACCCTCCGTAGATTATTAGTGGTCAATCTCTGTCAGTAGTTCTAGCAATTTCCCCTCTTCTTCATTAGCTTCATCCAATAATGGCTTACCAAGTAAAAGTACTTGCAGTGAGTAGTAATAGAAGCTAAAGAACAGGTCATCCGGAAATACCTCTTCTTCCTCATATCTAAGAATATCTTCATCTTCATCGTACTCTTCAGACCAAAGATATTCTTCGTTGAGCATATCCGCAAAACTCGGTAGTGGATCTGCATGTTCTAGCATAAGACCATCTCTAATACACTCAGCAATAATTATGAATAATTCAGCTAATTCTTTTACTAAATACTTTGCTACCTCATTATGACCTTGTTCTTCAACGGCTTTTTTAAAAATACGTAATAGAAAAATCAATGCAAAGGGCGTAGCATGCCATAAAGTCGATTGATGCTCAATGTTTTGGGCCAGCTCTTCACCTGCCACATCAATGGCACCAACGTTCTTCATATCCCACAACACCTCAAGATGAGCAGGAAAATCTGTGGCACGGCCGTAAGTTGTGGTCAAACGATGCCAAGGTATGTCACTGACTTTCACCGTTTCTATATATTGTTTCGTCACAGTATCCATTAAATTTACACCTTTATAGTAACGCATTCTCCCGAAGATTATTTCTGAATAACCTCTTTCACCAGTTCAAAGGTGTCTATAAGACGCAGTTTTCCTAGCCTAGGATTATCTACAATCTCCTCATAGATATCTTCCAACGTGCCTGCTGGTGCTAGTTTCCACAATTTACACGGATAGAGTTCAACAGCCCCAATGATTTCTAAATGGTCTAGCAATAGGCCTAGGTCTTTATGATTAAACCAACAGTCGGTATCGATAGCGAAATTTGTATTGTCTTTCCGGCAGGCGATTTTACTATTTAAAAACTGCTCCATTGTAGGTTTTTCTTTTTGTAAAAGCCGCGTACAGGCCAAATGGTACTCGATTTTTCGCGGTGATTGATCCACGTCAGATACAAAAATAGCTCCATACTCGTTTTCAAACTTAACAGCTAATACGTCGCCCACCTTAACATGAGGTTCTCGCTTTGTTTTAGATTTACGAACCTTTAGAGGCTTTGGATTTTCACTTTGTAGTTGTACGGCTAATGTATCTAACACCTTTTGACGTTGTTTAAGCGCCTTACTATCAATTTCTAGCCAAAACGCATGAGCGCCCTTCGCGATTATGTCTAATGCTTTCTCTTTGATATCCTGCGGCAGATGACCTATCTTCCACAGCGAATAGGCTACGGCAGTCCAATAAATTTCTGTATAGAATTCGTCAGTACAAAAATTCTGCTCTTCAGCCAAAATCTCTGAAACAATGGTATCAATACTAGTGCCATCTCTATAGCGCTCAACAATCAAATTATAAATATCATGGCCATCATCACTATCTATGATTTTTACTCCATCAATAGCCATATAATTCTCCTTTTAAACAATATGTCTAGAAAAACAGCATTTGTGATTCTGTAACGGTTCCATCATCTTCATGGAAATAGCAAGCATATACAGGTTCACGATGCGCCGCATCATAGAATTTCTGTAAAACAGGTGAAAGTTTCATGTCTATGGGCATATGTAAAGCTTTCACAATGGGTTCCCAAAGTTCCATCGGCGAATAAGAGATAATATCCAACTGCTTATTTGTGCATCGCCCTTCAGCAGTATCTCGTTCTTCCAACCCGTCTAATAGGCGGAAATCAAACAGCATGTCAAACTCTTCAGCTAGTTTAGCATCATTTCGTAATGTTTCTAAGTAGTCCATATTGATAACCTCTTATTCTATCGACTCATTACCGGTTATTTCATCGGACCATGAGCGGCAATAAAATCATCCTTACTCTGTTGTAGTTCTTTTTTAGCGACCATGTATTGTTTCAAGTCAATTTGTCCGTTCTCTTTTTGTTCAGCCAAGGTCTTTTCTTTATTTATGATTCTAATCCAGTCTAATTGTGTACTAAATTGAGTATTAACGCCTTCACTATTTTCTCGTAACGCAAGCAACGCAAAGACTTCATCCATGCCGAGATTAAACATGTCGCTTTCAAAATCGATAGGTTCAAAATAATAGCGAACCCTTGTGCATCGCCATAAGGAATTTGCAGCTCTTTATCGCCTTTTTGTAACACAATATCGTCACCATAGGGCTTGCCATTACTAACGGTTTGAATATCGATAGGCTCAGCCATCATATCATTGAAATAGTTCACCACATCTTCGTCATACTCGCGCCAGTCAATCCAGATAATAGCTTCGGAATCAAATAAATCAGTTAGATCCATATCATTGGCAAAAAAGCTTCTTAATTCTTTATACAGATTTTCCATCGTCTCTCTCCACTAGTTCATTATCCTGCAATATCCGCATGTACAGGATTCCCATCCGCATCAATATTGGCTATGATGCAGTGTCCCCAGAAAATATCGTCATCGTCATAATAGACCTCTATGGTACCATCATTGCGGAACGCCAATTCGCCCATCGTAATACGCTTGGCAAATATTTCTGCCGTAATCGGATCTTGGTCATCATTGTCGAGCCAATCGTTAGCGAGGTCTAGTAAGTGTTCACTAATGTATGCGCTAATTCGTTGTTCAAATTCTTTGAAATTATCGATTTTATTGAAAGCCTCCAATGCCACAGTACAGCTTTCATCAGAACCCTCGTCTACATCAAGGGTGAATGCATAATCATCAATTCTCGCTGTGTAATATTGATACTTACAATACTCATATGACTCTCTCCTACATTATAATCACGCTACTCATCATAATTTCTGTTATATCATGAGCGTTCAGCTACATCGATTTTATGTAATAATTCTTTTGCTAATTCTTGGGCTGTTTTGAATTCCTCATTTGAAAGTACCATAAGTACAAAGCTATCTGTTCCAATATCCATGTCTACTAACTTATGCGTTTTCCATGTGGCATTAATATGTGCACACCAGTCCATAATACATTCTTCTTCATCTAATCCTGCTGTATCAATAATGAGATTTTCACTAGTATCTAATGACTTGTTACGTATTAACTTCTGCACATGATAAAGAAAATCCTCTAATTCAATTTTTAAAGATAGCTCTACAGCGCGACCTTTAGACTGTAGTTTCTCATAGAGATTCCACCAGCTATCTTCTAAGTCTTCCATGGAGTTTAACTTTGCCTTAGTCATAAAAGAGTTAGCTTGTTTAGCATTGCCTAACAATAGCATTGCCAGCTCTGTAAATGTCGATTTCATCTGCTCTATATCTAGATACGCTACTTCTACACACAAACTACAATCAGGTACTCTGTGTTTTTTCACAAAAGCCCGCATCATCTTCACTGCGTCAGGATAACTTACATCAGCCATACGATAGGTCTTGCCATCTATATCTAAGAATAAATCTACTGCATCCTGCGTTTTACCTACACGTGCTTTCATAGCTGTACATCCATCGATGGCATGAGGTGGGTATAATTCAACATACATGAAATATCCATCATGCATAGCCTTTAATGTATTATCGATACCTACTATATTAAAACCATTTCGATTATAATCAGGGCTCTTCAAACGCCATTCTTCGTAATTGTCGAATAATTTTTCTTGAATCCAATTGGAAAAACTCATAAAGATGCACCTTTACTTAACAACTGTATACAAATATCCTATTTTATCTTATTATATCATTATTTATAAATTAAATAGCATGAGTTGGATCCAATACACTTTCTGATACTTGGTAGTACTCTAATATGCCACCAGGCTTTTGAGCAACGAAATCTATTTCGCCCTTTGTTAATTGTCCAACATATACTGTATATCCTCGACGCCGCAACTCAAGGTATACAACATTTTCTAATACATGACCCCTATCACGATTAGTATCAGGTAGTAATAGTTGCTTAAAAGCCATATCCACTACATAATACTTAGGACGTAATCTTAATAATTCTTTGCCACGCACATCAAATCGCTCTGCATTATATAACAGTAAACTATCTTCTAAGCCCCTAAGATAACGTTCTATAGTTTTGTTATCTACCTTTCGACCTGCGCTTGTTAATGAATTCGCAATCTTTGTGGGATTAATCAAGCTACCAATATTGGCGAAAATATACCTCACAATACTTTCAAGTAATTTAATATCTGCAATTTTTAATCGATCAACAATATCTTTTAAAACAACGGTATTAAATAAACCTTGTAAATAATCCTGCCGACCTTGCCAATTTTCCGACATATGTAAAAGCCCTGGGAATGAGCCTTCACTTACATATTTTTCATATAAGACCATTCGTGAAAGCCCACTTTCACTATAGGCATCGACGTATTCCTTATAAGACAAGGGAAGCATCTCAATTTGTACATAGCGACCTGTGAGAAGTGTAGCCATATCAGAGGACATAAAATAAGCATTAGAACCTGTAATATATATATCAACATTATCTTGTACAAAGAAGTTATCTACTACACGCTCAAACGATGGTACATGCTGAATTTCATCGAGGAATAGATACATTTTTTTACTTGGAATAATCCGTTCATTAATGTATTCATATAAAGCCCGATAATCTCTTAGTTTATCATACTCCATCAACTCAAAATTAATATCAATAATTTGTTCAGCTGTTACATTATCGGCTAATAACTCATCTTGAAACAACTTAAACAACGTAGATTTACCACAACGCCGTATACCAGAAACAACCTTAATGATAGGTCTATCTTTATGTCTTCGAAGAAAATCTAAATAATATGGTCGCGATACTAATGACATGCACACATCTCCTCACCAAATGGGTTTTAAAACCTAATTCTATATCTATTATATCACTTCGAGGTTTCAAAACCTAATTTTTATATTTTATATCATAATTTAGGTTTTAAAGCCTAAATTCGATTATATCGCTATGCGAAATTTTTATAAAAATAAAAATAAGGCTGCAACTAGAATACGGTAAAACCACATTCTGTTACAGCCCCCTTTTATTTAAAATTCAAAGATTATTAAAATCGTATTATCAAATTATAATGCCAAAATGAGCACTAACAATTCTATTTAGTTGTGACGAAATTTCAGAAAATTCACAGTTCAAATCTAGTGTTTTAACACTTATCTTATTTCCACTCATCATATATGTATTATTGGGTTGAATTTCATCATCTGTCTGAGCATACAGTAACATGCCCGAAACCTCTGAATGATCTTTTAACTGATAGGATTTATTTTTGACATATGTAAAAATCTGATACAGATTATGTGAGTGTATCTTATGTGTATCATATCGTGTTTGGGTATTACTAGAATAATACTTAGCATCGATAATAAGCACTTTATCATTATAAGTAAGCATGATATCACTCTTCATAATAGGAAGCATATATACTTCACTATCATCAATTGCCCATTTTATTTCCGATGAACTAACTGATATCTGTGGGAAATGTCTACGGTAATACTCAAAAATAAATTTCTCATACAGATGATGCATTTGTTGTTCATCTATAAAATTCATTAATCGCTTAGAGCCATCAGAATTAGACTGTAATAAACCCTTAATAATCATATGACATATAGAAACTAGCATCTGATAGGTTCGATTATTACGATTATAATGCATATTCCAATTAATCTTATTGACATCAAGAGAGCTTACGTCGCTAAAATATACTAATAATCTACGAAGTTCCTTTTTTCGAGTTTTAGAAATATCTGATTGAATAAGTAATTCTAGAGTTGATTTGAGGATTCTATTCATATAGATATTTTCTGAAAAAATATCATAAGAGCAAACTAAGTGATTTTTATGTATACAATTAGTTTTTATAGATTCTGATAATTCGAAACGTCCACGAGGCGAGCATAAGGGTTCTGTTCTCTCTAAATAGCCCTTTCCAATTCCACGCTTGATCTGAATAGAAACACCTTTAGCTAAAACTGAAGATAACATTTCTAATACATTATCAAACTGTTCCACTGATACGCGCTTATAGCCTTGTGGGTTTAATGCTCGAAAAGCATAAGATAACATATAGTAAATATTTCGAATAGGTATCACTTAATTGCGCTCCTTAAATTATTACTCCATTCATTTACCATATCAGCATCGTCAAACCAATACTCACTTAAAAGAGGAATTATCTCAAAGTCAACAATTCTCGTAAGTGATGATTCAAATTCATGCGTTTCAAATTTATCTAAATCACAAAAATAACTATGTCCTATACAAAAACCTGAGCCTAAACTTTCATCTGATTTAATAGCTAGATTAAGCTGCTTAATACATTCTATAAGTTTATCAAATTTATCATTATTGATGGATTTTTGATAAGACTTAAAGCCATCGGACTCAAAAGCTGGTTTAAGATTAAAGAATGCAAATCGTCTTCTTAATGCATAATCTAGCATAGCTAAGCTCGGTCTGCAGTATTCATCATACCAATAATATAAAGGTTCTCTGGAATCGAGAACTTCTCATCTGCATAAAGTAGTTGTAAGGATACGCCTCTTTTATCACTTTCTAAAAGCATAAACAGTTCCCCGAATATTTTACTCAAATTACCTCGGTTAATTTCATCAATAATAAAGAAATAGTCATTATCACTATCAACTTCAGCCCTTTTGCAAAATTCATAAAATACACCGTGTTTAAGCTTAAAGCCATTTTCACAAGGGCGGAATCCCATTATAAAATCCTCATAGGAATAGCTTTGATGAAACTGTACCATCATGACACGATTAGGATCTTTTACTCCCATCATAGAATAAGCCAAACGTTTTGCAACAAAGGTTTTCCCCACACCAGGTGCACCTTGTAATATAATATTTTTCTTACTTTTAACAAGTGATACAAGTATATTATAAGTTTCATCATTCATATAGACAGAGTCAAGAAATCGGTCCTTATCATATGTAGGGTAACTTGTTTCTATCGTTTCAACATCATCCAACATATCACTATCAAAGAAGAGATTTAGCTGTTCAACATAATCTGTAAATGATGTAATATCAGTTAAAGTCTTCATAGGCGACTATCTTGAGCATTTCCATTCACCCCGATCAGTCCACTCAACTTTACGTATATTTTTAAATTCTTTTCTTTGAGGATCATATATGTAATCTGACTTAACAACACCTCGACCGATAATTAGATGCATACCATTCTTCGCAAATACAATATCGCCTGGTTTCATTTCATTAGCGAATTCCCATGTAGCACATGCCGAATTAATATAGGAGCCAGAGGGGTCATAACACTCCTTCATTTTCTGCTTCATTTCACCTTTGCTATTATAGTCACGCAAATCCCCTATCGCATCCCAGCCTATAGCCATTATATTATTATCGTAACATTCATCCCAAATATTAGCACCTTCACCAGGAGAATAGATCCAATAATGTATTGTTTCTATATCATCATCAGCTAAAGCAGCCCCTTTAGCTCTAGCCTTGCTTTGTTTCTTTTCAGCACGTTTCAGCCGATTAACTTCCTCTGAGTATCTCCACGCCTCAAAACTTAACTCCATAAAGTTTTTAAATGTACTCTGTTCACTACTTAAAAAGGCCCTTAATTTATCAACTATTTCAAAATATTTAGATGCTGGAATTTTATCTCCACTAATAATTGGAAGATTATTAACTAAGTCAAGCGGCATCTTACCAGACTCATAAATGTACCATGTATTTCTTCTATCTAAATTTAGAAAATGAGTTGGTGCAATCCAGTATAACCCCATAGTAATCTTACTATTTCCATTGCCCTTCTTATTAATGGCTAAGTCAAAATACTGAGATAGAGTCCAAGCATTCTTTGAACTCGAATCATTAGCATACATAAGTGCAGATTCATAAAGCCCCCAAAGAGTATCTATATCGTCTTCATCTCGTTCATCAATAAAATAATAATAGGTAGCATTTTGATTATTTAATAATGGAATTCCATCAAATGATGTAGGTATAGGTGCTTTTATATCGAATAGATTAGCAACTGCAGAAATAATCTTATTTCGATTATCAATAGTCATAGAGCTTTTATTAAATAATCCGAAAATAGTGAATGGATCTATATCAACAAGCTGCTTATTCCGTTCTAAAGTTGGTATATCTATGTCTGTTAGATTATATATTTTCTCTACTTTTTCTATAAGAATTCCCCGATTATCCTTATATTGTAATAACGTATTAGCAAATTCCTTATAAAAATCTACCCAATCAAATTGATTTATAGTTTCCATAATACATTCTCCCCTTATTCCACTATTTACTTTTGTTGCAACTCTACAACCATCTTATTAACAGCATCTGTTATTTCTTCCAAAGGTACAACAAACCATTCTTTAGCTTCCACATACTTTCCATTACCTAACTTTACAGTTGCAACTAAACGTTGATTTGCAAATACTTTATGAAGATAATTTTCTACACTAGATGCAGATAAATTTTGAATTTCATAAGTTGCAACAAGTTCTATTGGCGCATAGAAATATGTTGATTCATTTTCTGTATTATTAAATCGATTCTTAAGATTTTTGGTATATCCAATTTTGTATAGATTATTTATATTACATAACTCTTGATGATTTCCAGCATATTTAACTACATACACATATCCAGTTGTTGTAAACAAACTTTCATCTACATCATCTAAATCAGTAACAATCTTTCCGTATCTTGTTTTATCATATAAAGAAGACACGAGACTTAAGAGTTTAATATCATTTTCTTGCTGATTCTCATAAATAGTATGAACTTTAAATTCTCGTCCATCAGTCTCATTGTATGTTTGGCCGGTCTTTGGATCATAAATACGTTCTACATAAAGGAGAACACCTTTATCAATATAAAATGCATTGGCACGTATTCTATTCCCCGAATAATCTATTACTCGTCTTCTCCCATCAGCAATTTCTTGCTGCGTTTTTCTAAACATTTCACGGAATTTTTCAAAGCCTTTATTCATGCGTTTACGTTGGCTTAATCCATCAGCCATATGAACAGTGTTTTTATAACGTCCCATATTAGTTAAAGATGCCAAAAGTTGCTCGTCTTCATCTAACAAATCATCATCAAGAATCTCATCTAGGCTCAATTCACTAGGTTTAGGCTTAAGCAAATTTAAATAATCATACTCCTGTAAAGATTCCATTCGATTAAAATCTTGGCGTAACGCCTCTAACCATTTAGCTAATTTGCGTTCTGTAATATTAGTCCTCGAAATAGTTGGTTCGCCGCCATTTTCTTTAATCCAATTATTTAATTCTTCGAATTTAATAATATCTGGATTTAAACTAACGGTGCCTTTCTTTTTCTCAATATCTTTAGCTAATCCTTCAAAATCCGGATCATTAAAGATATCATCTATACTAAAATCACCCATTATCTCGCTCCCGTTTTAATTCAACCAATTTAACAAGTGCATAGTACAGTTTAGTTTCATATTCATCATCTGAATTTTTTTCTGGACTTCGATTATGGCTCTGCTTAAATTGCTTAATTTGTGGATATAAAACTTTTAGATCTTCTTCAGTAAAGTCATATTTCTTAGCATCATAAACTTTTAAGAATAGCCGTAATGTCTTTGCATCTACATTACGAGATAAGATTTCATAAGCACTTTGGAAGGGATTAATACTATCAATCAGCTCAATATTTAAATCATTGACATTAATAAATTTATTGGCCATTTTAATAAGGCTTCTATTTTCCTTATCTCGTTCTGCATGTGTTAAAACAAAATCTGCCATTACATGCTGACGCACTTCTTCTATTTCTTGGGTACTCAAATCTGGATATACAGTCGCAATAACACGTGGTATTAATGCAAAATTAATATTTCGTGTATCTTCATTTGCCGCAATAGCTTCTCTAATTTTATCTTCTTGAAGTATAGTAGCCTTAAGCTCAGTTAAATCTTGTTCAATAATTTCCTTAGTTCTAGGAGTTGATGGTTCAGCGATTCCCTTCACATAAATATCTTTTTCTTTGCTTACTTGTTCAGGAGATATTCTAGGTTTAAAGCGATAATTAGGTGCTAAAACATTTTCCATTAATAAACTTGCAGAAATCGCTTTCATTGTATTATTAATAGCCCATGTAACTTCATCATCCTTGGCATCGGGTGCAGCTAATAGATTTGTAAACTGTGCAGTAGTTTTATTGCTACTATCACGTGTAACACGACCAATAATTTGTACAACCTCTGTCAAAGAATTCCGATACCCAATTGTAAGGGCATACTCTGCGAAAGGCCAATCAAACCCTTCTTTAGCCATACCTAAAGCAATTATAATATCTAAATCATCTAATTCTGACATATTAGCTAAATAGCGGCTAACACGATCACGACCTTCTTCATTTACTAAATCAGCAACTTTCAATAACTTACCTGATTCAGTTTTTATAGTAATAATTCCAGATGTACTATCTTGTCCTTGAATCGTTCCTAAAACATCAAGAATGGCATCAACCTCACCATATTTATCTTTTGTAGATTCACCAGAGTTTACACTAGGTATATGGATAATTGTCTTTTTATCAATAAATTCAGGTAATACTTCATGAATTGCATCCGTATATGTCCCTTGATAGAACTTATAATTCATACTAAAACTTTTTAGATATTTATAACCTTCTAATTGTTCATAATATGTATATGTTACTCTATCAAACTCTAATTCATCTTCTGGTGAAAGAATTGGTTTACTATCCCCTCGAAAATAAGAACCGGTCATAGCAAATACATGAGCACTAGAATTCTTAATAATCCCGCGTAAAGCTTCACCAAGAACGGAGTTAGTATCATCAGACACATGATGAAATTCATCAATAGCCACCAATGTATCATCAAAGTCGGCATCAGAAAGGTCTTCTACAGCAAAGCGAAAAGTTGCGTGTGTTACGATTATCACATTATCTGAAGGATCCGTAGAGCGCATAAAGTTAATAAAATGCTCAACCTTACTTCTATCACTCCCAATAGAAGTTAAATTATTCTCAGGCTTAACATACCAATCATAAGGAAAACCATGCTCAGATAACTTGACACTAAAAAAAGACCGTCCAATTGATCGTTCAGGTACAGCAATTATCGCCTTCTTTAAACCTTGGTTATGTAGTTTATCTAGTGCAACAAACATTAAAGCTCTAGATTTACCAGAGGCAGGTGGTGCCTTAACTAATAATTTTTTACTATTACGTTTCTTATAAACACGAGCCTGCATCTCACGCATACCAAGAGAATCCGTATTTACACTACTACCTTTTTGCCCATATGTTACCTCAAAAACTTTATCACTCATTAGACTCCACCTTATCCTTATACATGTTTAATAAAAGACTTAACCGTTCTTGATCATCCACAAAAGCTTTTGTTTGATACAACTTATCCACTAATAAATCTAATCTTTGATGAATTTCTAATAATTCTTCCGGCATTTTCTTTGCATCATATAATTCTGCTAATGTTTTCCCTGACATCTCCCGATAATCCAACATTTCAAAAACACAGTCTTCAATTTCTGCTTTTGCTTGTTCCGAAATCTTAGGCACAGGGAATGTGTTATATACAAGCCCTGCAGAATATCTATAATCTGTTTTTAATTTACCACCAATAGCACGCATCCAAGTCATATGCATTCTAGATTCAAGAAGACCAAGAAGATATATAGGGGCATCATAAATAGCCATAGCTGAATCTGAAATTATGATATCGGGCCCAACAATCCCCATTGGAACATAATATCTATTTTCAGATGACACACGAGGAATTATTATTCCCTCAGTGTCTCTATGTCTTATTTCACCAAACTTATACGGTGTGCTTGCAGCTTTCTTTGTTGATTCCTTAGCCTTCTCTTTACTTCGTTCTGCTACAACTATATCCATTCTTTCTTTGATAAATGGATTATCCTTTATACGAGAATATTCGTTTTCGCCCAACCATAGAACATATCTCTGTTTATCATTGATAAACTCTTTGGCGCCAATAAATTTTCTTATGTACGGTTTCAATTCTGGATATCTTTTTACAATATCAATATATTCCTCAAAGCTCTTGATAATTAACCCCCCACCATCTATCGGCATACTTCCCATAACCATCACAGGAAGGTCATAAAGATTTGTTCTAGAATTTTTTACATATATATTAATTTCCTCAGCTAAATAAGCATTAATGTTTTCTACTTTTCTTCGCTGATTATCAGTAGAATATAAATACTTTATGGAGTGATTATTCTTATTGCTAAATCCAATAATGACAACTGTAACCCCTGCTGGATTAGCCGCACTATTACTCCATTTGAATGAATCATATGCAAAATCTATATCTACTAATTCGAACATTTCTGGCCAAAATATTGCAACCTGTTCACCTTGTACAACAGAATTAGTAGAAACTAAAGCAGCTCTACCATTACAATTAATAATCAGCTTTGCTGCCTTATAAAACCAACAACACACATAATCTAGACTTTTATACGAAGAAATATGGCCTAAAACATACTCTTTATCATAATTCTTATAAGTATCTTTTTTTGAGTTTTTCTTACCACTATATGGTGGGTTCCCCACAAGATACAGCTCACTGTCTTTAGTGATATCAACCAATTCTTCCCACTCATAGCGCGTTGAATTTCCTAGAAAAATTTGTCCCGCATCATGTAATGGAAGTAGATTGGACTTAAAATTATAGATAGACTTTTCCAACTCAATATTCATTTGATGTTCAGCAATCCATAATGATAGCTTCGCAACTTCATGTGTAAAATCATCAATATCTATACCATAAAAATTATTTAATGAAATCTTACTTTCATTAAACCAACTCCCTTGATCTAATTCACTAGAAGATAATTCATCTAACTTGGCAAGAATTTCTATTTCTATATACCGTAATTCTTTATATGCAATAATTAGAAAGTTTCCTGATCCACACGCTGGGTCAAAAACTTTTATTTTCGATAATCGATTTATTAAAGCCTCTAATTCTTTAATGAGGCTTCTTCGATTAGCCCCCTTAGTCTTATCAGTAATATCTTTTTCTTCATTTTCATCAATACGAGCAAATATATCTTGTTTTACTTCATTTAAATTATCGATAAAAAGCGGACACAAAACACGGCGAATATTTTCTACACTTGTATAATGCATCCCTGTAACTGAGCGTTTTTCTCCATCAGCCACAGTCTGAATCATAGCGCCTAAAATATCTGGATTAATTTCATTCCAGTTAAGTAGCTCACCAGCCTCAATAATAAGTTCACGAGTTGTTTTATCAAACACCAAGTCAACGTGCGGCTCTGAAAAAAGCTTACCATTTACATAGGGAAACTCTCTTAACCATTCAGGCTCAGCATTGCGATTTTCACGATCTAATGATGCATAAATTTCAGAAATAACCTGATTTAAATCAGATCCATCTATATTAGTACGTGTTTTAACAGTATTAGTAAAGATACCTTTTGGCATAATATCAGTATCTTCTGCAAATAAAAGGAATAGTAAACGAATTAAAAATAGATTGAACGCATGTTCCTGTGTCGTTTGATCCTTAAAACTATTAATCTCTCTTAACTCATGATATAACTCTTTAAATCTTGATGCAGCCTTAATATCAGCAGGATTTTCACGGCTATAATCTACCTTTTCAATACCATTCCAAGGTAAGAAAAAATCTGCATGTAATGGTAATTCAGTTATCGGTATAATTAATGAGTCACTGGTCTTCGTATCAATAGCAGCAATTTCATCAAAATTTGTTGCTATTACTATACGCGGCTTATTTCGTTCTTCTGATACTTCTTTTACCATATCAGTAACACGAGCCATAGGAGATGATACTTCAGAAACCACTTCATACATTACCTTATTTTTTATTACTGTTTTACCTGCATTTCTTGCTCGTGTAATTGAAGCCGCTGGGAAATCATAATTCGATATAAAGTCATAGAAGAAATTTTCCTTATCGATTCCATCTTTTATATATTTCTTTATATTATTCTCTATAGTAATAATATCTGCCATAATAAACTCCCTATAAAATACTACACACCCTAAGACACTTATTATAAAAAAAAGAAGTTACTAACCCTAGTAACTTCCTTCTTTATGTATAGCCAAATCAGAAAGTTGGCTGAATTGTGGTCTATTAAGTTTTTATTAATTATAAAACATAAATATCCCAAATTTTGGTGCGCCTAGAGGGAATCGAACCCCCAACCTACAGTTTAGGAAACTGGCGCTCTGTCCGGTTGAGCTATAGACGCATGTATACTTTATTATATCGTTTTTAAATCTATCTACGCAAGAACTATGCTATAATACAGCTGTTGATAGTATTAAAGAGTTCTTATAAAAAGAGGTATATGTAATGAAACTATGTAAACGATCGATTATTACCAGTTCACTATTAGCTGTCTTAGCTATATCATCCGCATACGGGGCTACACCTGCGCAGCCAAGTGAAAGCACAGATACTGCTGTGGTTGATATGGATTACGCCAATATTCCAGAGTTAAGAAAATCAATTGAAAGCGCAACACCATCCATAGTACAATCTACGCTTGATGCTTCTGAGGGAAAACCTACTAACGGCAAACCAATCTATTCAAGCGAAATGTTCTCTCGACCATTTGGTAGGCAACTCGATTTGCGTTTGGTAGAAGCCTATACACAAGATTATGATAAGGCCAAACCTGGCGATATTTATGTCTATGCAGATTATGTAGAGTACACCTCTAAACAGCTATTAGGCGAAAAGGATGGTACTACTGCTATCTCAGCTATGATTTTACGTACAATCATGAGAAAAGATGAAAACAAAGCTTTCAGCATCGATGTAAATGCGTACTTCATAAATCCAACAACACATACTATTTCCATAAGTCGTTCTGAAGATGCAAAGGGTATCGATATCAAGAAAGAGGAAAGAGCTGAAGCTGTATTTAAACTACCATCACACCAACTACAAGCCGGCGATCCACAGTATGAAATCGCTAAGCTTATGTATCAGGACCTAACTAATAAAAAATTTGATTAACAATATTTAAATACACTCACCACGACAAAAGCCCCACCTTACTATGAACTACATAGCAAGGAGGGGCTTCGTTTTAGTTTAAGGAAGTTCTTTTAGTCGTTTATGTTGTTTAGATAGAATATCATTTACATAAATAATTATATAATGTGTGCAAGTTTATAGGATTGTTTTATGTTCTTTTAAGGGGTTATTTATGTAAATATAAGAGAGTTTTGTAAGGGATTTATTAGTTAGAGAGATCTATTAATTTATTTTACATCGCTGAAATCGATGTTCATGCCCAAGGCTTTAGCTACGCCTTCACCATAAGCTGGATCACATTGGTAGCAATGTTTTGCATGGCGTTCTTTAATGAAATCAGGTACACCATCCATAGCTGCTGCTGTGTTTTCAAACAAGATTTGCTGTTTTTCAGGGCTCATGAGACGGAACAATTTACCTGGTTGTGTGTAGAAGTCAGAGTCATCTTCGTAGAAGTCGTATTGGTATGCTGCACCAGATACGTCTAGACCAGGGTTTTTGAATTGTGGTTGTTCAGCCCATTCGCCAAAGCTATTTGGTGCATAGCCAATTGTGGAACCATGGTTACCATCTACACGGCCTTGACCATCACGATGGTAGCTGTTTACAGGGCATTTAGGCGCATTAACAGGGATTTGATGGTAGTTTGCACCTAAACGATAGCGTTGTGCATCGGCATAGGAGAACAAACGACCTTGAAGCATTCTGTCAGGGGAGAAGGATACACCAGGAATGATAGTAGATGGTGCAAATGCAGCTTGTTCTACATCTTGGAAGTAGTTTTCAGGGTTGCGGTTAAGCTCCATTACGCCTACTTCGATCAATGGGAATTCATCATGGTACCATACTTTTGTTAAGTCGAATGGGTTGTATGGCATGTTATTAGCTTGTTCTTCTGTCATCACTTGGATGCATAATTTCCATTTAGGGAAATCACCGCGTTCAATAGCATCGAAGAGATCACGTTGATGGCTTTCACGGTCATTAGCCACAATCTCAGCCGCCTCAGCATTGGAGAGATTTTCAATCGGTTGTTGGCAAACCCAGTGGAATTTAACCCATACGCGTTCATCGTTTTCATTGATAAGACTGTATGTATGGCTACCGAAACCATGCATTGTGCGGTAAGATTTAGGAATACCACGGTCACTCATTACAATTGTCACTTGGTGAATAGCTTCTGGCAAGCTAGTCCAGAAATCCCAGTTTGCTGTCGCATCGCGAAGATTTGTCTTAGGATTACGTTTTACAGCGCGGTTTAAATCAGGGAATTGCAATGGATCGCGGATGAAGAATACAGGTGTGTTGTTACCTACGAGGTCCCAGTTACCTTCTTCCGTATAGAATTTTACAGCAAAACCACGAATATCGCGCTCTGCATCAGCGGCACCACGCTCACCGGCAACGGTGGAGAAACGCACGAATAACGGCGTTTGCTTGCCTACTTCAGAGAAAAGTTTTGCTTTTGTATATTTAGTAATATCATTAGTTACTGTAAAAGTACCGAATGCACCGGAACCTTTAGCATGCATGCGACGTTCAGGAATTACTTCACGCGCAAAATGACCTAATTTCTCCATCAACCAAACGTCTTGCATCAAAACAGGACCACGTTTACCTGCTGTTGCAGAATTGCGATTATCCGGCACAGGAGCGCCAAAGGCTGTTGTTAATTTCTTTTCTTCACTCATGTTACAAACTCCTACTTAGAAATCAAAATGAAAGTAATTTACCTTACATAATTTTTTAGATTATACATCTCGATTAAGATAATTATATATTAATGGATAATTTTTATCCATTAATATATAATTAGAATATCACAATTTTTTTAACAGAACAACCTTAAACCTTTATAAATCTTGTATACATGATATCATTTACAAAATCCAAAATGAGAATTATGGCATTATATATATTTAAATACTAACTAAATCTCTCTACCAAATAAGCAAAAAAAACACCTTGTTCCTACTATAATAGGATACAAGGTGCATTTTGTTTATGTCGTTTTGTTTACGCTGGACGACTCCAGTCGACTTGTACGTCGATAGCTTCCCACATGCGTGTTAAAGCTAATTTAAGATTATCCAAAGATTCTAAAGGTTTAACATTCAACCGTTCATACGTATCAAGACCTGTAGCATGCTCAATAGCGTGTTCATCGTTTAAGTAAGCAAGTACTTTATCAATCCACTCTTGCTCAGGTAAATCTACGGACACTGTTTTTGCTTCTGTATCATAAGACAAGAAACCATTACTGTTGATGCCATAATGAATGGCTACACGAAATAAACTCATATCTATACCTCTCTTGCAGATAGTTTCATGCGTATACACATTTCTATACATATACATTGTATCATGAATGTTTCTATTCTTGGTCACACCTAAGAGGCGAATCGGTTTGAGCGGCATATCGAGAACAGATGTATCAAATTGAGGTAATGGTGCGGCGCCCATCATCTCACGATTCTCCGTAATCGGTCTATCATTAGCGTTGTCAGTGAAAGTCTTAGCATCACGGCGATTCGATTGGCTAGTATTGCGAGCCTCCCGTTGTCTAGCATTGCTCCGTTCACGCATGAGTTTATTCCACAATAGTACTGATGTATCATAGATAATACGTTCTTGGTCCGTAGCAGAATCTAGTCGTTTCTGACGAGATACAGTTTTAAAATCATTGT
>PPYF01242234.1_pt1 | contig 17945 bp, 18 predicted proteins | sample 1559871 | NCBI WGS metagenome assembly PPYF01 (sample SAMN08240021, study PRJNA423297) | Human gut metagenome, whole genome shotgun sequencing project.
TCTTGTTCAGCATCATATCCCCAATACCTCCTGTATTCCGTACCATCATAACAAAATCCTGAACCTTTGTGAACCCTGCGGGACGCATGCGCTTAATATCGGTATCATTTCAGGTCACTTCACACCAGCCTCAAACGCGCGCCGTCTGAGGCGTAAGAAGGTGATTTAGGGCTGAACGATTCCGTTCTAAAACTGACATCATTTCAAGAATAAAAATTACAGATAAGATGATGTCATTCAGATGAATCCTTTGTCAGATAGAACCGAAAAAATCTGCTCATATCCTGTCACAGCAGGGTCTATGTATATTTTGCACTTCCTGCCTGATATGGAAATCGCTTTAGAACGCCTGAGACTGGCACTTTCAATCTCTTCAAATCTTATCTGTTTCCTTTTGCCAAGAACAGGCACTTCCATAACGCCGTCGCTGTTCAGGATTATTTTGTATCTTTTGAACCCAATGCTCAATATCAATAAAATAACCGAAATCCCAGAAATCAACAGGATGATTTCTGTCTTTTGTTCCGGCGGCGCGAGCAGGGAACAAATAAATAAACAGAAAAATCCTATGCCGCTAAGCCCTGTCAGCATAAAAATATATCCCGCAGGATACCTTGCAGTAATTTCTTTTTTGGTTTCTAATATGTTCATCCAGACACCTCCACAGTTTCACATTTTCAATTCTACAAGCTGGGATTGACATTCTTTTACTATTTCTACTTTTTTAATTCCAATGTATTCGTGATGAAATGATTTTTTACAAACCCGAAATGTTGCTCTACTTTTTCTAACGTTTCATCAACTGTGCTTTTGGGAGTTCTTTCAATCCAATAATAGATACTACTTTTTATATCTTTATATTTTTTCTCGTTAAGACTTTTCAAGGTTGCATTGCATAATGCCTTTGCTTTCTCAATATCAGATGTACTATTTATAAAGGTATTAAATCCTTGATGATCGGGACGATTACAGTAATCATCAACTAAATTTGAAGGTTCTTTTATTAAAAAAACTATTCTTGATGCTTCCGTGAATTTTTCGGCTTCTTCTACTGTTAAATGACAGTCACACAATACAATCTGATTTTGTGAAAGACGAATCAAATCTAATAATACAAAATCTAATTGTTCTCTTGTATTATCAATCAACCATTTTTTGTATTCCGTTACGGTACGTCCAAAAAACTCGTCCGCATTTTTAAAGACTTTATTCATTGACGGTTGAAAAACAGTATTGGAAAGTTTTTGATGATTTGCAAACTGCTCATCAATATCATAAACTAATAAGTTGTGCCGTTTAGCCAACTCTCGTGAAATAGTTGTTTTTCCGCCACAAGGTGTTCCTGTTATAAAATAAACATTTTTCAAATATTCTCTTATTACATTATCTTGAAATATCATTGTACAATCTCCTCTAAATAAATAGTTTTTAGTATTTTGCTTGTACATAAAACTATTTAGTTCCATGTACTTAGATATTTCTTAACCGCAAGAACGCCATCATATTTTTTACCTCCACAACTTCTAATTTTTATCGTTCTTTCACCACCCATCTTCTTGCCCTTCGGACAAGAAGCATCCCTCGCTTTCAGCTCGGTCAATTCAAATTTGGCCGATTGCCAATTATCTTTTGTAATTTATAGTTGAATCAAAAAGAATACCAATACACTTAACAATATCGTTACTATTCCTATTATGATAAATATCACGGAAGTAAAACTTTTTAAAATCGGTCTATCAACATAGCTCATTTTAGGATTGTTCGGATTATAATAAACTGTCATCTTACTGTCGATAGGCCACAACTGCTCTGCAAGTTGACTCAAATTTGTAATGGTTCCAGATTTTACATGCAGCCAGCCTTTTTCATCTTCGTAGGCTTTTGACTGCACATTTATGGGGAATCCAGATATTCTTATTCTCTTTACTCCACGAAATTTTTTCTTCGCTTTATAACAATTTCCATCTACCACATATTCAACGATTGGATGCATTCTTCCGTCTCCCGGAAACCCATATTGTATCACGATGCCTTCTGTCTGTTTCGTACACGACTTATTTTGCTTTTTTGCAATGATATTGATGATAATTCCAGACAAAGCCAATATTACGCCAAGGCCTCCCACCGTTATCAATTCTAACCATGCTATTTGTAATTCAGACATATCATTCATCCCCTTTAATTCTAATTTCCTGATTTTATTTTACTTCAAAATCCTGAACGCTTCAACCACAGAAAGAGCAGTCCCGCCTATGCATCCCTCCATAAAAAAAACGCAGACAGGGTCAGGCCAAAGCCTGCCCCTGTCTGCGCAGAACAGTTTTGCGTATCTTCCCGCTTATCGTTTTGGGCATTTCCTCCACAAACTCGACAATGCGTATCCATTTGTATTCCGCAAGCCGTCGGTTACAAAATTCTTTGACCTCCAGCTCCAGCTCCCGCGTAGGAGCATATCCCGGTCCGGGCACAATCACCGCTTTGATGGCCTGTCCCCTCAGGGAATCCGGTACACCGATGACGCTGCATTCCATGACAGCCGGATGCTCCATCAGGACATTTTCCACCTCATACGGTCCGACCCGGAAGCCTCCTGTTTTGATGATATCGTCAAAACGTCCATGAAACCAGTAGCGTCCGTTTTCATCCATGTACGCGGCGTCGCCCGTATGGTAGACGCCGTCGCGCCATACATATTCATACTGCTTTTCATCGCCCAGATATCCGATAAAAATACCGGGCTGCCGCCCCTCTTTTTCCGGCACCACAACGACCTCACCGATCTCTCCCTGCGCTGTCGGCATACCGTCCTTTCCACGGAGCTCTATCCTATAAAAAGGAGACGGCGTCCCCATGGAGCCTTCCACCGCTCCGTCGCCTTTAAAATTTGCCATCAAAAGCGTCGTCTCAGTCTGTCCATACCCTTCGCACAACGGGATTTTCGTCCGCTCGGTAAATTTGCGGAATACCTCCGGGGCAAGCATCTCTCCGGCAGTCGACGCATGCTTTAACGTCGGCATTTCAGGAATTCCCTTCCGCACCAGATACCGGTAAACGGTCGGCGGCGCGCAAAAGGATGTCACTCCATAACGGTTTATCACATTCGTCAGCTGCTTCGGGTCAAAATTATCAAAGTCATAGACCATAACGGCGCTTCCGACCAGCCACTGCCCGTACATCTTTCCCCAGGAGGCTTTTGCCCATCCCGTCTCGGCAACAGTAAAATGCAGTCCGCCGTCCTCCGCCTGCTGCCAGTATTTCGCCGTAACGATATGTGCCAGCGGATAGGTATGGTCGTGGATGACCCCTTTCGGATTTCCGGTCGTTCCGGATGTGAAATAAAGCATCATCGGATCGGCAGCGAGCGTCTTTATCCTCTCCAGCTCCTCCTCCGCAGCTTCCATCTCTGCAGTCATATCTGCAAAGCCTTCTGCCTCTTTCTGCACGCACCAGAGCTTTACCGGCATCCCTGCTTCCTTTACCGCCTCACGCACTTTTTCAGGCGTCTCATTCTGTAACGTGCAGACAATCGCCTTCACTTCGGCAGAGGTGATGCGATATACAAGGTCTTTTACCGTCAGCATGTGGGTCGCCGGAATCATGACCGCCCCAAGCTTATGAAGAGCGATCGCAGCAAACCAGTATTCATAATGACGTTTCAAAAGAAGCATCACCCTGTCTCCTTTCCCGATCCCCGATCTGCGGAATACATTCGCCATGCGGTTGCTGTAGCTTTTTAAATCTGCAAATGTAAAAATATGTTCCTCATTCTCTACATTACACCATACCAGCGCCCGTTTTTCCGGCGTTTCTTCCGCTATTCTGTCCACCACATCGTATCCAAAATTGAAATTCTCCGGATACTTCAGCGTCAGTTTTTTCAGATTTCCTTTTTCATCTATGATTTCATGACAATAATCCTGATATATGCTCATCCCTGCTCCTTCATGACAGCATCGGCGCCGAACTTCCGGAACCGCTCGTAACGCTTTCCCACAAGCTCCGCATCTTTCATCAGACCATCCAGCTCCTTTGCCAAAAGTCCTCTGACCCGGTCGTAAAATTCCATTTTCCCAAGCTCTCTCTCCGAAAGGATACGTTCCACTACACCGAGCGCTTTTGCATCCTTTGCAGTCAGCTTAAGGCTTTCCGCAGCCTCCTGCGCCATGGACGGATCTTTCCACAGGATACTGGCACAGCCCTCCGGGGAAATCACGGAATAAACCGCGTTTTCCAGCATCCACACCCTGTCTGCCGCTGCCAGCGCAAGCGCGCCGCCGCTTCCCCCTTCTCCTGTAAGTATCGAGATTACGGGCACGCACAAAGTGGACAGCTCCAGCAGGTTTTCTGCAATTGCCTGTCCCTGCCCGCGCTCCTCCGCGCCGACCTGACAGTTTGCCCCCGACGTATCGACAAAGCATACCACCGGTCTTCCGAATTTTTCAGCCTGCTTCATCAGCCGCAGCGCCTTCCGGTATCCTTCCGGCATCGGCGCTCCGAAATTGCGCCTGCTGCGCTCCTTCGCCGTATGTCCTTTTTCAATGGCTATCACGGTTACCGGTTTCCCGTTCAGCAAAGCGATACCTCCCACTACCGCAGGATCATCTCCGAAACGTCTGTCTCCGTGAAATTCCAGAAAGCCTTCAAAAATATTTTGGATATAATCCAGCCCTACAGGTCTTTTACCGTCGCGGGCAAGTTTCACCCTTTCATAGGATGCTATGCTCATAAAGCCGCCCTCCCGTCATGCATTCTCAAAAGCTGCTCCAGATAGCTTCCTTGCTCTGCTCTGCCTACAATGCTGTCGATAAAGCCGTGCTGCAGCACAAATTCCGCTTTCTGAAACCCCTCCGGAAGTGATTTTTTCGTCGTCTGCTCGACCACTCTCGCTCCCGCAAACCCGACTGTCGCTCCGGGCTCTGCCAAAATAATGTCCGCCTCCATTGCAAAGCTGGCAGTCACTCCCCCTGTCGTGGGATCTGTAAGCACCGCTATATACAAAAGCTCTGCATCGCTGTGGCGTTTGACCGCCGCGCTCGTTTTTGCCATCTGCATCAGCGACAGCAGTCCTTCCTGCATCCGCGCGCCGCCGGATACGGTATAGCCGATGACCGGAAGCCTTTTTTCCACCGCATATTCAAACAGGCGGGTTATCTTTTCCCCAACGGCGCTCCCCATGCTCCCCATCATAAAGTACGGCTCCATCACGAACAGGCAGCAGTTTCTTCCGCCTATCTGCGCTGTACCACAGATGACCGCCTCTGCCTCGCCTCCGGCAGAGCGCACGGTATCCAGTTTTTCGGAATATCCCGGAAAATCCAGAGGATTTACGGACTTTACATCCGCATACAGCTCGCGGAAGCTGTCCTTATCTGCAACCATCCGTATCCGCTGACGCGCCTTCATCCGGAAATGATAGCCGCAGGAGCATACCATCCGGTTTCCCCACAAATAGCTCAATGGAATTTCCTTATGGCAATTCGGGCACTTTTTCTGAGGCTCGCCGTCATCCTGCTGCACGGGCGCAAAGGTACGCCCTCCCTCTTCCAATTTATTTTTCGGCTTCAAAAAATTCAATAACGCCATTTTCTCACCTGTTTCCCATAAAAGTCAGATCGTAATTTCCGGAAGCGAATCTTTCGTCCTCTACTATCTGCAGCTGCTCGCCGATGTTTGTGGCGATTCCCTCTATCACAAGCTCGCACAGGGACGCGCGCATTTTTCGCAGCGTCTCCTCCCTCGTCTTCGCATATACTATCAGCTTTCCAAGCAGCGGGTCGTAATACGGAGATACGGAAGTGCCCTCTATCAGACAGGTATCAAACCGGACAGAAGGGCCGCCGGGGACATGGAGCATTTTCAGCGTTCCGCAGCTTCCCGCATTGATGCGGCATTCGATAGCCGCGCCCGTCAGCCTTACTTCCTCCTGCGTAAAATTCAGCGGGATACCCGCCGCGATGCGTATCTGCCATTTTACGAGGTCAAAGCCCGTCAGCATTTCCGTTACGCAATGCTCTACCTGCAGCCGCACGTTCATTTCCATAAACCAGAAGCTGCCCTCTTTATCCAGCAGAAATTCCAGCGTTCCCGCTCCCACATATCCTATCTTTTTGACCGCTTCCACAGAAAGCGCCATGATTTCTTTTCGCTGTCTGTCATTTACCGCAGGGGATGGCGTTTCTTCCAAAAGCTTCTGATTTCTGCGCTGCATGGAACAGTCCCTGTCTCCAAGGCATACCGCATTCCCGTATTCATCCGCCAGAATCTGAAGCTCCACATGCCTTGCCGGAAAAATATATTTTTCCAGATACAGGCTGCCGTCTCCGAAGGCGGAAAGCGCCTCTCCCGATGCCTGCATATATGCGGCTTCCAGCTCATTTTCCGTCCGTATCAGGCGAATTCCCCGTCCGCCGCCTCCGGCACATGCCTTCAGCATAACGGGATAGCCTGTCTTTTTTGCCTCCCGCTTCGCCTCTTCCACTCCGGACAGCGCCTTTGTTCCCGGAATTACCCGCAGCCCCGTATCCCGTATCAGCTCCTTTAGGATCGCCTTATCCCCAAGCCGCTCCATGCTCTCCGCGTCGGGGCCGATAAACACGATGCCGTTTTTTTTGCAAAGCCTCGCAAAATGAGCGTTTTCCGAAAGAAAGCCATATCCGGGATGTATCGCCTGGGCACCTGCCAGCACCGCGGCGCTCACGATCTGCTCTTCCTTCAGATAGCTCTCCGAAGCCTCCGCGCCCCCGATACAAAAGCTCTGATCGGCGAGCGCCACATGGAGCGCGTTTTTATCCTCCTCGGAATACACCGCGACTGTCGCTACTCCCATTTCCTTACATGCCCGTATAATGCGGACAGCTATCTCGCCCCGGTTGGCGACCAATATTTTTGAGAACATAGTCACTCTCCTGTCATCGCAAAGGAAAATCGTGCGGACACGCAAAGTCTGCCGTCCACGCTGACCGTTCCTTCCGCAAAATAAAACGGATGCTTTTTACGCACGATCCGGCATCTTGTTTCCACGGTATCCCCCGGTCTTACCGGAGATTTGAAACGTACCTGGTCAAGACCTGTATACATGGGCGTTTTTCCACTCTTTCCATCCGCTTCTTCCTGCAGCAGTACACAGGCGGTCTGCGCCAGAATTTCGCACAGGATGACTCCGGGGACGATCGGATTTCCCGGAAAATGGCCTTTCAGAAAAAATTCATCGCCGCGCACCGCATAATGCCCTACCGCTTCGCCGTCCTGCTCTTTTGCATCATCCAGCAAAAGCATCGCATCCCTGTGAGGCAAAATCCCCATCAGCTCTTCTCTATTCATGTTCCTGCCTCCTGATGCGGAACAGCTCTGTTCCGTATTCTACAACCTGTCCGTCGGCCGCACATACCTCTGTGATAATGCCGTCTTCCTCAGCCGTTATCTCATTCATCAGCTTCATCGCTTCCACAATGCAGAGCGTCTGCCCTTTTTTCACCTTTTCGCCGGCCGCCACATAGGGGTCGGCATTTTCCGCGGGAGCCGCATAAAAAATGCCGACGATGGGAGACGTCACACTGATGCAGCCTTCTGTCTCCTCCTTCTTTTTTTCCGGCACAGGCACAGTCGCTAAACAGTCCTGTTCCTTAGTAACTGTCGCCATCCGCTCCAGGCGCACCCTGTTTTTATCGTCTGTTATCTCCAGACCGGTAAGCCCGAGCTCTCTCATCAGCTCTCCGTATTTGCGAATCTCTGCTTCATTCATAAACTATCACACCTTTCTGAACGCAAGGCAGGCATTGTGACCGCCAAATCCCAGCGAATTGGAGAGCGCCAGCGTAATATCCGCCCTGACAGCCTGACCCGGCACGCAATTTAAATCACATTTCTCATCCTGTTTCTTTAGATTTATGGTAGGCGGTATCACGCCTTCCTCCAATGCGAGCAGGCATGCCATCGCCTCAACTGCCCCGGCAGCGCCCAGCATATGTCCCGTCATGGATTTTGTGGAGCTTACAAGCGCCTTTTTTGACGCCTCGCTGCCCAATGCCTTTTTGATAGCAATCGTTTCCAGTTCATCATTCATCGGCGTTCCCGTGCCGTGGGCGTTTACATATACGATATCCTGCTCTGTGTATCCCGCTTCCTCCATCGCCTGCAGCATCGCCCGCGCACCGCCGTCCGCATCCGGTCTGGGCGCAGTGATGTGATAAGCGTCGCAGGTAGAGCCGTATCCGCACACTTCACCGTAAATCTTTGCCCCGCGTGCCTTTGCATGCTCATACTCTTCCAGAATCAAAGCCACTGCCCCTTCTCCCATGACGAATCCGCCTCTGCGCTCATCAAAGGGTAAGGATGCCTCATCCGCCTCCTCTGCGCAGGACAATGCCTGCATATTTGCAAAGCCCGCCACTGCGGAAGGACATATTGCCGCCTCTGTTCCGCCGGTTATCACTGCATCCGCGTAACCGTGACGGATGAGCCGCATTGCCTCCCCTATCGCATTCGAGCCCGATGCGCAGGCTGTGACCGCAGGCATCGCAGGCCCCTGACAGCCATGGCGTATCGCTATCAGTCCAGCCGCCATGTTGCCTATCATCATCGGCACAAATAAAGGCGATACTCTCCGCGGCCCTTTTTCCATCAGCTTCGTATGCTCTTTTTCAAAGGTATTGATGCCGCCGATACCCGTGCCGAACAAAACGGCAAACCGCTCCGGCTCGACCGTGCCTTCTATTCCGCTCTCCTCTGCCGCCTGCTGTGCCGCCGCAACCGCAAACTGTGCGTAACGGTCGGTGCGGAGCACTTCGTTTACTTCCATATATTGTTTCGGGTCAAAGCCCCGAACCTCCGCCGCAAGCTTTGCCTTGAAATTTTCCGTATTAAAAAGTGTGATCGGCCCTATCCCGTTCCTGCCGTTTTTCAGACCGTCCCACGTCTGTGCCACATCATTTCCCAACGGAGTGACAGCGCCCATTCCTGTCACAACGACTTTTCTGTTTTCTGTCATGTTTCCCTCCATCACATTGCAAGCCCGCCGTCCACGCGCAGTACCTCTCCTGTCACATAGCCTGCACACGCCAGATAAGCGGCTGCCTCCGCAATCTCCTCTGCTCTTCCTGTCCTTCCCAACGGAATCATGGAAAGCATCGGATTTTCTTTCTGATTCTGCGTCATATCCGTCTCGATAAAGCCCGGCGCTATCGCATTACAACGCACACCTTTTGACGCAAGCTCCTTTGCCACAGATTTTGTCAATCCTATCAGCCCCGCCTTTGACGCCGCATAGTTACACTGTCCCGCATTGCCGGACAGTCCCACTACCGATGAGATATTAATGATGCAGCCTTCCCTGTTCCGGATAAAATTTCCCGCCAGATGCCGTATCATATGAAAGGCTCCCTTTAGATTGGTATCCACTACATCGTCAAAATCTTTTTCCTTCATCATCGCTAACAGCCCGTCTCTTGTAATCCCGGCATTGTTGACAAGGATGTGTACTGCTCCAAAATCCGCCTTTATATTTGCTGTCGTTTCTTTTACAGCATCAAAATCCGCCACATCGCACTGATACGCCTTCGCTTTTACGCCGTACCGTGTCCTGCAGGCTTCGCAGACCGCTTCCGCGGCAGCCGTATTTCCTGCATAAATGACGGCGATATCCGCTCCCAGCGATGCGAATTTATGTACGACCGCAGCTCCTATCCCTCTGGAGCCCCCGGTTATCACCGCGGTTTTTCCACTCAGCATTTTTCTACCTCCATCCCGGAGCGTTTTCAATCTTCTATCTCCGCCAGATATTCTTCTATTGAAAAAGCCTTTACTTCAGGTTTTATCTTTTTTATCATATTCGTCAGCGTTTTCCCCGGGCCTATCTCGATAAACGTATCAATGCCGTCCGACACCATATTTCTGATAAGCGCCTCCCACCTCACCGGGCTGCATATCTGCCGCGCGAGCAGTCCTGCCGCATCAGACGTATAGGGCGTTCCCGTCATATCGGAATAAAGAGGTATGCTGTTTTTCCTGAACATCACCTTTTCCAGCTCCTTTGAAAAATCAGCCGCCGCTTCCTCCATGAACGGGGAATGGAACGCTCCTGACACGTTCAGCACGACCGCCCTGCCGCCCTCTGCCTTTACCGCTTCCAGAAATTCTTTCCGTTTCTCCGAAAGCCCGGAAACTGCAGTCTGCCCGGGACAGTTATAATTGACCGGATAGATACCTTCATATCTTCCGCATATCTCTTCCACCTTTTCTGACGTCAGCTTTAAAACCGCCGCCATAAACGTATCCTGTTTTCCCGCTTCTCTCTGCATCAGCTCTGCTCTCCGGCATACCAGCAAAAACCCGGTCTCCCGGTCAAACAGTCCGCTCACGGACGCTGCCGCGACCTCTCCCAGGGAAAATCCCGCGACTGCTTCCGGCATCACTCCGGCTTCCATCAGCGCTGCTGCGCCCGCAAGCTCTACCGCATACAGGCAGGGCTGCGTATTTTTTGTTTCCTTTAACTCTTCCTTCGTTCCCTCGAAACACTGTCTGAGCGTGCCGGGACGCAGCTTTTCACACCATAAAAATTCCTGCTTTGCCGCCGGATACTTTTCAAAAAGCTCTTTTCCCATTCCCGGATACTGGTCGCCCTGTCCCGAAAATACAAATGCTATCCTATCCACTGTGATGCCCTCCCGAGAATTTTTTCAGCCTCTTCTGCCACTTCCCGGACAATTTCTGCGGCTGGCTGTTCCTTTTTCACCATCGCGGCGATCTGACCTGACAGAAAACATCCCTTTTCCGTATCTCCTTCCACAACAGCACGTCGCAGGGCTCCCGCTCCCAGCGCCTCCAGCTCTTCATCCGGCATCCCGCCGTATTCTGCCTTTGTATAATCCCGAGCAAACTGCGTTCTCAGGCTCCTGACCGGATGGCCCAGACGTTTTCCGGTCACCATCGTACAGAGGTCCGTCGCCTTTAGGATTTTCTGCTTATAAACCGGATGGATGCTGCATTCCTGCGCGCTCAGGAAACGGGTGCCCATCTGAATCCCCTGTGCGCCCAGCAGAAAGGCTGCCGCAGCCCCTCTTCCGTCCGCGATACCGCCCGCCGCGATGACCGGAATCGATACAGCGTCGCATATCTGCGGTACCAATACCATCGTCGTAAGCTCTCCCACATGTCCGCCGCTTTCGCCGCCTTCCGCGATGACCGCAGATGCTCCCACCCGCTCCATCAGCTTTGCGAGCGCTACGGAAGCAACGACCGGGATCACCTTTATGCCTGCTTCCTTCCAGCCTGCCATATATTTTGACGGATTTCCGGCTCCTGTCGTCACCACATCCGCTTTTTCCTCTGTTGCCACTTTCGCCACCTCATCTGCAAAGGGGCTCATCAGCATAATATTTACACCGATAGGACGGTCGGTAAGCTTCCGAGCGTTCCTTATCTGTTCCCTCACATACTCTCCCGGGGCATTTCCCGCCGCGATAATACCAAGACCGCCGCCGTTTGATACGGCAGCGGCCAGTTTACCGTCAGCGATCCACGCCATTCCTCCCTGAAATATGGGATACCGGATTCCAAGCATTTCACAAATTGCTGACTTTATCATGGCATTACCCCTGCTTGCTCTGGATAAATTTATCCAGGTCATCTATCGTTTCCACCTTCTGGTCCAGCTCGATTTCAATCCCAAGCTCATCCTCCAGCTCCATCAGAAGCTCTACCGTATCAAGAGAGTCGATGCCAAGCTCAGAAAATCTGCTTTCAGGCTTTACATCAGAAAGCTCACAGCCTGTACGTTCCGAAACGATTTTTGCAATAGCGTCAAAATACATGATAAAATGCCTCCAAAATATAATTTCAGGCTGCGCTCCCTTCCTGATTCAGAGCCATCGCCTGTGAAACCGATTATATCCTCCCCAAAGTTCCTCCATAAGGCCACGAGCGTTCCACGAGCGTTCTATTTTCTAAAATAATTATAAAAAAGTGCGCGAGTACGCATAAAAAAACAGACGCCCGGACCTTTTTTAGTCCGGACGTCTGTCAGACGAACCTTTTATCTCCAACATCATTATATCGTGATACGTCCGTCTTTCTGCGGGCAGTTTTCAAACAGCGCGTTTACCGCCGCCTGATATTCGCCCAGCCTTTGCGCCTTGTGTATCTTTTTTAAATATTTTTCCGCATTTTCAAACAGCCTTCCCTGCCAGGACCAGAGTTCCTTCATTTTAAAGAGCACGTCCCGTTCTCCTGACAAAACTTCCGAATAATCGCAGACGAGCCTCTCGTAAAATCTGCGTATCTGTGCTGTTTCCGTTCTTTTGCCTTCCCGGACCGCGCCGACAAGCCCCGGGTCTATCAGCATTCCTCTTCCAAACATCAGACAGTCGATTTCCGGAAACCGTTCCATTATCTTTCCTGCATCCTCCCGGCAAAACATATCGCCATTATAACAGATCGGGTTTTTGCTCTCCCTTACCGCCAGTTCAAAGCTGTCCAGACGGGGCGTATTTTTATAAAAGTCCTTCTGTACCCTCGGATGCACGATGAGCCTTTTGACAGGATACCGGTTGAATATCCGCATCAAATCCTCAAATTCCTCCGGGTCGTCTGCCCCTATCCTTGTTTTCACGGAAATCTCCAGACTGCATCTTTCAAAAATCTCTTCCAAAAAACGATCCAGTTCATCAGGATATGCCAGAAAACCGGAGCCCTTTTTCTTTGCCACAACAGTTCCCGACGGGCATCCCAGATTCAGGTTCACTTCTTCGTATCCCAGCTCCTTTAATTTATCCGCCACCATACAAAAGCCATCCGCCTGATTCGTCAGAATCTGCGGTATCACCTCTATCCCTGCGTTATGCTCCCTGATGACGTCATTCCACTCCCTCGTTGTAAAGCTCTTTCCCTGCTTAGGCGTGATAAACGGCGTATAATACCTGTCTACGGACGGAAAAAAGGCATGATGCGCATTCCTGTAAATATAACCTGTAATCCCTTCCATCGGTGCAAATTCGTATCTCATTTTCCTCCTCTAATCTAGCAGAAACTGCGCCAGCGCATAATTGCTCACATCCGTCCCGTATGCCGTCAGCTTCAGTCCCGTTCTTTCCCTGTCAAAAACGACCAGACCGTCCGCTTCCAGCTTTTGGGCAGCTTCTCCGTATATTTCAAAAAAACTGCACCCAAACTGCGCTGCAAACTCCTCCGTGCTGACCCCTTCCGTCATCCGAAGCCCAAGGAACATAAACTCCTCCATCTGCTCCGAAACAGAAAGCTCTTCTATCTCCTTCCGGCAGTCCCGACCGTATTCTTCTGTTCCGCCGTCTTTCCCGCAGGCTCTGCCGTCTCCGAAAAAGCCAAGATATTCCTCCATATCCTCTGTCATTTTCCAGCGCATATTTTCCACCAGTGACGATGCCCCAAGCCCCAGTCCCAGATAATCGGCGCGCCGCCAGTATCCGATATTATGCCGGCACTCCCGTCCTTCTTTTGCATAATTGGAAATCTCATATCGATGATAACCATATTCCCGCAAAATCTCCTGCGTCCGTTCATACATCCGGCGTTCCTCATCCTCCGGGGGAAGCGCCGGAAACTCCTGTTTGCTGCTGCAGTCTCCGTCTGATTTTCCCGGCTCTTTTTCCTCCCCGTACCATTCCCAGAAAGGAGTCCCTTCCTCAATAATGAGGCTGTATGCCGAAATGTGCTCTGCACCGAGCGCCGCGACCTTTCTGAGCGTTCTCTCCCAGCTTTCTGCGCTCTGCCCCGGAAGTGCCGACATCAGGTCCACATTGATGTTTTCAAAGCCCGCCTTTCTTGCCTGGCGGAAGTTTTTTTCAAACGCCGCATAGTCGTGTATTCTACCCAGCGCCTTTAATTCCCTGTCATCTGCCGACTGCAGTCCCATGCTCAGCCGGTTTATCCCGGCTTTTTTATATCGGGAAAGCTTTTCATCATCCAGCGTGCCGGGATTGCTTTCCAGCGTTATCTCTGCGTCCGCACGCACTGCAAAGCTGTCCCGCACAGCTTCCATCAGGCGCACCAGCTGTTCCGCACGCAAAAGGGACGGCGTACCGCCGCCCCAGAAAATCGTAGTCACTTCATATCCTCTGTAATTTTTTGCCTCGCAGCGTATCTGCCGCTCCAGCGCATCCACATATTGCTCCGTCGTTTCCTGACTACAGGGACCGGATAAAAAATCACAGTACAGACATTTCTGCTTGCAAAAGGGGATATGGATGTACAGCTCCAGCTCCTTCATCATCTGTCATCCAGCTTCAGCACGCTCATGAACGCCTTCTGCGGGATTTCCACATTGCCGACCTGGCGCATCCGCTTCTTTCCTTCCTTCTGTTTTTCCAAAAGCTTCTTCTTTCTGGAAATATCGCCGCCGTAACACTTGGCGAGCACGTCCTTTCTCATCGCGCGCACCGTCTCGCGGGCGATGATCTTGCCGCCCACCGCCGCCTGGATCGGGATTTCAAACAGGTGGCGCGGAATCTCGTCTTTTAATTTCTCACACATCTTCTTGCCGCGTTCATATGCGCTGTCTTTATGAACGATGAAGGAAAGGGCGTCCACTTCTTCCTTATTTATCAAAATATCCAGCTTCACGAGCTCCGACTTCTCATATCCCTTCAACTCATAATCAAAGGAGGCGTATCCTCTGGAACGGGATTTTAAGGCGTCAAAAAAGTCATAGATGATTTCATTTAACGGAAGCTCATACTTTAAGAGAGCACGGGTTTCTTCCATATATTCCATGCCCAGATAAACACCTCTCCGCTCCTGGCACAGCTCCATGATAGACCCGATAAACTCTGTCGTCACCATGATTTCCGCAGAAACGACAGGTTCCTCCATATATTCGATTTCAGAGGGGTCCGGAAGATTGGACGGATTGGTCAGCTCTATCATTTCCCCGTTCGTCCTGTGCACCCGGTAGACAACGCCCGGAGCGGTCGTCACCAAATCCAGATTGTATTCTCTTTCCAGACGCTCCTGAATGATTTCCAGATGCAGAAGTCCCAGAAAACCGCAGCGGAAACCAAAGCCCAAGGCCACGGATGTCTCCGGTTCATAAAACAGGGACGCATCGTTTAACTGCAGCTTTTCCAGCGCATCTCTCAAATCCGGGTATTTTGCCCCGTCTGCGGGATACAGGCCGCAATATACCATCGGATTGACCTTTTTGTAGCCCGGCAGCGCTTCTTTGCAGGGGTTTGCTGCATCTGTGATCGTATCGCCCACCCGCGTGTCCTTCACATTTTTGATAGAAGCGGTCAGATAACCTACCATACCTGCGGAAAGCCCTTCTTCGCTCGGTATGAACTGTCCCGCGCCAAAGTAACCGACTTCCACCACATCAAAGGATGCGCCCGTCGCCATCAGTTTTATCTTCGTGCCTTTTTTTATCGTTCCTTCCATCACGCGGAAAAATACGATAACGCCCTTATAAGGGTCATAAAGGGAATCAAAGATGAGCGCCTGCAGCGGATTGTCGCTGCTCCCGCCAGGAGCCGGGATTTTTTCCACGATCTGCTCCAGCACCTGGTCTACGTTCAGACCGTTCTTTGCAGATATCAGCGGAGCATCGTGCGCCTCCAGTCCTATCACATCTTCTATTTCCTCTTTTACCCTCTCCGGCTCTGCGCTGGGAAGGTCTATCTTATTGATAACAGGGAAAACCTCAAGATTATGATCCAGCGCCAGATACACATTCGCCAGCGTCTGCGCCTCTATCCCCTGCGCCGCATCCACGACCAGCACCGCGCCGTCACATGCCGCCAGCGCACGGCTCACCTCATAGTTAAAGTCCACATGTCCGGGCGTGTCTATCAGATTGAACACGTATTCCTCGCCGTCCTTTGCCCGATATATCGTGCGGACCGCCTGAGACTTGATAGTGATTCCTCTCTCTCTTTCCAGCTCCATGTTATCCAGCACCTGCTCCTGCATCTCACGGTTCGTCAAAAGTCCCGTCATTTCGATAATGCGGTCCGCCAGTGTGGATTTGCCGTGGTCAATGTGGGCAATGATACAAAAATTCCTGATATTGCTCTGTTTTATATTTGCCATGTACTTTTATTCTCCCTGAAAATAACAAATTCGTAACGTTACATAAATTCCCCAATTTATCAGAATAAGTATAGCAAAGCCACGGGAGCGGGGCAAGTATTATTATGATTCTTTTTCCAACAACCATTTCCAAATGGGAATCACCCGTTTCCCTTAGTTAAAGATATTGTTGGGTATCTCAAGATGTGTCATTCGATTTTGCCGATAAAGCGGTAGAAGATTTCCACTTCCTGTTCCCGGCTTCCGTCCTCACTTTTGACCGCTTCATGGACAAGGATTTTTTCAATCAGCGTATTCAGAAGTTCAGCCGTCAATTCTGTGGGATTGACATACTGTTTCATCAGACCTATCCACTTTTCAGCGTCAACCGCTGTCTGGGCGGCGGTCTCCATCGCTTCGTGAAGCCGTTCAATTTTTACGTCCAATTCTCGCTGTTCGCCCTGATACTTTTCGGACAGCATATTGAAATTGTATTCTGTAATGCGTCCGGCAGACCAGTCCTCATACATTTTTGCAAACAGGGTGTCTACTTCTGCTTTGCGCTTTTCCGCCTTTTTCAGTTCGGCTGTCTGCCGCTTCCTTGCAGTATTGCGTTCCTTGTCGCTGGCGTTAAGTAGCCGTTTCAGAAGTTTGTCCCCATCCTGCTGTGCCAGCACAGACCAGTATTGCAGACGGGAAAGGACATAGGCGTAAAGCACATCATAGCGGATATAGTGCATGGAACACTGGTGCAATCCTTGCCCGTACTTGCTACAATGGTAGTGGGCATAGGGATTTTTGTTCTGGCTGTTCATACCATAGGCCAGCGACCAGCCGCAGTCCGCACATTTTACCAGCCCGGAAAATATCTGTGTTGTGCCGTTCTTCTGCCGTCTGCGCCTGTTGCAAATCTGCTCCTGTACTTGACGGAACACATCTTCGGAAATAATCGCTTCGTGGGTGTTCTCCACACGATACCATTCCTCTTTTGGCTTGCGTACTTTCTTCTTGTTTTTGAATGAAATGTTGGTCTGCTTATTGTGGACGCTGTGTCCGATATAGGTTTCCTCTTTCAGAATACTTTTCACCTGCGCTATCGTCCACGCATAGGCTTTTTCCTCCGGCGCTCCGGCATAGATATTTGCGAAAGTGCCGTATCTCTGGAAATTCAGCCAGCCGGGAGTAGGTACTTTTTCTTCGACCAAAATCCGTGTAATGCTGGCGGCTCCCCGGCCATGAACGGCAAGGTCAAAAATCTTTTCGATAATCCACCTTGTTTCCGGGTCAATCAGAAGATGGCCTTTCTTATCTGGGTCTTTGACATAGCCAAGCGGAGCATAGGCTCCATAGTGTGCGCCATTTGCGAACCGTGTCCGCATGGCCGCCTTTACCTTTTTGCTGGTCTGGCGGGCGTGCATTTCATTCAGAATGTTGAGGAATGGGGCAAGCTCATTCTCTCCGTTGATGGTGTCCACATTGTCATTGACAGCGATATAGCGGACGCCTTTGCTGGGAAAGTAGATTTCCGTGTACTGGCCGGTCAGAATGTAGTTTCTGCCTAAGCGGGATAAATCCTTCGTAACAACGCAGTTGATTTTCCCGTCCTCAATGTCATCAATCATTCTCTGAAAATCCGGCCTGTCAAAGTTCGTTCCAGACCATCCATCGTCGATATATTCATCTATGACATTCAGGCCATGCTCGGCGGCATATTGCCGGAGCATCATGCGTTGTGTCTGAATACTCCCGCTTTCTCCTTGCAGTTCATCGTCCCGGCTCAATCTCATATAAAGCGCCGTGTTGTAAATCGTAGTATTGTAAGGTTGTTTCACCGTAAAAATCCTCCTTCTAAAGAAACAACCCACGCTTACAATACTTTTGCTCTATGGCAATTATATCATAAGCGTGGGCGT
>PPYF01172042.1_pt1 | contig 17943 bp, 19 predicted proteins | sample 1559871 | NCBI WGS metagenome assembly PPYF01 (sample SAMN08240021, study PRJNA423297) | Human gut metagenome, whole genome shotgun sequencing project.
CCCAGGGTGAAGTCGTGGTGGTCGCCGATAAATACGGCGTGCGCATCACGGATATCATCACGCCGTCTGAACGTATGCGTCGTCTGAGCCGTTAAGCATGAAAACCCAGGCTACCGTTTCACAGCCCTCTGCCGTATCAGGCTCGCCGTTAGTTCAGGTGAGCGGCGCGCTGTTTGGGATCATCGTGTTGATTCTGGTCGCAGCCTGGGTCATTAAACGCCTGGGGTTTGCGCCCAAAGGCGCCGGTACGCGAGGGTTGAAAGTGTCAGCCAGCACCTCGCTGGGCCCGCGTGAGCGCGTGGTCATTGTCGATGTTGAAGACGCTCGGCTGGTACTGGGCGTCACGGCCACGCAAGTCAATGTGCTGCATACCCTCCCCCCTGCGCCTGTCGTTGCAGAAGAAAAACCGGCCGCCCCTGCGGATTTCCAGGCCATGATGAAGAGTTTGTTGAAGCGTTCCGGGAGATCCTGATGCGCCGTTTGTTATCCCTCACGCTGATGGCTTTGTGGTTTATCAGCCCTGCCGCGTTCGCACAATTACCCGGACTGGTCAGCCAACCGCTACCCGGCGGCGGGCAAAGCTGGTCCCTGCCGGTACAGACGCTGGTCTTTATTACGTCACTGACGTTCCTGCCCGCCATTTTGCTGATGATGACCAGCTTTACCCGCATCATTATCGTCTTCGGCTTGCTGCGAAACGCGCTGGGAACGCCCTCTGCGCCGCCAAACCAGGTGCTTCTCGGGCTGGCGCTGTTCTTGACGTTTTTTATTATGTCGCCGGTTATCGACAAAATTTACGTGGATGCCTGGCAGCCTTTCAGCGAAGAAAAGATTTCCATGCAGGAAGCGCTGGAAAAAGGCGCTCAGCCGCTGCGGGAGTTTATGCTGCGGCAAACCCGTGAGGCTGACCTGGGCCTGTTCGCGCGTCTGGCAAACAGCGGTCCGCTACAGGGGCCGGAAGCCGTGCCGATGCGAATTTTGCTCCCGGCCTACGTCACCAGCGAGTTAAAAACCGCTTTTCAGATCGGTTTTACGATTTTCATCCCCTTCCTGATTATCGATCTGGTTATCGCCAGCGTGTTGATGGCGCTCGGGATGATGATGGTGCCGCCGGCCACCATTGCGCTACCGTTTAAGCTTATGCTTTTTGTCCTGGTCGACGGCTGGCAGTTGCTCGTTGGCTCTCTTGCCCAAAGTTTTTACAGTTAGAGGCGCGAAATGACACCCGAATCGGTCATGATGATAGGCACGGAGGCAATGAAGGTCGCGCTTGCGCTTGCCGCGCCTCTGCTGCTGGTTGCGCTGTTTACCGGCCTTATCATCAGTATTTTACAGGCTGCCACCCAGATCAACGAAATGACGCTGTCATTTATCCCGAAAATTGTGGCGGTATTTACGGCGATTATTGTGGCGGGCCCCTGGATGCTTAACCTGCTGCTGGATTACGTGCGTACGCTGTTCAGTAACTTGCCGTATATCATCGGATAAGACGCGATGTTGCAGGTCACAAGCGATCAATGGTTATACTGGCTTAACCTCTACTTCTGGCCGCTGTTACGTGTACTGGCGCTGATCTCTACCGCGCCGATCCTCAGTGAACGCACGGTTCCCAAACGGGTAAAGCTGGGGCTGGGGTTTATGATCACTCTCATTATCGCCCCTTCACTCCCGGCGAATAATGTGCCTGTTTTTTCCACCGAAGCCTTATGGCTCGCCATGCAGCAAATCATGATCGGCATTGCGCTAGGGTTTACCATGCAGTTTGCCTTTGCTGCGGTGCGTACGGCGGGGGAATTCATCGGTCTGCAAATGGGTCTCTCTTTCGCCACGTTTGTTGACCCGGGCAGCCGCCTCAATATGCCGGTACTCGCCAGAATCCTCGACATGCTCGCCATGCTGCTGTTTCTTACGTTTAACGGCCATCTGTGGCTGATTTCGCTGCTGGTAGACACCTTCCATACGCTGCCTATCGGCGGCGACCCGGTCAACAGCAATGCGTTTCTGGCGCTTGCCCGGGCAGGCGGACTGATCTTCCTCAACGGACTCATGTTAGCCTTGCCGGTCATTACGTTACTGCTCACACTCAACCTGTCGCTCGGGCTATTAAACCGTATGGCTCCGCAGTTATCCGTATTTGTTATTGGCTTCCCGCTAACCTTATCCGTCGGCATTTTGTTAATAACCGCGCTCATGCCATTAATTGCCCCTTTCTGTGAACACTTATTCGGTGAAATTTTCAATTTGCTTGCTGATATCGTTAGCGAAATGCCGACAACCAATAACCCATGATTTTTATCCTGTCTTACTAAGGATTTTCCTAAATTTAAAATCTAAAAACATCTACCAGGATATATCTGCTGCGCTTTATTTGTTTTTACCTTACTCACATAACATAACATTTACTTTACTTTGAGAAGATTCCTGGCAAATTATACGTAACTTTACGGGATAGTAAGTTCGCCTGAAAACAGCGAAAGCGTCATCTTAGGTCACTATTATTGTTCCGTTGGGTTGTGATGAGATATTCAGGTAAGGGGAATTATCGTTACGCATTGAGTGAGGGTATGCCATGTCAACGATTATTATGGATTTATGCAGTTACACCCGGCTAGGTTTGACCGGGTATCTGGTAAGCAGAGGGGTGAAAAAAAGGGAAATCAACGACATTGAGACCGTTGACGAACTCGCCATCGCTTGTGACTCACAGCAGCCTTCTGTGGTGTTTATTAATGAGGACTGTTTCATCCATGATCCATCTAACAGTCAGCAAATAAAGCAGATCATTAATCAGCATCCCAACACGTTATTTATTGTTTTTATGGCAATTGCTAATGTGCATTTTGATGAATACTTATTAGTAAGAAAAAACTTATTGATTAGTTCAAAATCAATTAAGCCCGATTCTCTGGATGATATTCTTGGCGATATTCTGAAAAAAGAGACGGATATTGTAGGAGTAGTAAATTTACCTACGTTATCTTTAAGCCGTACTGAATCCAGTATGTTGCGAATGTGGATGGATGGACAGGGAACAATACAGATTTCAGATCAAATGAATATCAAGGCAAAGACGGTGTCATCCCACAAAGGGAATATTAAACGGAAGATAAAAACGCATAATAAACAGGTTATCTATCATGTCGTGCGGCTGACGGATAACGTGACAAACGGAATTTTTGTTAACATGCGATGAGGCCCCCTGACTGGTGGATATTCCACCAGTCAGGGTAAAAGCGACGAAAATCACATTACTCTGTTTTTTCCACAAAGATCCCATCCTGATGGCCTGACTCATTGAAGAACCAGATACCGAGCGGGTAGTCTTCCAGCGAAACCAGGTACATCGTACCTTCACTAAACTCTTCAACCGCCAATACCACGCCTGGCCGACGAGGGCCGCCGTCTGTTTTGACTGTTACCCGATCATTCACCTTCATCAATTATCCTCCTGTGGCTTTGTGCCAGTGTAGAACAAATTCCTTTTTCTGGCAGCGTCTGCCGCGCGTGATTGCTGGTTTTCTCAACGGTCTATACTTACAGATGCCACGGTTAAATGAGGTACTGAAGATGAAAACCGCGAAAGAGTACAGCGAAACGGCCAAGCGCGAAGTCAGCGTTGATGTTGACGCCCTGCTCGCGGCGATCAATGAAATCAGCGAGAGCGAAATTCATCGCAGCGCTGATGATCCTGAGAAAGTCAGTGTGGATGGCCGCGATTATCATACATGGCATGAATTAGCGGATGCGTTTGAACTCGATATTCATGATTTTAGCGTCACGGAAATCAATCGCTGATCTGGGGTGAAAAAAATCCCGGCTCGCAGAGCCGGGATCAAACTTGCTTATGCAAGAAGCACTTGAAAATTCGTTACACCAGAAAATCTGATGTGCGTTTTACCTTATCTGCAATTTTTTTGTATGACAAGCAAATATTTCTCGTAGAAATGATTAATACAGCTAATGGTTCAGCGTGTATCAGGCGACGGCGCGGGATGGTCGTCACGGACACAAACCTGATTGCGCCCGGCCTGTTTTGCCAGATACAACCGGCGATCCGCCAGCGACTGCAACTGTTCAAAATCGTAGTCTCCGTTCTCCTGCGCCCCGCTTACGCCCAGCGATGCGCTAATGCGCAGGGTCGTGCCTTTTGCGATCAGGATTTCTTTGTCGTTCACGCGCTGGCGTATCCGCTCTGCGATCTGTGCTGCCTGCACCAGCGTCGTCCCCGGTAAGACAATACAGAACTCTTCGCCGCCTACGCGCCCGGCAAGGTCATGCGAACGTATTGTGCCGCTAATAAGCCCGGCGGCATGGGAGAGCACCCGGTCTCCCGCCTGATGGCCGAAACGGTCATTGACACTCTTAAAGTGATCCAAATCGATCTGAATAACGGAAAACGGCTGTCGCTGCTCATGGCAGCGCTGTATCAGTACGCGCGCCCTCTCAAACAATGCGCCACGGTTATACAGCCGCGTCAAAGGATCGTGCCAGGCCTGCCATTGCAGGGAACTTTGCAGCACAAACATATTGCTGACCATCTTGCGGATAACAACCCATGAGATGAGCAACATCATCGTGAAAAGCGCCCACAGGAGACCAAGCGCAATACTGATACTGCCAAAAGCCCCCTGCACGCCTTCTCTCAGGGTATGAACACGCAAAAGCACGCCATCGAAATGATCCAGCCTTTCCCAACTGATATAGCGGCTGCCCATACGGATACCGCCATGCGTATCATGTTCGATGTCATTCGCGAGCAACGCCAGTTCAAGGTCATCAAAGGTATTAACCTGACGCTTTTCCGGCGTTGAGGTCGCCAGTAGCCTGAGCTGATAGTCGTAGAGCTGGTACTCCCCTTCGGAATCTTTTTCGACCGCATCCTCCAGGAAACGCTTCATGGATGACACCGGAATATCCATTGCCAGCACGCCATACCAGTGTCTTTCGTTATCCAGCGACAGGCTCACGGTGACTTTTTGTTGCACTTCGCCGCCCGGCACCGGCGAGCTAAACCAGCGCACGCCGCGCGCTGAATTTTGTCGTTGGGATTGCCCGCTGAACCAGGGTTGGATCACATACTGGTAATAGCGGGACATAATATCGCCGCCATTGGTTGTGGGTTCAGTTGAGACATAAAAGCCTGAACGCGAAACATACATTGTCCGCTGCGCCAGCATGGTAGAAGAATGCGCCAGCCGTAACAAATACCCCAGTTCCAGCGCGGCGCTTAACTCGTTTGCCAGCGCATCGTTATCCCGCGTGAGAAGCGTTGTACGGTTAACAAACGCGTCAGAGACGCCGTTAAGCGGTAACGTTCGCCGTCTGTCGAGCTCCAGTTGCCAGAAACTTTTGCCGCGCAGTTGCGCAAATTGCGCCACCGCATCGTGCAGGTCGGCAAAATCGAGCGGCGTGACCAGCGCTTCGTACATACCGTTGCGCAGAAACAAGAGTTTATCCACGCTGAATTGCAGCTGTCTGTCCAGCACATTAGCAACGTTTTCCAGATGGTTACGTTGACTGGCCCGGTATGCCGACTCCAGCACGACCACTTCACGCCAGGTCAGCAATGTTGAACAAATCATCACAACCAGAAAACAGATATTTACGACATGGCCTGGCCCAAAGCGTCGTGCTAACGTTCTCAGCCAGCTCCAGTTTCCTGGCGTTGTTTCATGCGGCACCTGACGGCTCCCTACTTTTATTCCTGGACTATGTGTCGCGACTCAACGGCTATTTTCTGGGGTAACAAAACGCCCGGCATTAACCGGGCGTTCCTTTATCAGACATCTTCCCGCAACCGCCTGCCATCACCGGGCATAAGTTCATTCTCGTGGAATGCTTCCCGTTTGACGCCAAAACCGTCATACCAACGGCACTCCACCATGCCGCTGGAATAACCGGTTACGATCATGCGTGGACCACCTTCTTTTGCGATAACTTCCTCACTGACAAAAAAGACCATACCTGCCTCCTGTATCCAGTGAAACTTTTTCACCTTAGACGACGATGGCCTTTTTTGCATAATCCGGCGAGGCATAAATTAGTGCGAACCACCGCGAACGTTGGCAACAGTTTTTACCAGCCCTACCACCACGCTGCCGATGATGAAACCGAGCACCAGATTAATCAACATGGGAAGCGTGAGCGCAATAAGACCATTCTGCTGCTGAGCAAAATGGTCGATCGCGTGGTGTAATGGCGCGATGCCGTGCACCACGATCCCGCCCCCCACCAGGAACATCGCGAGTGTGCCGACAATGGACAGCGCCTTCATAAGCCAGGGCGCCGTAACCAGTAGCCCTTTGCCCACCGCCTGAGCCAGTACGCTGCGTTTTTCCGCCAGCCAGTACCCCATATCGTCCAGTTTTACGATGAGTCCCACCAGACCATAAACGCCAATCGTCACCACCAGCGCGATACCGGACAACACCAGAACCTGATTGAGCAACGGCGCGTCCGCGACAATTCCCAGCGTAATCGCGACGATCTCCGCAGAAAGGATAAAGTCGGTGCGCACAGCCCCTTTCACTTTCTCCTTCTCAAACGTGAGAGGATCTTGTGCGGCGATCGCGGCCAGACGCTGCTGACGCGCCTCCGGGCTCTCTTTGTGCTTTCGGGCCTCAAGCGTGTGTAAAACTTTCTCTACGCCTTCAAAACAGAGAAAAGCGCCCCCAATCATCAACAACGGTGTAATCGCCCACGGGATAAAAGCGCTGATCAGCAGCGCCAGAGGCACCAGGATGACCTTGTTGATCAACGACCCTTTCGCCACGCTCCAGACGACCGGCAGTTCGCGGTTCGCCCGCACGCCCGTCACCTGTTGCGCGTTTAGCGACAGGTCATCACCCAATACGCCTGCCGTTTTTTTCGCGGCCAGTTTTCCCATCATCGAGATATCATCCAGCAGCGTGGCGATATCATCGAGCAACGTCAGCAAACTACTTCCTGCCAAAATAAATCCCTCAATATTTTTCTTTTGAAGAGGTAAGTATGAAGTAAAAAACGTAATGCCGAAACGGGTAGCAATCGTCAACAAAAATTTAACAAAAGAGTGCAATTATAACGCTCGCCAGCGCGATAGTTTTGACGTTTACTATGTTGCACCTTTTTATTTCCGCCGTGAGGGATTATGCGTTTCAGGCAGTTACTACCACTTTTTAGCGCGCTCTTCGCGCTGTATATCATTTGGGGTTCCACGTACTTCGTTATTCGTATTGGCGTTGAGAGTTGGCCGCCGCTGATGATGGCGGGCGTCCGTTTTCTGTCTGCGGGGATTTTGTTAACAACATTCTTACTTCTTCGTGGGCATAAACTGCCCCCTTTGCGTCAATTACTCAATGCCGCGCTGATTGGCATTCTGCTGCTGGCGGTGGGGAACGGTCTGGTTACCGTAGCGGAACATCAGGATGTACCGTCCGGCATCGCCGCCGTGGTGGTCGCGACGGTCCCACTCTTCACGCTGTGCTTCAGCCATTTCTTTGGCATTAAAACGCGAAAACTGGAGTGGGCAGGCATCGCCATCGGCCTGGCGGGGATCATCATGCTCAATAGCGGCGGAAATTTGAGCGGCAACCCCTGGGGCGCGCTGTTGATCCTGATTGGCTCGATGAGCTGGGCATTCGGCTCCGTGTTCGGCGCCCGCATCGCGTTGCCGACAGGGATGATGGCCGGAGCAATTGAAATGCTGGCTGCCGGTGTTGTGCTGATGTTCGCTTCCTTTATCGCCGGGGAAAAGCTGACGACGATGCCGACGCTCCCCGGCTTCATGGCGGTAGGTTATCTGGCGCTATTCGGTTCCATTATCGCCATTAACGCCTATATGTATTTGATCCGTAATGTCAGCCCGGCGCTGGCGACCAGTTACGCTTACGTCAACCCGGTAGTGGCGGTGTTACTGGGAACAGGTCTGGGGGGAGAAAGCCTTTCTTCCGTCGAGTGGCTGGCATTAGGGGTAATTGTTTTCGCTGTCGTCCTGGTGACGCTGGGGAAATATTTGTTTCCCGCCAGACCCGCGACCGCAGTGAGCGAATCGGAGAAATCACTCCAGTAAATGAATACCCTGCGTGTCGATCTGCGCGGTGGGGCCACCGCCGCAGATCCACTCCTCAAGCCGTTCCGCCAGTGCGGCGTCGCTGAGTTTCAACCGGCCACGCAAAGCACACTCCCAGACAATCAGCACACGCCAGCCAAGCTCGCGAAGCCTCAGCATGTCTCGCCGATCGCGCTCCACATTTTTACCGATTTTGTTCAGCCAGAACTCGGTACGCGTGGCGGGAACTTTGAACAGGTGGCAGTCGTGATGATGCCAGAAACAGCCGTGCGTGAAGATAACGCAGCGATACTCATCCACGACAAAATCCGGGCGTCCGGGCAACGTGGCGTCCTGCACATGAAACGCCATCCCCTGCTCCTGCAACAGACCGGCAAGGCGTTTTTCTATCGCCGTATCGCGCGTGGCTATCGCCCGCATATTCTTGCTGCGCGTCGCCTTATCGTGTACGTCCGCCATGCTGGCTCTCTTTCTGGCGCAATGTAACGGCCTGTTTAATTCTCGACTCCAGCAGTTTTGCTACTGCGGCAAATGCCGGAACCACGACGGAGTTACCAAACTGACGGTAGGCCTGGGTGTCTGAAACGGGAATGCGGAACTGATATCCCTGCGGCGATTCGAATCCCATTAACCGCGCGCACTCTCTGGGCGTTAACCGGCGTGGACGGTGCTGCTGATTCACCGGATCGTCGAAATTCGCCTCTCCTGCGGCCATATCCCAGCCACGGTCAATCAGTATCTCCGCGCCATCTTTATAGTAACGCGCCGACAATGTGCGCGTTACGCTGCCGGGATTCGCAGGATAGACCATCCCATAGCCAAAACCGTTACCCCGGGCCTGATGCTTTTTCGCGTAGCGGTACAAATACTTCCACAATACCGGCGTCAGCACATATTTCGCTTCAACCGCCGGTTCAAGCAGTTCCGCCAGCGTGATGCGCTGCTGCGGATAGCGTGTGGCAATATCCCGCAGCGTAAAATCGGTTTTCAGATTAAGATCGCGGCGGAACCCCACCAGCACAATCCTCTCCCGATGCTGGGGTAAAAAATGGCGGCCATCAATAATTTTCGGGTCGTCCGGCCCGTTATCCGCAGCATCAGCGACGTCATACCCCAGTTCGTCAAGCGTTTGCATAATGATGCGAAACGTTTTTCCCTGGTCGTGGCTTTTCAGGTTTTTGACGTTTTCGAGCACAAAAATCGCCGGGCGTCGGGCGTCAATGACCCGCACGACATCGAAAAAGAGCGTCCCCTGCGTATCGCAGGCGAAACCATGCGCCCGTCCCATCGCGTTTTTCTTTGATACCCCTGCCAGAGAGAATGGCTGGCAGGGAAAACCGGCCAGTAGAACATCGTGCTCCGGTATGTGCTGGCGAATATGCTCCGCCGCTTCGCTATCGCTCACGCCGTCGCGGTGGCTCAGCGTAATATCGCGAATATCTTCATTGAAATGATGCCGTTGCGGATCGCAGTAATAATTGGCTTTATAGGTGCGTACCGCGTGTTTATTCCATTCGCTGGTAAACACGCACTGCCCGCCTATCGCTTCAAAGCCACGGCGAATTCCGCCGATCCCGGCGAAGAGATCGACAAAACGAAAGGCATAATGCGGATGGTGTGCCGGAGGCGTTGGCAACAATGTCCTGAGGTGCGTATATTCGCTCTCGCTCAGACGATGCCACGCCGTTGCGTTCGCCACGACGCGTTTAAAAATAGCCGGGCTCCAGTGGTTCTCCCCAACGCCATTCAGATACGCCACCAGCGTTTTCACATCATAGATTTCCAGCAGTTTGCCCAGCAGCGCCTGTACGGCAGCCCCGGCATTGTCCGTCATCAGATCCTGGAAACCTGTTACTGAAAGATTTTCCTGCATACATTTAACCGGCGAAATTGATATTCGACAGGTTAACACAAAATGAACGCGTTTACGTTTTGGGTATGGTCGCTACTTATCGCGGCTAAAAGCCTGAATTACCGTCTGATCCAACGTGTCGAACTCCCCTCTTAGCTCCGCGCTTAGCTTCGCCATCCAGGTCACCAGGAAGTCGGCGTTATGCTCTGCCAGCAGCTTTCCCCGCGCGGTTTGCATGGTTTGCGGCAAGGCCAGAAGTTTTGTCTGAAAATGGTCGAGGGCGAATTGCTTATCGTTAAGCGGGCGACGTTGCGCGAAGGGATCTTCAGCATCAAATAGCGAAACGCCCAGCCCGCCGGAAACGGCAAACACGCGCGCCAGACCGATTGCGCCCAGTGCTTCAAGCCGGTCGGCATCCTGCACAATCTTCGCCTCGCTGGTCATTGGCGCAATGTGGGCGCTAAAACTGTGCGCCTCAATCGCATGACTGACTGCCGCTAATTTCGCTTCAGGATACGCAGGGAAATCGTTCATTAATATGCGACGTGCCGCGTCAGCGGCCAGCACGGATGAACGATGGCGATCGGGATGATTTTTCGGCAGGCTGACGATATCGTGGAAATAACACGCGGTCAGTACAACAAGCCAGTCAACATCCTCATCCGTCGACAGCTTTTGTGCCGTTCCCCAGACGCGACGAAAATGAAAAATGTCATGGGCGCTATCCTGCTCGTGGTGATTTTTGCCCAACCACGCTTCGAACTGCGATTGCCAGTAGTGTAAATCCACGCTGCCTCCTCTGAATCAGAAAGCAACATTAGCAATATTCCGCCTTGTCTTCACGCTCAATGATTACGGGAGGAGGTATCAGACAAGTTGACGAAAGCAATAAATAGAATAAAAAGAAAATCCGAACGACGTTAAAATAGCGCTAATTACGATAAAGCATTCACAAAATAAATTCTAAAAACGCAAACCATAATTTATTAAAAGAAAAACATAACACAGTTAAATATAAAGCAATAAATACATATTAAATTATTTATAACCACACCCAAAGAAACAATTAGAAATATTTTAAATACATTTGTTACATGTAATATTTAAAAAAGAATGAACTTCCTGGAATAGTATTCAACAGTGATCTTCAGGATTCGATCACTTATTCATATCAATTATTATTATAGGGAATACATAATGAAAAGAAAAGTTCTGGCGATGCTTGTCCCTGCTCTATTAATTGCAGGCGCTGCAAATGCGGCTGAAGTGTATAATAAAGACGGCAATAAACTGGACCTGTACGGTAAAGTTGATGGCCTGCGTTATTTCTCTGACGATGCAGGCAGCGACGGCGACATGTCCTATGCCCGTCTGGGTTTTAAAGGCGAAACGCAAATTGCCGAGCAGTTAACCGGTTACGGTCAGTGGGAATACAACATTCAGGCCAACGGTACTGAAGGTGATAAAGGTGACTCCTGGACTCGTCTCGGCTTCGCCGGTTTAGGTTTTGGTCAAAACGGTACTTTCGATTACGGTCGTAACTACGGCGTGGTTTACGACGTAGAAGCCTGGACCGATATGCTGCCAGAATTCGGCGGCGATACTTACACTCAGACTGACGTTTATATGTTAGGCCGTACTAACGGCGTAGCAACCTACCGTAATAACGGCTTCTTTGGTCTGGTTGATGGTCTGAACTTTGCGCTCCAGTATCAGGGTAATAATGAAGGTAGTAACGCTAGTTTTGGTCAGGAAGGTTCCGGCAACAGTACTAATCGCAATCAGGCCAAAGAAAACGGTGACGGCTTCGGTATGTCCACCTCCTACGACTTCGACTTCGGTTTAAGCCTGGGTGCGGCATACGCCAATTCCGATCGTACCAATGCTCAGGTAGGTAATGGTCTGGGTGACCGTGCTCATGGCAACACAATGGCGGGTGGTGAAACCGCCGAAGCCTGGACCGTTGGTGCAAAATACGATGCCTACAATGTTTACCTCGCCGCCATGTACGCTGAAACCCGTAACATGACTTACTATGGAACAAGCGATAGTCGCATTGGAGGCGGTATCGCCAACAAAACGCAGAACTTTGAAGTTGTTGCACAGTATCAGTTTGACTTCGGTCTGCGCCCATCTATTGCCTACCTGCAATCTAAAGGCAAAGATTTAGGTGGTCAGGATACCGATAGCCGTGGCAACTGGCGTTACACCGATAAAGATCTGGTGAAATATGTTGATGTGGGTATGACCTATTACTTCAACAAAAATATGTCCACCTATGTTGATTATAAAATCAACCTGCTGGATGAAGACGATAGCTTCTACGCAGACAACGGTATCGCAACCGATGATATCGTAGCCGTCGGTCTGGTTTACCAGTTCTAATATTCATTAGATACTGCACTAAGCCCGCATAATGGAATAATTTCATGATGCGGGCTTTTTATTATCACGCGCGCCCTTTAGACCAATATGCCATAAAGTTAATCGCTTTGTGCTCGACGCCACGCTCGCCAATTAAATGGCGGCGCAGCAGTTTGACGACGGTGGACTCTGCGGCCACCCACCCATAAAATGCCGTGCTGCTGGTCGTGGCCTTATCCCAGAGAAGCTCCCCTTCGGCTTCTTCTTTCACCGTATCCACCGTATCGGGATGGCGACTTTCGGGTACTCTGGCATGCGTTTTCACGGCCTGAATCAGGCATTCACCGTGCTTCGTCGCTGCGGGGTTACGCGGCAACCAAAAAATGTCGGCGAACTTAAACTCGCTTAAATTCGCGCAGTCGCCCTGTTCAGGAACTTCAAAGAACGCCTGAACCTGTGGCGGGTTGGTCTGTCTCGCCAGCATCTCAAGGATACCGCGCGCGGCGGGGAGCGCCGTCTCATCAGCAATGATTAACGCATTCCGCAGTCCCTGGGGAGGCGTCCATTCATAGCCGCCGCTGTCTTCAGCATACGCCGCGTCAGGCGCCACCATCTGAATGGCGTCGCCGGGTCTGGCGTTAATCGCCCATGCCGAAGCCGGTCCTTCTGTACCATGATTGATAAATTCCACGGTGACCTCCTGGCGAGCAGGATCGACATGTCGCAGCGTATAGGTACGGATAACCGGGCGCTTCTCTTTTGGCATCCCCAGTACAAGCTGATACCAGTGCCCTTCGGCAGGCAACGACGGCGGCGTACCGTCTTCAGACGGAAACAACATCTTAATGCGCTGATCCGGCGAGTCGCATTTCATCTGCGCCACCTCCTGCCCGCTGAAAACCAGGCTCAGCAGCGAAGGGGAAACCTCCGTCTTACGCGCCAGTTGAACGTTGAACAGGCGGTAGCCCTGAACTCCAGCCATAACTTTTCCTTACGCTTAAATCGCGGAATGACGTGAACGGTAGCGGCTGCGCCAGATAAAGCCAGACACCACGGTAAATAACACAGCGACGAAAAAAGCCGCCACAATCAGCGCCGCTGCGGCGCCGGTTTTCGACACCAGCGGCACCAGCAATGCGCAAAGCCCATAGCCAAGCGTGTGGCTGGTCGCGATCCAGCCCGCGCCTGCGCCGTCTGTCAGCTTATCATTCAGTAAAAGCTGATAAGCGGGTGTTGCCAGAGCAGCCCCAAACGACAGCACCGCACAGCCGAGGTAAAACAACCATAGCTGTTCGGCGAGCATTATCGCCAGGCCACAAATCATCAGCGCTCCAGCACTCAAGAGCAGCGCCATCGGCGTCAGGCGCTGCGGGCGGAGCACCCCGAACTGTGCGATAAGCGCGGCGACTGCGGCCAGCCCCAACAGCCACGCCACCTGGTGGCTAATGGCGGCGGTATCCGTGACGAACTGGCGAGTAAGGGCGGGCGAAAGACCAAGCTGCATCATGCTCACCGCCGCAGCTAATAACAGCGCGCAAAGCAGATAAGGCAGGCAATCCAGCCTCAGGCTGGCGCTCTTGCGCTCCGCTGCGGGCTGCGGTGGCGTGCCAGGCAACCGCAGCAGCATCACCAGCGCCAACAGTGGCGCTGCCATCAGCAGCCCCATCGGCGCCAGAGGGTGAATTGCCAGCATCGCCGCTGCGCACAACGGCCCGAATAGTCTGCCGCAGCTCAAGCCGGAGCTAATGGTTGCCAGAGCGACCATACGATTCCCTTCCCCCGCTCTCTGCAATGCCCAGACCTGACAGGCTGGCACCATCGCCGACACGGTAAGCCCGTAGGCGATCCGCGCGATGATTAATATTCCCAGCCCCACCGCTGTTGTTACGGCGCCGGTCGCCATCAGCATGCTTCCCAGCCCAAGCAGAGTAAAGCTTGCGCCGTATCCCCCCAGTGCCCACAGCACCACAGGCTTACTGCCCACACGAGCAATTTGCTTTCCCCACCACGGGGAAGACGGCAGGAACAGCATTGAGCCAAGCATCAGCAAAGCCGCCCAAATCGACAGGCTCAGGTTTGTCTGAATCACCAGTACAGGGATCGCGACCAGCAGGCCGTTTTGCCCGACACCGAGTAACCCCGCACTGAACGCAAGCGGCCAGCAGGACAATGGTTTTTGCGGCGTTTCCGCGCTCTCAAGAGACGTCACGATGTTGCAATTCCATGTATTAATTGTGTTTATTTGTAAAATTAATTTTACCGATTCTAACAATTGTTATTGATAATGAGAAACCTTATCGGCAAAATTCGCATTATCATAACGAGTGGGATCTGTTTGATTATGACTTTGCCAACTAAAACGTCAGCCTTGGATGTGGCTGCGCAGTGCTTCCTGAATTCCCTGGTTCGTGAAACCAAAGACTGGCGGCTGACGGAATACCAGCCAACCGAATTGATCATCCCGCTGGGCGAACAGCAGGCGCTCCATTTCAGAGTGGCTTATTTTTCCCCAACCCAGCATCACCGCTTTGAATTTCCGGCGCGTCTGGTCACGGCCTCCGGCAGTCACCCCGTCGATTTCGCCACCCTCTCCCGGCTTATTGTTGATAAGCTCCAGCACCAACTCTTGCTGCCCGCGACCAGTTGCGAAACCTTCCACCAGCGCGTGATGGAAAGCCACGCCCATACGCAGCAGGCGATTGATGCCCGCCATGACTGGGCAGCCCTGCGTGAAAAAGCGTTGAACTTTGGCGAGGCGGAGCAGGCTCTGCTGGTCGGGCACGCCTTCCACCCGGCGCCTAAGTCTCATGAACCGTTTAACCAGCAGGAGGCCGAACGCTACCTGCCGGACTTCGCGCCCCACTTCCCGCTGCGGTGGTTTGCGGTGAACAAAACGCAGATCGCCGGTGAAAGCCTGCATCTCAACCTGCAACAACGGTTGACGCGATTTGCCGCAGAGAATGCGCCGCAGTTACTCAATGAATTAAGCGACAATCAATGGCTATTCCCGCTGCACCCGTGGCAGGGGGAGTATCTGTTGCAGCAGGAATGGTGCCAGGAGCTTGTCGCTAAAGGGCTGATTAAAGATTTAGGCGAGGCCGGCGCGCCGTGGCTACCGACCACCTCTTCCCGCTCGCTCTACTGCGCCACCAGCCGCGACATGATCAAATTCTCCCTGAGCGTGCGCCTGACCAACTCCGTCCGTACCCTGTCAGTGAAAGAAGTGAAGCGTGGAATGCGCCTGGCGCGCCTGGCGCAAACCGACGACTGGCAGACGCTACAGGCCCGCTTCCCGACTTTCCGGGTGATGCAGGAAGACGGCTGGGCCGGGCTGCGCGATCTCCACGGCAACATCATGCAGGAAAGCCTGTTTGCCCTGCGTGAAAACCTGCTGGTGGATCAGCCGCAAAGCCAGACTAACGTACTGGTCTCCCTGACTCAGGCCGCGCCGGATGGCGGTGATTCGCTGCTGGTTGCGGCGGTAAAACGCCTGAGCGATCGCCTCGGCATCACTGCGCAACAGGCCGCCCACGCATGGGTCGATGCTTACTGTCAGCAGGTGCTGAAGCCGCTGTTTACGGCTGAAGCGGATTACGGCCTGGTGCTGCTGGCGCATCAGCAAAATATTCTGGTTCAGATGCTTGGGGATCTGCCGGTCGGGCTTATCTACCGTGACTGCCAGGGCAGCGCGTTTATGCCTCACGCGGCAGGCTGGCTCGACACCATTGGCGAGGCGCAGGCGGAAAACGTCTTCACCCATGAGCAGTTGCTGCGCTACTTCCCTTATTACCTGCTGGTTAACTCCACTTTTGCCGTGACCGCCGCGCTGAGCGCCGCCGGGCTGGACAGTGAAGCGAATCTGATGGCTCGCGTACGAACGTTGCTGGCTGAAGTGCGTGATCAGGTGACTCATAAAACCTGTCTCAACTACGTGCTGGAAAGTCCGTACTGGAACGTAAAAGGTAACTTTTTCTGTTATCTGAACGACCACAACGAGAACACCATCGTCGATCCCTCGGTGATCTACTTCGATTTCGCCAACCCGCTGCTGGCTCAGGAGGGCTAAATGTCTAAGGCAAACATCGTTCACAGCGGATATGGACTGCGCTGTGAAAAACTCGACAAGCCTCTGAATCTTAGCTGGGGGCTGGACAATAGCGCGGTGCTGCGCTGGCCGGGGCCGCTGCCGACAGGGTGGCTGCGCGACGCGCTGGATCAGATATTTATCGCCGCACCGCAACTTTCAGCGGTGGTTCTCCCCTGGGCCGAATGGCGTGAGGAGCCACAGGCGCTGACGCTTTTCGGGCAGGTAAAAAGCGACATCATCCATCGCACCGCCTTCTGGCAGTTACCGCTATGGCTGAGTTCTCCGGCAAACCGGGCCTCCGGCGAAATGGTTTTTGATGCAGAGCGTGAGATTTATTTCCCGCTACGCCCACCCCGTCCGCAGGGCGAGGTTTATCGCCGTTACGATCCACGCGTTCGCAAGACGCTGAGTTTCCGCGTTGCCGATCCCGTTCTTGATGCAGAACGTTTCACCCGCTGGATGAACGATCCGCGCGTTGAGTATTTCTGGGAGCAAAGCGGCTCGCTGGAGGTACAGACCGCCTATCTGGAGCGCCAGCTCACCAGTAAACATGCGTTCCCGCTGATCGGCTGCTTCGACGATCGGCCGTTTAGCTATTTCGAAATCTACTGGGCGGCGGAAGACCGCATTGGCCGCCACTATTCGTGGCAACCCTTTGACCGTGGCCTGCATCTGCTGGTTGGTGAACAGCAATGGCGCGGAGCCCACTACGTGCAAAGCTGGCTGCGCGGGCTGACGCATTACCTGCTGCTGGATGAGCCCCGCACGCAGCGCACCGTACTTGAGCCACGCGCCGATAACCAGCGCCTGTTCCGCCACCTTGAGCCTGCGGGATACCGGACAATTAAAGAGTTCGACTTCCCGCACAAGCGCTCGCGCATGGTGATGGCGGATCGCCATAACTTCTTCACGGAGGTCGGTCTGTAATGAATCACAAGGATTGGGATTTTGTTAACCGCCAGCTGGTGGCAAAAATGCTGGCCGAGCTGGAGTATGAGCAGGTTTTCCACGCGGAATCTCAGGGCGATGGCCGCTACTGCATTAACCTGCCGGGCGCGCAATGGCGCTTCAGCGCTGAACGCGGCATCTGGGGCTGGCTGTGGATTGATGCTCAAACGCTGCGCTGCGCGGACGAGCCCGTTCTGGCGCAAACGCTACTGATGCAGCTAAAGCCGGTGCTGTCGATGAGCGATGCCACCGTTGCTGAGCATATGCAGGATTTGTATGCCACGCTGCTGGGCGACCTGCAACTGCTGAAGGCACGGCGCGGGCTGAGCGCCAGTGACCTGATTGATCTTGATGCCGACCGCCTGCAATGCCTGCTAAGCGGCCATCCTAAATTCGCTTTTAATAAAGGCCGCCGGGGCTGGGGCAAAGAGGCGCTGGAGCGATATGCGCCAGAGTACGCCAACACCTTCAGACTGCACTGGCTGGCGGTAAAACGTGAGCATATGGTCTGGCGCTGCGACAGCGAGCTGGATATTCAGCAGTTGTTGGCGGCCGCGATGGACCCGCAGGAGTTTGCCCGCTTCAATCAGGTCTGGCAGGAAAACGGGCTGGATAACGACTGGCTGCCACTGCCGGTACATC
>PPYF01000433.1_pt1 | contig 17931 bp, 14 predicted proteins | sample 1559871 | NCBI WGS metagenome assembly PPYF01 (sample SAMN08240021, study PRJNA423297) | Human gut metagenome, whole genome shotgun sequencing project.
TGACCGCGGAACAATTCCGCAATCAAGCCGCCTAAAATTTTTATCTATTTGATCTGTATACTTGACGGGACATAGTGCCAGGTCCTTTTTCTGCTTATTTTGGTTGATAAAATTCAACCGGAACAAGTTTAGTTTCTATCTTTTCATGAGGTGTTTCTATTCGCTTCATTAAGGTCTCAATTAATTCTTGTGCCAACAATGAAATTGGTTGGATTACTGTTGGAAGATAAGGCGCTACTTTCCGAATTAATCGCGAGCCATCATAACCGGTAATAAAAAAGTCTTTATTTATTTGCTTTCCTGCCTGGTAGTAAAGATTGCTAATCGTTAATGCTTGAACGTCATTAGAAGCCAGCACTCCATCATAATTACCAGGGAACGTAGCCTCAAGATCCAAATGCTGGATAGCTAAAGGTTCAAAATCTCGTTTTTGTTTGTTCAAAAAATCAAGTGCCCCTTGAATTCGGTTGATGGTAGGCGAAACAGAAGTATCTTCATCCACAATTACCGCTAAGTGTTTTACATCATGTTCTACTAAATACTTCGCTGCTAGTTCACCCCCATGATAACTATCAGCTGCAACAATTGGAATATTGTCAGCAAGGTATCTGTCAAAAGAAACAATGGGAGCAGTAAGTTGATGATATTCCTCTATTCCCAGATTATGAGAACCCGAAATAATCCCATCTACTTGATTTGCCATCAACATATTTAAGTATTCATGCTCTATTTCCGGATTTTGTGCCGATGATGCAATAATTGTTTTATAACCCTTTTTAAATAACTCATGTTCAAGCTCATTTGCTAATTCTGCAAAAAATGGATTAATTAAATTAGGAAAAATCAAGCCAACAAACTTAGATGGTTTCCCCTGCATCGCCCGTGCCAAGGCATTTGGTTGGTAATTCAACTCCCGCATTGCCGCATGGACCTTGTCAATTGTCTTTTGGCTTAAAGAACCATAATTATTTATTACTCTTGAAACAGTAGTTACTGAAACCCCCGCTAACTGAGCAACATCTTTTAACTTAGCAACCATTCTAAAACTCCTTGATTAATTTCGTTTAAGCTATTCCATTATTATAGCTCACCATATTTGAACAATCGACGGTTACTTTAAATATAATTTTAATCGCTATTTTTCCACAAATGGGTTCTATTACATATGTTTAATTTATCATTTATTCAAAAATATTTTTCATTTGATAAAACATGTTTTGTGAAGATGATAATTATTGATTTTATGATATTTTCTCCCCTGTTTTAAAGGATTTCACTTGCTTTTTTACCTTCAAATTAAATTGACGCTAAAGAGAATTAATGCTAGTTTATAGGTAGTTGAATCTTTAGAACTTCTTAAACTTTTTGACCTTTTTGATATTATTTTTATTTGTGAAATGATTAATAAGCCACTTTTAGGAGTAATGTTTAGGAATTTCAAATATAACTTAAGGAGTCACTGCCAATGAATCGTCAATCTAATAATGATCCATCAACCCATTTTAAGATGTATAAAAGCGGAAAAAAATGGGTCTTTGCTGGATTAACTGCTGTTACCTTATTAACTGCTAGCGGCGCTGTTGCTCATGCCGATGATGCTTCAGTTTCTTCTGCAGAACCTGCCGCTACAACTACTGCCAATACACAAAATAGTACAAATAGTGCCGCTGATTCTTCTGCTGTCGCTCAAAGCACAGCAAATAGCGCCTCAACAGAAAATAGCGCTGCTTCTAATGCTAGTCAAGCTGTCGCTAGCCAAGCCGCTGCTACTTCAGCCTCAGCACAATCTACTGAAGCTAAACAAGCTGCTCCTGCTACTCCAAAGGCTGCTAGTGCCGCTGCTGCACCGCAAGAGAACTCAACAACAGATTTAAGCGCCCTCCATTTCAGTAATAACGCTTCACAACAAGCATTCATCCAAAGTGTTGCTCCGTTAACGCCAATTTCCGGGCCTACGCTAACAACTCCGAATCAGTTACTGACCACGGTCGCTTTCTCAATGTAAATAGTCGTTACCGTAACTTACTTGGTGACACTAATTATGCATCTGTTGCAAATAAGCTTCGGCAAGACGGCTATGCTACTGATCCAAACTATGCTAGTACCTTAATTCGTTTTGTTCAAACATATAACTTAAACCAGTTAGATGCGGTTGCCCTTTCTGGTAAAGTTGTTACAAATAAGCAGACCGAAAGTGCTCAAACTCCAGAAACCAATGTAACTGTTTCTAACACCGGTTACTATACTGTTAAGGGTGGAGACACCTTATCACGCATTGCCGGACAATTTAATACGACTGTAAATAACCTCGCCGCCTTAAATGATATCCACAATGTTAACCGTATTTATATTGGTCAACGGCTCTTGGTTCGTCAACCTGCTGCTGAACAACAACAGCAACAAACAACCCCTAAGCAAACAGAAACCAATACTACCACTAACAGTAATACATACACCGTTAAAAGTGGCGATACCCTTTCAGGAATTGCGGGTAAATTTAACACCACTTATACTCAATTAGCTCAGCTCAATCATATTAGTAACCCTAATATGATTCATGTAGGTCAAGTATTAACGCTTCATCAAACTACAGCTCAAAATACTACTACTAACCATCAAGAAAGCCAGCAAAATAAACAAGTTACAACTAGTGCTAATGGCACCTACACCGTTAAAAGTGGTGATACCCTTTCACAAATTGCCGCTCGTTTTAACACTACAACATCTGCATTAGCTTCAACTAACCACATTAGTAACCCTAATTTAATCGAGGTTGGCCAACAATTACGGATTAACAACAATAGTGCTAGTACACAAAAAACCACTTCACACTATTCCACTACTAATCATGGAAATTACGTAGTTCAAAGTGGTGACTCACTATCAAAGATTGCCGCCTACCACGGATTAAACTGGCGGTCAATCGCAGCTAAGAATAACATTCAAAGTCCATACACAATCTTTGCTGGACAACGTTTATCACTTTAGTCAAGTAACTATTAAATTATTATATGATATAAAGCAAGAAGTATAAGAAAATCTATGCTTCTTGCTTTTTTGTTTTAAAAAAATTCTTTTCTGTTCTAGAATAAAGTTCAACAACGGCGAGAAGGGAAAACCGTTATCTATCATTTAGAGGATCCGCAGGTAATGACCTTGATCGCTGATGTATTAAGTCATGCAGAAAAAATCATCTAATAATTTAGTGAATATTCTTTGGGATCCCCCCATTGAAATAAAAGAAAGGCGTTTAGAACTCATCCTAAGCCAAACTTAGACGATGACTTCTAAACGTCTTTTCGTTAGTTAACAAATTTAATTTTTAATCGTTCATTTTCTAAAACTCCTTTTACAATCAATGACTTGCCATCATAGAACTGATGCTTATCTAACCAAAACCCAAGATGTGCGTGACTATAAAACTTAAAACTATACCGCATTGCATTATTCAGTTTACTAACCCGCAACACACCTTGTGAGCCATCGGAACAAGTAATATTTTGTGATTGATTATTATCATGAACATAAATTATTGTCATTCTTCTCACCTCCGTTTTTATTATATCCTATTTTCGGACTACCTAAAATATTTTTAAGCAAAATAAAAAACAACAACTTCAGCTATAGGAAAGTTGTTGCTTTTTAACTAATCTGCAGCTAATGCATCAATTGGATTAAGATTTGCCGCCCGGCGTGCAGGAAGCAATGCGGCAATAAACGAAATTACAATCGCAATTACAATTGCAAAGATTACATTTCCAACAGTAATTTGCACAATATTATATTTAATCAAGCCATACAGAGCGTGGTTAATAATAACCGTTACAACTGCAACAATTAGCAGTGCAAGAATTGCGGAAAACAGTCCAATAAAGACAGATTCAGACGTAAATAATCGGCGAATGTCTTTCTTTCGTTCACCCAAGGCTCGCAAAACACCGATTTCTTTTGTCCGTTCCGAAACCGACATGTACATTGTCACAATAATCATTAATGCCGACACAAGTAATGAAATTCCAGCAATTGAAGCAAGAACCGTGGAAGCAAGACTAACATAAGTATTAACAGTTTTAAGGATCGACCCGACTGTAATCGCTCCTAATATCCGTTTGTTATTACTACCACGAAGATTGTCGATCTTATTCGCTACTCCTTGAACATTGTCAAGATTTGTTACATTAACGGTTGCAAAATTAGCAGCCGTAGCGGCATTCGCTTTTTGAAGCAGCGCACGCATAGTGGAATAAGTAATTGAAGTCCCGGCACTCGCGCCTTCTGTAATCCCTGCTACCTTGAAGTTTCCAGAAACGGGAACTGGATTATTATTGGCATCTATCCATGTAAAGGAGAGACGGATAGTTTTTCCAACCATTTGCTTATAATTTTTGGCACTTGATAATTGGATTGCTTGTTGCTTTGTAAGAACGATTTCACCATTCTTGGGTTTATGTCCCTGCTTGATTGAATTGCTAGTAATTGCCTTACTCCAGGTACTTAATGAAGTTCCGCTCTGCTTTTTTCCATTATAATCAAGCTGAAAGGCGCTCACCATAATTCCCGGCTGGACAGACGACACATTATCAAGCTTTCGTAACCGGTCAATATTATGGTCACTAATCGTCATTGATTGAGGATTAGCCGCCATCGTTTGTCCTAACGATGATTGAATTTGTTCCTGGGTCATCTTTTTACCAGTTGTGTTTTTAAATACGGTAATTGCCTGCGGATTAGCAAGCGAGTTAATCTGATTTTGAATGTAACCATTTATCCCATTACCTAAACCACTAAATAAGAGTACCGCAAAGATACCAATTGCGGTTCCAAGCATAATTAACGAATTACGCCAAAAGTTATAGGTCAAATGCTTAAAAGCCGTTCGGTAACTCGCCATCGCCGGTAGAACTCGGGGAGTAATCTCTGTGGGGTCTTCTGGAATCGGATAAGCAGGACGTAATCTTTCATCGCCGTCAATTTTTCCATCAGCTAAATGAACAATTCGTGTCCCATTATTCGCTACTTCCTGGGAGTGAGTAACGGCAATCACTAATTTCCCATCACGAGCAATTTCGTCTAATAATGCTAATACTTCTTTTGTATTCTGCGCATCTAAGGCTCCTGTAGGTTCATCAGCAATAATAATTTGTGGATCACTGGCCAATGCCCGAGCGATCGCTACCCGTTGCTTTTGCCCTCCTGACAAATGGTTCGGATGCTTTTTTACTTGCTCACTTAAACCAACCTTATCTAAAAGTTCCAACGCGCGCTTCCGCCGTTCTTCCTTAGTCAAAGTTGTCATATCCAACGCAACCAAAACATTATCCAGCACCGTTAAGTGAGAAATTAAGTTATAGGACTGATAGATATAACCCACTGTCGCACGCCGATATCTATCTAGTTGCTTTTCTTTTTTATGGTCGAGGATTTTACCATTTACGAGGACTTCACCTTCAAAGTTACGATCAAGGCCCCCAATGATATTCATTACATCGGCTAACTCGTAAACATTATCTGCATATTCACGTAAACGTAAATCATGGGTTACAGCAATCACCGCTTTTCCTTTCTTTTTAGCCAGATCTTGAAATAATTGTCCCACTGACTTTACTAAATTACTATCTAAAGCTGCTGTTGGTTCGTCTGCAAGAATTATCTCAGGATCGGTATATAAAGCACGCGCAATCGCTACTCGTTGGTTTTGACCTCCTGACAATTCAGAAGGGTATTGCTTGAGCAGTTTTTTTATCGCGAGTTTTTCCAATAATTCATCAAAAGCTGCTGATGAAATATTACCGCTCTTCTTTACACGATCAACAAGTTTAAATTGATCAGCCACATTTAGATAAGGTAGCAAGTTATACGACTGAAGAATAAAACCAATTTTCTGCAAGCGCAGTTCATCACGTTTTTTAGAAGATAACTTTTCAATATTAATTCCATCAATTAACACTTTTCCGGAAGTAGGCGTTTGTAAACCGCCCGCAATTGTTAAAAAGGTACTCTTTCCTGATCCAGAAGGCCCTAAAATCAAATTTAATTCTCCCGCTTTAGCAGAAAAATTAACATCTTTAAGAACATGAACACGGCTAATTCCTTCGCCATAATATTTGTTAACATCTACTAACTTCAATTTTGACATAACATTTGCCTCCCATCTTAATTCAAGGCCTGTACGGGGTCAATCTTAATAATCATTCGCACTGGTAATAATGAACCAATCATCCCAAGAACTATTAATCCCACTGCCATTAAACTAATTAGGGGCCAATTCATAATAACTGGTACCGACATTGGAATTGCCACACTCGTAAGAAGGGTTAAAATAATTCCTCCTATTACACCACTAATCATTAGGAAAATTGATTGAGTAACTGTTGCAAGAATTAAGTGCCGCGCAGGAATTCCTTGAGCGCGCATAACTGCATAATGACTTATTTTTTGCATGGTAAGAATATATAAGAAGACCGCAATTACAATTAACGAAATTACCATTAAGAACCCAATCATAAAAGTAAAGGTATTATTTTGTGCTGAATATCCCGGTAGCTTATTAATATATTCGTTAACAGTGTAGTGTTGGAGAGCGGGATAGGAACTTTTACTAAGCTTATGGTCAGAAAAGAGTCCGCTAGCAACAGCCGAACTATTTAATCCTCTCAGTTCCCGCCAAACTGGTAAACTACCATATACGACGGGCGCAACACTAAATTTAGCGTCATTGACAAAACCAACAATCTTATATTTCTCATTTTGAGAATTGATTGTTACTCGATCTCCTAAATGATAACCCTTTTTGCTTAAACTCTTATCAACAACAATTTCGTTATTTCCCTTGGCTTGACGACCACTTGTAATCTTGATCTTTTCCCGGGAAATAAATTGGTCAGGATCTAAACCGATAAATTGAGCACTTTCTTTACTTGCCCCTTTTTCTTTAAGAACTACTGGTGCTTGCCCAACAAGCGCAACATTCTTTTGATCCTTACCTGCTAGTTGATCGCGAGTGATAATCGATTGTCCAAGGTTATCATTACTATTTTTGTTTAGAAAAACAGTTTCCGTACCCCACTCTTTAATGGCAGCATCATTTTCATTTTGCAATCCCAACATCATTCCCATTAAGAAAAACATTAAGTAACTAATCAAAACAATCATGGCAACGATTAATCCGTAATGCAGCTTTTCATGTTTTATTTCTTTTAGTGCTAAAAACATATTCTACCTCCTACTGCAATAGTGCAGTTAGTGCCTTGGATAGCCGTTCAATTGCTTCACCTTGTTTATTGGGATGAAGAAGACAATCCTTAATTGTTTCATGACTTAAAACCATTACACTCCATTCTTGAGCACTATGAATTTTAATTTGCGGTTGTGTATTATCACGTAACAATCCTTCATTTGTTTGAAAGTGTAAACGCATAAAATCGCGGTACTTGCTTCCGTTGATTTCATCTACAAAAGCTTTAATCTGATTAACATAATCACTCGCAGCTAAAATGTGGTTAGCCCGGGTAATTGGTGTATGGATTTCTAAAATTGCCACTTGGTAAAGATACTGATACGCCTCCGTTAAATCCGCAAAATACTTATAAAATGCTCCTCTGGCGATTCCCGCTTGCTTTACAATTCGTGCAACTTGAGCACTTGCTAAGCTATGTTGACTAAATTCTGTTAGTAATGCGTTAGTAATAAGTTCTTTTTTCTGTCGATTTAAATTTTTAAATGTTGTACTTGGCATCTTAATTCCTCCACCGCATCGTGACACCGTGTCACCGTGAATGTATTTTATACATTATCATCAAAGTGACACCATGTCAATCATTAGATAAAAATTATAATACTGCTATTTCTGCAAATTTTGCGATTGTAGCGCTTTACCTAAGGCTTGATTTAATTGCTAATTACATTCACTTGCATATGAAATAAAGCATAAAAAAAGCGAGGTGAGAAATTTATCTCGCCCCGTTTTCAATAGATTTAATTTTTATCTTAATCTAGAATTAAGCTTCTTCGCCGCCAACCTTAACGACAGCTTTTGAAACCTTACCTAATTTACCACTAACAAAACCTTCAACACCATCAAGGTCTAATTCGTGTGAGAAGAGTGGTAATGGGTCAACAACACCAGAAGAAAGAAGTGCAATTGAGTCTTCAAAAGTGTAAGGGTTAATGAAGGCCCCTTGAATTGTAAGTTGCTTTTGGAATACATCGTAAGTGTTTACTGAGAACTTGTCATCAGGGTTACCAACACCAAACATTAATACTTGAGCACCACGAGCTGCAGCTGCAAGTGCTTGTTCTTGAGTAGCCGGCAAACCAACAGCTTCAACAACGATGTCATATGCATCAGCAGGAATTTCTTCCTTAGTCGTATTGATAGTCTTAACGCCAAAGTGCTTCCGGTTGTTTTCCAACTTTTCATCTGAACGACCAGCTAAAGTAACTTCGTGAATACCACGAGCCTTCAAGATTTGTGCAAATAATTGACCTTCAAAGCCATCACCTAATACTAAAGCCTTTTGGTATGGGTGAGTTTCAAGTAAGTCAACACCGTGCATTGCACATGAAATTGGTTCAACAACGGCAGCTGCCTTTAATGAAACATCATCAGGAATTGGGTAAACAACTTTTGCAGGAGCAGTAAAGTATTCTTCAAAGCCACCGTTACGGGTAACACCAACAGCATCAAGATGTTCACATAATTCTGGGCGTTGAGTCCGGCAGTACTTACATTGACCACAGTAAATGTTAGGGTCTACAGTTACACGATCACCTGGCTTAACGTTAGTAACTTCTGAACCAACTTTTGTAACTACACCTGAGTTTTCGTGACCTAAAACAATAGGAGGAACAGCTGATGCAGATCCAGGAAGACCAGCATAGAGTGCCTTATCAGTACCACAAATACCAGCGTAGGCAGTGTGAATTAAGACTTCATCAGGCTTAATTTCAGGTTCTTTAATATCTTCAATTTCAAGTTGCTTTTTACCTGTTAAAACAAGTGCCTTCATAATCAAAATACCTCTCTTGTGAATTTAATCATTTGTCAAGTGTTAGTATAGTGTGAAAACGCCTTAATTGTCAAACGTCCAACAATTATCTCACATTCTTTTTATCATCATAAAACGTTAAACTTACTAAATATAAACTCAAACAAAAGCTGATATAAAAGGCTTTTGAAAAAAAGTAATATTTTTAAATATTTTTTTCTTCACTAAGTTTAAGCTATTTTTTTGCTATTACATAAATGGTTTTACCATCATTTTTTCAATTACATAATTTCACAAGGTTTTTTATCCTATTTAGCTTTTTACATCAAGAAATAAAATGTTTCTATATATAAAGTAATAAATTCTAAATTTATATAGAAAATTTCTCCAGCTTTTAGAAAGCGCTTAACCACCATTAGGCACGCCAAAACTTATCTCCAACCGCTCCTCAAGATCGTCCAAACGGCTGTTATAACGGCGATTTTCCATTGCAGGATATATTTTTTTATGTTACCCTAACAAAGTATTCGAACTTAGTTAATTATGATTTCCAATCTAATTAACAAAACTCAAACGAAAGGTGGATTTGGCGTGGACGACACAAAGAATCAACACCGGAAGCATAAACTTATTGAATATGCTAACGGTAAATCACTAGAGGAAATCAACGGAACAGTTGAAGTTCCTCGTGGAAAAGGCTTCTGGCGAACATTATTCGCTTACTCTGGTCCCGGCGCATTAGTTGCTGTGGGTTACATGGATCCAGGTAACTGGTCAACTTCAATTACCGGTGGACAGAGTTTCCAATATACCTTAATGACTACTATCTTGATTTCAAGTTTGATTGCGATGTTACTTCAATACATGGCGGCTAAACTCGGAATCGTGAGCCAAATGGACCTTGCTCAGGCAACACGGGCACGTACCGGTAAAGCATTAGGTATTATTTTATGGATTATGACTGAGTTGGCGATTATGGCTACGGATATCGCTGAAGTTATCGGAGCTGCTATCGCATTAAACTTACTGTTCCACATTCCGTTGATCCCATCTGTATTTATTACTGTTCTTGATGTTTTAGTACTGCTATTATTAACCAAGATCGGATTCCGGAAGATCGAAGCAATTGTTGCATGTTTGATTTTGGTGATCTTATTTGTTTTTGCTTACCAAGTTGCCTTATCTAACCCTAACTGGGGTGGCGTATTTATGGGCCTGCTCCCATCAGCCAAAGCAATTGCCCAACATCCTGAAATCGGTGGTATCACTCCACTAACTGGTACCCTAGGTATTATTGGTGCGACCGTTATGCCTCACAACTTATACCTCCACTCAGCAATTTCTCAGACTCGGAAGATTGATCATAATGATCTTGACAGCATTCGACAAACAGTTCGCTTTACTACTTGGGATTCAAACATCCAATTATCTCTTGCATTTATCGTTAATTCCCTTCTTTTGATTATGGGGGTTGCTGTTTTCAAGACTGGTGCTGTTCAAGATAGCTCTTTCTTCGGTCTGTATGATGCCCTAAACAATACCTCAATGCTTAGTAATCCAGTGTTAATTGCTGTTGCTAAGTCAGGTGTATTATCTACTTTATTTGCCGTTGCTTTACTTGCTTCTGGGCAAAATTCAACAATTACTGGAACATTAACTGGTCAAGTTATTATGGAAGGTTTCATTCATATGCGAATGCCTTTATGGGCACGACGGTTAGTTACTCGGATTATTTCCGTTATTCCGGTTATTGCTTGTGTTGCAATGACGAGCGGTGAAAATACTATCCAACAACATACCGCCTTGAACCTTTTAATGGAAAATTCACAGGTATTCTTAGCTTTTGCCCTTCCGTTCTCAATGTTACCATTATTAATGATGACTAACAGTGAAGTTGAAATGGGTGAATTTAAGAATAGGGGCTGGGTTAAGGTTTGCGGTTGGATTTCTGTAATTGCCCTTACCTTCTTAAACCTTTACAACCTTCCTGCAACTTACGAAGGCTTTGGTATTTGGTCAAAAGGAACATCTGACGTTCTCGCTTATATCACAATCATTGTTATTCTTGCTCTTCTTATCTGGACTTGTGTTGAACTCTATAAAGGGGACAAGCGGTTTGCTGCTGAAGGCAAAGGATTCGGCCAACGTGAAGCTCAAATGAAAGATTCAGTTGTAGAAGATTAAAACAAAGAACTGGAAGTAAATTTCCAGTTTTTTATTTTTGTAACGATTCTTTCACAAAATGTTCATACTTGAACGGTATAGTATAGACAATCCCTAATATAAATAAACCCCTATTTTTCTTCTATACTATCCCCCTCAAAATAGCTATGAAGAAATACGAAAAGTGGTCGGCCCATAATGAGTCGGCCATTTTTTAATACATCTAGGCTCACCATGGTATAATAAGGAACTAGATATATTACTCATTAAGTATGAGGTGAAATCATTGAATAATAAAGATAATAATCAAAATAACAATAAGCGGCGGCCTACACGGGTTGAGCTCTATGACACTCCTAAGCCAGGTGAAGAAAAGAAAAAACGTTCTTTCTTTAATCGTAAGCCTAAACAGCCTACCCCTAACCATAAACACAAGACAGCATCCCCTAACAAGAAAAAGAATCCATATGGAATTTCACGCCGAATGTTTAAGGTCATTTTAGGCTGTCTATTAGTTGTCTTAATTGCAACCATTGTTATTTTCTTAGTTAAACAACAGGACCCTGTCAATGTTGATAGTAATGACACTACTGTCTCCACCAGTACTTCATCACGCAAGAAACATAAAAAGAACAGCAGTAGCAGTCATAAATATCGTTCAAATTCCAATGACAGTGATGATAATGATACTCAAGATACTTATAGTATTTCAACGCCTAGTCGTTCAAATAGCACGCCTCAGACAAATCATTCAACTAACCAACAACCAACTACTAACTCTTCCTCAACTCCACAACAAAACCAACCATCGCAGGAAGAACACCACGATCAAGGCAACAGCCAACAACAATCTACTTCACAACCAGCAAGTAGCAATTCTGGGTCACAGCCTAATCAAAGTTCGCAAAGTACTAGCTCCCAATCAAACCCGCAACCTGCTTCATCTCAAAATAATCAACATTAATTTGGAATAAAGGGGTTGTCAATTAAAGTGGGCGTGCTATAATCAAGACAATCGATTGAAGGATATGCACCTTCAAAGTCCTCTACAGAGAGTAAGTGCCTTGAGTGGAAGTACTTATGAGTGACAATGATGGTTGTACCACCTTCCCTTATTATTAGCCGAGATAAGGCTAGTCGGATCGTGTCCGTTACCGCACCTTAGAGAGGACATTACTAGTGTGTCCTAAAGATGGGTGGAACCACGCTAATTTTTGTTAATTGACGTCCCTGATACTTTCAACATTGAAAGTATCAGGGACGTTTTTATTTATATTAAAGGAGAGATTTCTATGGCTCAGGTTGCTGTTATGTCCCCAGACGGATCAGTTAAGAAGATCGATCGGGATTCACAAGAAGGTTTAGAAGCATTACGTAAGCTTTCTGCATTAATGTTAAAGGCTGCATTAAAACAAGAATTTAAGGGTATTCGACTTGGTGAAGCTGTCGCTGACGAAGATGGTTTCTACGTTGATTCTGATAAAGATAATCAACAAGTTTCTGCTGACGAATTACCAGCTCTTGAAGATGTAATCAAGGGAATGGCAAAGAACGATGTTAAGGTAGAATTTGTTGAAGTACCTGTAGAGGAAGCACTTGCCGAAGTAAAAGATGATCGTTTCTCAACTGAATTGATCAATGAAAATGCTAAAGACGGCAAAGTAGCAATGTACCAACTTGGTGATGTCAAAGCTGTTGCAGATGATGACATTCTTTTATATGGTAACGTTGTTAAAAACTTACGCCTTCTTTCTGTTGCTGGTGCTTACTGGAAAGGTATGTCTTCAAATCCAATGCTTCAACGGATTTACGGAACTGTCTTCTACAAGAAGGACGCATTAGAAGAAGACTTAAAGAAACGTCAAGAAGCTAAGGAACGTGACCACCGTGTTATCGGTAACCAACTTGACCTCTTCTTTGTTGATCCTAAAGTTGGTGCCGGTTTACCATACTGGTTACCAAAAGGTGCTACTATTCGCCGGACCATCGAACGTTACATTATTGACCGGGAAGTTGCCGATGGTTACCAACACGTTTATACTCCAGTCCTAATGAATCTTGATGCCTACAAGACTTCTGGTCACTGGGAACACTACCGCGACGATATGTTCCCACCAATGGACATGGGTGATGGCGAAATGCTTGAATTACGGCCAATGAACTGCCCAAGTCATATTCAAGTTTACAAGCACCATATTCGTTCATACCGTGATCTTCCATTACGGATTGCTGAACTTGGTATGATGCACCGTTATGAAAAATCAGGTGCTCTTTCTGGTCTTCAACGGGTTCGTGAAATGACTTTGAACGATGGTCACACCTTCGTTACCCTTGACCAAATTCGTTCTGAATTCGCTAAGATTTTGAAGTTGATCATGAGCGTTTACGAAGACTTTGATATTACTGATTACAGCTTCCGTCTTTCTCTTCGTGACCCTAAGAACGTTAAGAAGTACTACGCTAATGACGAAATGTGGGAAAAATCCCAATCAATGTTGAAATCAGCAATGGACGATCTTAACCTTGATTATTATGAAGCTGAAGGTGAAGCTGCCTTCTATGGTCCAAAACTTGATATTCAAACTAAGACTGCTCTTGGAAATGACGAAACAATGTCAACGATTCAACTTGACTTTATGCTTCCAGAACGATTCGGACTTTCCTACGTTGGTCAAGACGGTAAAGAACATCAACCAGTTATGATTCACCGTGGTGTTGTTGGAACAATGGAACGGTTCATGGCTTACTTAACAGAAATTTACAAGGGTGCATTCCCAACTTGGCTAGCCCCAGAACAAGTTCACATTATCCCTGTTAACGAAGAAGCCCATGGTGAATACGCAGATGACCTCGCTAAGAAGATGAAGGCTGCTAATATCCGTGTTAATGTCGATCACCGAAACGAAAAGATGGGCTACAAGATTCGTGAAGCTCAAACACAAAAGGTTCCATACACTCTTGTTGTTGGAGACGACGAAAAGAATAACAATGGTGTATCTGTTCGTAAGTACGGTGAAAAAGAACAAAACGAAATGAGTCAAGAAGCATTTATGAATGAAATTCTTGAAGATATTGCTTCTTACTCCCGCGAAAAGTAATTAAGATTAAAAATGGCTTTATCACAACTTTTGTGAAAGCCATTTTTTTATTTTAAATTTTATGAAAGTGAAATTTTTAGCATAACTTTAACCACCAAAAATAAACCGTTTTCGAAGCATTCGTGAAGTTTTGGACAACCTAAAATTAATGATTGACACTATTCATCAAAGGTTTTATAGTAATAAACGCTCGCTTCTGAGCCACTAAATATAATAATTAATCATAAAAAATAAAAACTATTTATTTTGGAGGTATAAGATATGTCTACTATGAACGATTTATTTAAAGCAATGGGTAAAGCTACTGAAGAACGTCACGCAAGCGGTCTTTCATTTGAAGTTAAGACTGATGCACCCGCTGGTATTGGTCAAGGTATCCTTAACGTTCGCAAGTAATTTTAAAAGGACTGCGGCATAAGTTAAGTTACTTTCATAAAAAGCAAATACGCAGTACAACAATGGCCTCTAATGTCCGGCAAAACCGAACGTTAGAGGCCTATTGTTGCTTGCGAGGGCTCCCAGAGGCTAGCTTCGCGTCGAAAAACGAAGTCACAAGTGACTTCTGTCTCGCTCCCTTTTTATTTATCCTTAATAGCCGAAGCAAATATAAACATAACTAACCCCAGGGCAAATAGAACACTTAATGAAGCCGCACCAACCGTCGATTTACCAGTCCATTGAGTAACGATTCCAACAATAAAGGGACCGAGAATTGCGGAAAACTTCCCAAGGATATTATAGAAACCAAAAAATTCACTACTGTCATTTTTAGGAACAAGGCGGCCGAAGTATGATCTACTAAGTGCTTGAAGTCCGCCTTGGCTTGACCCAACTAAAATAGCTAAAATCCAAAAATCGATCAAAGTTTCTAACCGTAAAGCATAAAGACAAATAAAGAAATAAACGATAATGCCTAGCATAATAATTCGTCTCGTAGAAAACTTATTAGCAAGCCAACCATACAAAAGTGAAAATGGAACAGCAATTAACTGAACTACTAACAAAACCACCATCAGCATCATTGTTTGAATTCCTAAGTCTTTACCAATAACTGTTGCCATCGTAAAAATTGTATCAACACCGTCAATATAGAAGAAATAGGCAACTAAAAACCATGTCAACTGCTTATATTGATTAATATGATGCATGGTTCTTCTCAGACGGCGCAAACTATCGATAAAAGGATTTGTCACACTGTTGACGCTATAACGTTGATGACCATTTTTTAATAACGGCCACGCAAAAATACCCCACCAAACTGCAGCCAGAATAAAACTAAATCGGGCTACTCCATAACTGTTTAGGAGACCGCCAAAGCCTTTACTTAGTTCTGCGACTAAAAAGATGATAAAGGCGACTACTCCTCCTAGATAGCCCATTCCATAACCAGTCGACGAAACACGGTCCATTTGCTTATTATCAGCTACATCTATTAGGAAACTATCATAAAATAAATTTCCTCCTGAGTAACCAATGATCGACCCAATATAAACAAGTAAAAGCACCTGCCAATATTTGGTTGGAACAAGAGCAAGGCCAATTGTCAGCAAAATTCCCAACCAAGTAAAGAGATTTAGCCAGCGTTTTTTTGCATGCGGATAATCAGCCAATGCTCCCAATAAAGGTGCAAGTAATGAAATAATAAGCGTACCAAAACTATTTGCGTATCCCCACAGCGCTGTCGAGTTTGCTGCACTAACACCTGCATGATCAGTTACTGCTTTGAAATAGACTGGTAAAACAGCGGTCACAACTAAAATTCCATAACCAGAATTTGCCCAATCATAAAAAATCCATTGCCATTGTTGTCTTGTAAACTTCACAACGTCACCTCAGTCTTTAAAGATCGCATCAATTGCTTGTCCGGCAGTTGGAGCCGGATAATGTAATCCTAATAATTTAGCAAATGTCGGTCCTTCATCAACCAGGTGAGCATTTTCAACAGTCGCACCACCTTTGATTTGTGGACCGGCAAAAATAGCAGTAGTGAAGTAATTTGCTTGTGTTGGCCCGTAGCCATGGACCCCTCGATAGCGATCGTGAGTTCCAATTGATTCCGAATCAACTTTTTCGACAATCGCTGGCCTGTTTACCTCATCAGTGAAATAGTATCCCGGTTTGGCTTCGACGAGGAATGTGCACTTAGGATCTGCGCCCCGTTTGATCGCCGTTGCGTTATCATAGATTCGCTCAACGCCTTCGACACCAGCAATCATTTGCTTAAGTTTTCCTCGATCCACGGCACCACGAGTGTAAATATAAGTTTCTCCATCGCAAGTTTTAGCAGTGACTTGCCAGTTATTTCGATAAGTACTTTTCTTTCCAAGAGGGTGAAGAAGTCCTTGTTGCGCAAATAGCATATTCAAATGAATCATCTTATCAACATTAATTTGATAGTGATCTCCTAAAATTACAAAGTCTGTTTGCGGGTAAGTACCGGTATCTTTTGTCGCTTGAATTATCTTAGCTACGCGTTTATCTAGACGGTGCAATGCTTCTTTTGCTTGTGGTGATCGAACCCCATAACGGTGACGCATACTATCCATATCAACTAAGTGAATTAAGGTTAAGTCTGGCTTTTTATTTTTAATCGTATCAACCGCACATGCTGTTACAAAATCGTCAAGCCACGGTTGCTTAATTCCGTGCCGTAATTTACCGTATTTCTTATTCATTTCATATAAAAATAACGGACTACTTGCCTTTAACGAAACCAGTACTTGATTTGTCCAAATTCGATTAGGAAAGATTTCCGCAAGGTTATAATCAATCTTACTGCCAGCAGTAACAGGCCACAAAAATGCAGCAGTTGTTAAGTCCTTTTCTTTTGCAATATCATAGAGGGGCATCGATTGAATATCTTTTCGATACCAGAACCAGTCAGGCGATTGCCGGCGTGGCTGCAATTTAGTATTGTTAACAATTCCATGCACAGCCGGATACTGACCGGTAATAATCGAAGTATGGGATGGGTAAGTTAACGTTGGAAAGATTCCTTTAACTTTTTTTACCCAGGTTCCTTTTTTTATTAAATTCGCTAATGTTGGTGTTATTTGGCGTAATTCGTTTAGGTCACGAAACCCTAGTGAATCTAGCGAAATGACAATTAGCTTATGCTATTTCATTTGTTCATCTGCTTTCTTTTCAAACTCATTAGCTATTTTAAAATAAATTATTGTTAATAACTAGTTTTGAAAGCAATTATCAAAAGCCATTCTCATCGTAAGCGCCAAAATTTGTATGATAGAACGGTTAACCCCTATTGGTAGACCGTGGATTGCCAATAAGTTTTAAAGTGAAATTTGATTCACAGTAATTTTTAATGTAAAATTAAGTTTCAGTTTTCAGTATTTTATGAAAGGAATCATAATCATGCAAAATCAGTTACCCAAGGGAAAAGAGCATGAGAAAACTCTCGGCCTCTTCGACCTTTCTATTCTAGGTATTGGCGCAATCATCGGAACTGGAATTTTAGTTTTAACTGGAATTGTCGCCGCGGAAGATTCAGGCCCCGCAATTGTTTTCTCTTTTCTGATTGCTGCTCTTGCTAGTGGTTTAATTGGTCTCTGTTATTCAGAATTAACCACTAGTTTACCCAATTCAGGAAGTGCCTTTTACTACGCGTGGGTTTCAATTGGTAAATTTATGGCGTTCCTTGCTGGATGGACGCTGATTGGGGTCTA
>PPYF01304894.1_pt1 | contig 17931 bp, 13 predicted proteins | sample 1559871 | NCBI WGS metagenome assembly PPYF01 (sample SAMN08240021, study PRJNA423297) | Human gut metagenome, whole genome shotgun sequencing project.
ATAAATCACAAAACAGGCAGCGCCGTCAGGCGATGCCTTCCTGATTAAAATTAAGATTTTAATCAGGAAATAGTATCAGTAAATTCCCACAAAAAAGTGCCGAAAGCGCCGGAAAGGCGGCTTCGGCACTTTTTCATAGGAAACGCGCGGGGCTATGGCTACCCAGCCATAGCCCCGCGTAAAGTTTTAGATGCCGCCCTTGACTCTGCTGCAGCCGACAGGCGCGGAGATCGGGAAGATCCGCTTAGTAAACGGTGTTCTCGGGATCCAGGTAGTCAGCCACGTTATCCGCGCTGACGATGGTGGTGGGGATCACAACGACGGACTCGGGATGGCCGCCCTCCAGCACATCGATAGCGGTGCGGATGGCATCCTGAGACATTGCGGGAGAGTACAGTGCGGAAGCCAGACCCAGATCCGCATAGGCAGGATCGTTAATCATCCGGAAGTACTCCTGGCAGCCGCCGCCGCCGGTGATGGCCTTGATGTCCTTACGGCCGGCCTCGGTGATGGCCTGGATCGCGCCCATAGAGGTCTCGTCATCCATGGAGAAGACGGCATCGATCTGGGGGTGAGCCTCCAGAACGTCGGCCATGCCGGCCAGACCCTTGTCGCGGGCGAAGGACTCCAGCTGAACCTCGAAGATGTTGGACTCGTCGTAGCTGACTTCCTTCAGGTAGTCATAGAAGCCCTGCTTACGCAGCTCACAGACGGAGCCGGAGGAGGGAACGTCCATCACAACGATATTGGCGGCGGGGCCGACCTTCTCGGTGATGTACTTGGCAGACTGATAGCCCATGTCGTAGTTATCGCCGGTAACCTTGTAGATACCCTGGCAGTCCACATCCACGTCAAAGTTCACAACGGGGATGCCGCTGTCGATGATGTTCTGCAGAGCGGTCTCCATGCCGGTCCACTGGGGCCAGGAGACGATGACCGTTGCGCCCCAGGCAACCAGATCGTCCAGAGCGGTGGTCATGGAAGCGGCGTCCTTGGAAGTGGTGATCATGTAGTCCAGGTTGTTTTCCTTGCAGTACTTCTCAGCGTAGTAAGCAACACCGGCAACCCAGCCGTGAGTAACGTCGGGAGCGGCGATGCCGACCTTGATCTCCTTGGCAGCGGGAGCCTCGGTCGCGGCGGGAGCCTTCGTCTCGGCAGCGGCAGGTGCTTCGGTCGCGGCCTGGGTGGGGGTGCTCTGTGCACCGCAGGCGGCCAGGGACAGGACCATAGCCAGCGTCAGCAGCATAGCAATCAGCTTTTTCATTTTGTATTCCTCCAGTTCTATTCAATTCACGGCCATGTGCCGTTGAATACGCAAGTACCAAATTCAAGACACCGGTACTTGCAGAATCTATATATCATAAACAGTTAAAAATGTCAATTGCCTTCACAAAAATAGCATATTGCACAAATCTGCCGCTTGACTTCTGAACGGATTGCCCAATTTCTTTTGCAAAATTCTGCTTTCCGGGCTTTTCCGGTGTAGGACTTCCGTTTCGCGGGGCGGTTTTTTCGGATAGCCGTCCATGCCGACCGTGCGCTGACAGCGGCGACACGCCGTCGATACCGGGCGGTACCCAAAGGCCTGACGATTCCAGGCCAGCCGTGAGCGCGTTGGCTGTCGGTCCTGCCGACCCGCTAGGCGGCCTCCCGCATTCGCTGGCGGACTACGTTGGCAATCCGGGCGATGAACTCCCCGTTGGTGGGCTTGCCCCGGTCGGGGCTGACGGTGTTGCCGAAGTAGCCGCAGAGAATGTCCATGTCCGCCCGGGTCCAGGTGACCTCGATCAGGTGGCGGATGCTCCGCTCCACCCGGGAGGCGGTGGTGTCGAACTTGGCGGCGATCTGGGGATAGAGACCGAAGGTGATGTTGTTGATGTTGCAGCGCCCCCTCCAGCGTGGTAATTTCTTTCTTCGCGGCAGAGATGCCCGCACCATCGGCGCAGTTCAAAGAACGAAGCAGCATTCCTTTCTCTATTTTCAGTTCCTCTATTTCCTCGGTCAGCTCAGCAATGCGACGGGTAAGGCCATGCAGTTTGGTTATCTGATAGAACGGCGTTTCCTTTTTCTCCGCAAGCAGATTTTTCCGTTCCTTACTTTTCTCCTTGATCTGCTGTACCAAGCCCGCATAGCGTTTGTTCTGCTCCTTATGCTGCAAAACTTCTGGCCCACAGGCTTCTTCCATACGAACCAATTTCCGGGCCCTACATCGGAAATTACTTTCTTTTAATCCTTCCGGCGTTTCTGGCCGCCCGCCCTCCCTATATAACTCCACACACATTCGCTTGCATTCATAACTGCACTTCATGAAAATACCCCCAATACTGAGTGTCCAGTATTGGGGGTACATGTCACCTGCGATTCACAGACAGCAAGCTCTTTCGGCAGCTTGGACAATTTCTGTTAGATATATTTGTCTGACTTTTTGTGGTCACTTCAGTTCAAGTATTATACCATACTTGTCTAACAAATGGGGTGTTGTTCATTAGTGGACTGGGGTGAATTGCATTTTCAGATGCCACACGGCATAATGCCCACTGTATCTGCCGCCGTTCTCCCGGACATCGACATCACCTTCGATAGTGAATCCTGTTTTACACATTTCTTTTGTCAGCTCGATTGTCTCTGTATACTGACCATAGTCTGGCTTGGAATCATTTTCCTCCGCCCATCCACCAGCAGAGAATTTCTCTCCCGGCATAATGGAAACAATACTGCCAGATCGGACTGGCTCGTCATTGAAGGTGAATCCCGTACTCCAACTGTTTCCAACATGATCGTTGGATCTTATGCCGATGGAGGCAGATACGCGGAAGCTTTGCGGAGTAATGGCAACGCAGACAGGATATGTACCCTCGATACCGTTGGATGTGGTTGCGGTAATGGTTGCATCACCAAACGCAATGGCCTTCACAACGCCCTTCGGTGATACTGTTGCGACGGCTTCATCGCTGGATGACCATGTAATGGTTTTGTCCGTGGTGTCCTCCGGGATAAATTCGGCTGTCAGCGTCATAGTGCTGTTCTTGCAGAAGGGCTTCGTGCTATCCCAGTCAGAACACAATTTCAGGCTCTTCGCAAGAACTGGCTGCACAGTTAATTGAATCGATCCGGATACGCCTTTCGGGTGTGCCGCCGTGATGATTGCCTCGCCGGCGGACAGCGCCTGATAGCTCCCATCGCTGTTGACTTTCAGCACCCTGGGGGCGCTGCTCTTCCATGTAATTTTTTGATTGGTCACATCGGCAGGGATAAAGTTCGTAGACAGAGTTCCCTCCATGCCAATATATATTTTCGAAGTGTCTGCTGTTACGGTGATCTCCTCCGGGAGAACATCTACAACAATGATCTGCTTTTTCGCAGCAACTTTGTCGGATGCTTTAATGGTAATCGATGTGCTCCCGGCTTTTATGCCGGTAATACGAACGACGGAGTCCCCGTTTTCGTCAAACAACACATCGGCGATTTGGGAATTGCTGGATGTGATGTCCAAACCTCCGCGGACGGCGTTGTCAGGCGAGATGGTGAAGGGCATTTCAAAAAAGCGGCCGACTCCAACAGAAATCTTTTCATTGGGAACCGTGATGCTCTCAATCTGGATCTCAGGAACACTTACGACCCCAGGCACTACCTCTACACTGCATTCTGCCAGAAGGGTATCCAGATAGTAAGCAGCAACAGTGGCCGTCCCTGGTTTCAAAGCAGTAAACGAATAGGGCCCGGTTTGCTCAAGAGAATCCTCATTCTCCACTTTGATCGTAATGCCGGCAAGGTCATCCCCATCGGCAACAAAATATGGAATTGTCAGGCAATCGTCCTCTGGGGCCGTAATAGCAGTTTCGGTGAACTTAAATTCCGGAATGTGATAATAGACGATCACTTCCGCGTTTTTGCCATATTGATCCCCGTGCCCGAATTCCAAAGTCCCATCGACAGAAATGCCTACAACCTGTTCCGGCTGGCTTGCTCCCCAAAGCGTGTCCGTGACAGCGACGGATGAAACATTTGTGAATCCAAGCTGCCGAAACTGCTGGACGCAATCATTCTGGCTTTTTCTCAGGTAGTAATTTGTGGAGTAAGGAAGGGAAATGATGCTTTTTCCCCGCGCAGAAGCAGAATCATTTTCTGCATCAGTTTGGAAATGTGCTGTAACAGCAACGGGGGTCTCCAAAGGCAAACAATCGCCTTTGGCAAAGACATCCTTGCCGTCAACGGTCATTGCAACGATGGGTCTGCCTGCATATGCAGCCGGACTAAGATCATACAGTTCCTCAACAATGATATTCGTAAATCCGGCTTCATACAGAGACTTCAGCAAGGCTCGATATTCCGTGGTATCCAAGTCGGAAGACGCCAGCGGTAATTTGGCTTCTGTTTGCCGGAAGTATTCGACAACAATCGGAACATTGAAATCAAACTGCTGTCCGGCGGTAAAGGCCTTATTTCCGTCGATGGATACAGAAACCACTGCACTGTTTACAGTATCATCGGAAGCCTCTGCAGTTTCAAGCACTTGAATGGAAGTGAAGCCGGCATTCATGAGGTCAGCCACTACAAACGAGCAGCCTTTTCCAATATAGAATTCGGCGCTGTTCAGGAGAGTAATCTGCTGTAATGGTCCTCCTGCAAATGTACCATCCTGCAGAATAGCAGACTCTGCGGTTCCTTCTGCGCGGGACTGAATCGGCAGAATACTTAGCAACATTATCAGCGTTAGCGAAAAACAAATTATCCGTTTCATGCACATCCTTCTTTCCTGATGGTTTCTTGTTTATTATATTGCAGGAGCCGGTATGAATCAAGATAATAGTGATTTTCCTGTAACGAAAATGGCACGGAGAGCATTGTTGAAAATGCCAGTACAGTTCCCTGGAATATATTCTGTCTTATACTATTCTCCAATAAAACAGCACAAATATAAGAAATGATGTGATGTACTGTATCTGGGTGATAAGAATGGCTTCCAGATACAAATTCAGCTAGGAACAAACCAAAGAAATCGAGCAGGCTCGAAAAGACAACAAAGATAAGCGAGCAAAGGCCAGATTGAAAACATTAGAGCTGCGTGCAAAAGGAGCATCATCTAATGAGGTAGCGGCGGCAACAGGATTCCATGCTGGCTCTGTGACACGACTTATAGCAAAATACAGGGATCACGGTATTGAGGCGATTTCCGGCAATCATTACGGCGGCAATCATCGCAACATGAGCATAGAGGAAGAAGCTTCCATCCTGGCTCACTTTCAGGAACGGGCAGAAAAGGGAGAGCTGGTGGAAATCAGTGAAATCGCGAAAGCGTATCAGCAGGCAGTTGACCATCCTATGAGCACAGGGCAAATCTATCGTGTTCTACATCGGCATGGATGGCGAAAGGTCATGCCCCGCAGCAAGCATCCCAAGAAGGCCAGCGAAGAAGAAATCGCGGCCTCAAAAAAATTAAAACCTCTGTAGAAGCCCTGAAAGTTATCCACAGCGAGAAGAAAATCCGCTTAATGTTCCAGGACGAGGCAGGATTTGGAAGAATAAACAAGCCCAAATACTGCTGGTGCGGGGAAGGGATACGATCCAGCGTGCCTTGTCACCACATCCGGGAGTATCGCTATGCCTATGGAGCGGTAGAGCCGATGACCGGTGATGGGTACTTCCTTGTTATGCCTTATTGCAATACTGTGTGCATGAATATTTTTTTGAAGCAATTATCGGAACATTATTCTGAGGATATCATATTGCTCTGCTGTGATGGTGCGGCATGGCATATCTATACGGCCTCCGACCGCAACTGCCGCTTTGACGAGTATCTCTACTACAATGAACGAGACAACAGTGCGGCAAACTGTTTTTTGAAGAATATCAGCAAAGTATCAGCATATAAGCGGCCACAGAGAGGATCAATGACTTCATGCTCTCCCTTCCTGTGGAATCCGGGCAATCCACGTTGTTTTTTTGATGCCGGACACATTCTGATAAAGAAAATGGCAGGAAAACATCCCGGAACAGAACATTGGAAATCTGCTTTTGCCGCGTCAGCGTTTTCAGCCGGACGCACCCAAAAGCCGTGAAAAATAACTTATCACGCCTATTGACAAGACGAAATCTCCGGTGTATAATGTCAGCATTCTGAACGAAGTGCGCTTCAAATAAGCGAACTTTCTCAGCAAAATCAACAAATGGAGGAAACATAAACGATGAAAAAGATTCTTGCAGTTCTGATGGCCGTTTTGATGGTTGCTTCTCTGGCAGCCTGCGGCGGCAATACATCTGCCCCTGCTACCGAGCCTGCTCCGGCTCCCGCGGCCGCCAATACCACGGCTCCGGCAGCGGAGACCACCGCTCCCGAGCAGTCCCTGATCGACGCCGCCAAGGCCGAGGGCGAGCTGGTCGTCTACGGCTCCTGCGAGGAAGACTATCTGGCAGCTGCCTGCGCTCACTTTGAAGAGCTGTATGGCATCAAGGTCCAGTATCAGCGCCTGTCCACCGGTGAGGTTCAGGCCAAGATCGAGGAAGAAAACGGCAATCCTTCCGCTGACGCCTGGTTCGGCGGCACCACCGACCCCTACAACGTCGTCGCTGCTGAGGGCCTGCTGGAAGCCTACGAAGCTGAGAACGCTTCCCACCTGCTGGGCAGCCAGTACCGCGATCCCGATGGCTACTGGTACGGCATTTACAAGGGCATTCTGGGCTTCATGGTCAACAAGGACGAGCTGGCTCGTATGAACCTGGAAGCTCCCGCCGACTGGCAGGATCTGCTGAAGCCCGAATACAAGGACCTGATCTGGCTGTCCAACTACAACACCGCCGGTACCGCCAAGCTGGTCATCAACACCATGATCCAGAAGTACGGTCATGACGAAGGCATCCAGTACCTGGTCGACCTGGACAAGAACATTCAGGTTTACACCAAGTCCGGCTCCGGCCCGTCCAAGAACGTCGGCACCGGTGAGTGCGTCATCGGCATCGGCTTCCTGCATGACGGCATCACCCAGATCGTGGACAACGGCTACGACAACGTCCAGCTGATCATCCCCTCCAGCGGCACCTCCTTCGAGATCGGCGCTACCGCCATCTTCAAGGGCGCAAAGCATCCCAACGCTGCCAAGCTGTGGGTCGAGTACGCTCTGTCCCCCGAGTGCGTTGAGCTGGCTGCCAAGAACGGCTCCTACCAGTTCCTGGTGATCGACAACGCTCAGCAGCCCGAGCAGGCCGCCGAGTTTGGTCTGGACCCCGAGAACGTGATGGATTACGACTTCGAGGACGCCAAGAACAACATCAAGACCTATGTTGAAGAGGTCATGAACGCTCTGGGCGGCGGCGACGACCGTTTCAAGACTGAGTAAGTAAGATTAGGAATTCCCAAGGAGGATGGCGCGATCCGCCATCCTCCTTAATCGTATCTGAGGACTGTCAAAGTGCCAAAGCAGCGGCCTTTTGCTGGCTCCCAGATTTCCCCCCGCAACGTTCCCATTTCCCTGAAAGGAGAACTGCTTATGACAGAAGTTAAGACAAAAAGACAAAGCGCGTCCCTGGATCGCAGAAAGCTGCTGGCAGATCCCATCATGGTCACGACCATTGTGGTTCTGATCGCTTTTCTGACTTTGTTTATTCTCTACCCTCTGGCGATCCTGCTGGTGGATAGTTTTTACAGTAAAAACGGCCTGACGCTGGACATCTTCAAGCGGGTTCTGGCCATGGCGAATTTCCGTACATCCATCGTCAATACCCTGAAGGTCGGCTTCCTTGTGGGCATTCTTTCCACGCTGCTTGGTCTGCTGTTTGCCTACGTGGAGGTCTACGTAAAACTGGGCAAATTCTCCGGCGGGCTGTTCAAGGTCGTGTCCATGCTGCCCGTCGTTTCGCCGCCCTTTGTGTTGTCATTGTCCATGATTATGCTGTTCGGCAAGGCGGGACTGATTACCCGGTTCCTGCTGAAAATATACGATAACAACGTATATGGCTTCTGGGGCATCGCCATCGTCCAGACGCTGACATTCTTCCCGGTGTGCTACATGATGCTCAAGGGTCTGCTGAAGAATATCGACCCCTCTCTGGAGGAGGCCGCCCGGGATATGGGCGCTTCCCGGTGGAAGGTGTTCGCGACCGTCACGTTCCCGCTGATGCTTCCGGGACTTGGCAACGCGTTTCTGGTGACCTTCATCGAGTCTATCGCCGACTTTGCCAACCCCATGATCATCGGCGGCTCCTACGATACGCTGGCGACGACCATTTATTTGCAGATCACCGGCGCGTATGACAAAGAGGGCGCTGCGGCGATGGCTGTGGTGCTGCTGAGCATTACGCTGCTGATGTTCGCCGTCCAGAAATACTATCTGGAGGCCAAAACCGCCGCGACCCTGACGGGCAAGGCGTCCCGGGCAAGAATGCTCATCGCCGACAAGTCGGTGACCGTTCCACTGACGGTGCTTTGCTCCCTGGCGGCGATCTTCGTGGTCATGATGTACCTGTGCGTCCCCATCGGCGCGCTGTTCCCCACCTGGGGCTACAAGTTCAGCCCCCTGACCTTCAAATGGTTTACCCAGGTCTTCACCAAGTATAAGGGTCTGAAGGCCTTCAAGGACTCCTTTGTCCTGTCGCTGATCTCCGCGCCCATCACGGCGCTGCTGTCCATGATCATCTCTTATCTGGTGGTCAAGAAGAAATTCAGGGCCAAGGGCTTTATCGAGGCGGTCTCCATGCTGGCCATGGCGGTTCCCGGTACGGTTCTGGGCGTCGGCTACATCCGGGGCTTCTCCGGCGGCCTGTTCCACACGGGGCTGCTCAGCGGCCTTTACGGAAGCGCGGCCATTCTTATCATCGTCTTTGTGGTGCGCAGCCTGCCCACCGGCACCCGCAGCGGCATTTCTGCTTTGCGTCAGATCGACAAATCCATTGAGGAATCCGCCTACGATATGGGCGCCAATAGCTTCCGGGTCTTCATGACCGTGACGCTGCCGCTGATCAAGGACTCCTTCCTCAGCGGTCTTGTCACCGCGTTTGTCCGCAGCATCACGGCAATTTCCGCCATTATTCTGCTGGTCACGCCCCAGTTCCTGCTCATCACCGTACAGATCAACGAATTTGCCGAAAAAGGCTCCTACAGCATTGCCTGTGCCTTTGCCACGATCCTGATCCTGATCACCTACGGCTCGGTGCTGCTGATGAATCTGGCCATGAAGTTCTTCGGCACCAGCAAAAAAATCAAGGAGGCTTGAGTTATGGAAAAAGAGAAAAAAGGCGTTCGCCTGGATCACATTTCCAAGATCTATAAAGACCCCAAGACCGGCAAGGACTTTTACGCGGTAAAGGACACCTGTCTGGAGATCCAGCCCGGTTCCTTCGTGACCCTGCTGGGGCCCTCCGGCTGCGGCAAAACGACCACTTTGCGGATGATCGCCGGTTTTGAAAGCCCCGACGAGGGCGAAATTTACCTGGGCAACGAGGCCATCAACGCGCTGCCCCCCAACAAGCGGGACACGGCCATGGTGTTCCAGAGCTACGCTCTGCTGCCCCACTACAACGTATTCGACAATGTGGCCTACGGCCTGAAGCTGCGCAAAGTCCCCAAGGACGAGATCAAGGAGCGGGTCACCCGCATTCTGGAGCTTGTGGAGCTGTCCGGCATGGAAGCGCGTATGACGAACCAGCTTTCCGGCGGTCAGCAGCAGCGTGTCGCCCTGGCGCGGGCGCTGGTTCTGGAACCGGGCGTGCTGCTGTTTGACGAACCCCTGTCCAATCTGGACGCAAAGCTCCGGGTGAGTATGCGCACGGAGATTCGCCGCATCCAGCAGGCCACGGGCATCACCGCCATCTACGTCACCCACGACCAGAGCGAGGCCATGGCGCTGTCGGATTCCATCATCATCATGAACAAGGGCGTGGTCGCCCAGATCGGCAGCCCTCAGGAAATCTACTACCACCCCAACAGTGAGTTCGTTGCCGATTTCATCGGCGAGGCAAACTTCCTGAAGGGCAAGTGCGTGGCGCTGGAAGATGGCTGCGGCGTACTTCAGCTGGCGGACACGCAGGTTCGGGTAGCCGCCACCGAGAACATGACGGTTGGGGAAGATTACACCATCGTTCTGCGGCCGGAGTCCGCCGGGCTTGTTCCGGAAGGCGACCTGAAATGCCGCGTGGTTCTCAGCTGCTTCATGGGCGCGTATCAGAACTACCACGTGATGGTGGGCGATACCCTGGTAAAGCTGACGGACTACAACCCGAAGAATCATCGGATCTATCAGGTTGGCGAGACCTGCGCCCTGACCTTCGAGCCGGACGGCGTGCATGTGCTGTAAATCAAAAATGTAAAAATACTCCTCACTGCCATTACGGCGGTGAGGAGTATCTGTTTATATACTATTTCAGAAGCTGCTTCAGGTCTTCCTCCGGCGTGGTGATGGGGGCAATGCCGAAGTTCTCTACGAGGTAGTTCAGTACGTTTGGCGAGACAAACGCCGGAAGCGTGGGGCCGAGGCGGATGTTTTTAATGCCAAGATGCAGCAGGGTCAGCAGGATGCACACCGCCTTCTGCTCATACCAGGAAAGCACCATGGACAGCGGCAGGTCGTTCACGCCGCAGCCAAATGCGCCGGCAAGGGCAACGGCAATTTGGATGGCGCTGTAGGCGTCGTTGCACTGCCCCACATCCATCAGACGGGGCAGGCCGCCGATGGTGCCTAAGTCAAGGTCGTTGAAGCGGTATTTGCCGCAGGCAAGGGTCAGCACCACGGTGTCGGCCGGGGTCTGCCTGACGAACTCCGTGTAGTAGTTGCGGCCGGGACGCGCCCCGTCGCAGCCCGCGACCAGAAAGAAGTGCCGGATGGCGCCGGTCTTTACCGCTTCGATCACCTTGTCCGCCACGCCCAGCACCGCGCCGCGGGCAAAGCCGGTCATGACCGTGGTACCGCCGTTGATGCCGGTGAACGTCCTGTCCTCGGAATAGCCGCCCAGCTCCAGAGCCTTCTCAATAACCGGCGTGAAGTCCTTATCTTCGCCAATGTGGGCAATTTCGGGATAGGATACCATGGCTGTGGTGAACACGCGGTCTGCGTAGCTTCCTCGCGGCGGCATCAGGCAGTTGGTGGTAAACAGCACCGGCGCGGGAAGCGCCGCAAATTCCTTCTGCTGGTTCTGCCACGCCGTGCCGAAATTGCCCTTGAGATGGGCATACTTTTTCAGTTCCGGGTAGCCGTGGGCGGGGAGCATTTCACCGTGGGTGTAGATGTTGATACCTTTGCCATCGGTCTGCTCCAGCAGCAGCTTCAGGTCGTGGAGGTCATGGCCGGAGATGACGATGAACGGCCCCCTTTCCACGGTCAGCGGAACGGTGACAGGGGCGGGTGTGCCATAGCTTTCGGTGTTCGCCTTATCAAGGAGCGCCATACACTTGAGATTCTTCTCGCCGACCTCCATCACAATGGGCAGCAGCTCGTCCATGCCCCAGTCCTCGCCCACGGCAAACAGCGCCTTTGCCAGAAAGCGGTTCACTTCCTCGTCGGTATAGCCCAGCACCATGGCGTGATGGGCATAGGCCGCCATGCCGCGCACGCCAAAGAGGATCAAGGATTTGAGACTGCGGATATCCTCCTGCGCGCCCCAGAGCTTCTCCATATCGTAATCGTCGGTTCGGCCGCAGGCGGATGCGCAGACGGCACAGTCAGGAACGAGTCTCGCCTTTTCTCCATGCACCCGGTCGATCAGAGCGCGGATGGTTTCTTCATTAAAATTCACATTGGTAACGGTGGTGAACAACCCCTCGATCATCAGCCGCCATGTATCCCCGTTTACATCCGGGGCGTTATCGGCGGCACGCGCCAGCCCCACCAGCGCGCCGGTCAGCTCGTCCTGAAGCTTCGCCACATCGGCGGTCTTGCCGCATACCCCCGCTTTTCCCGTGCAGCCGGTACAGAGCGCCGTCTGCTCACACTGAAAACAGAACATTTTGTTGTCCATTGAAAATCCTCCTATTTTTGGTGGCTTGCCTTTTCATGCGCATTATACTATAATGGAATCAACAAGTCGGTTGAATTTTCAACAAAAGAGAGGTTTTATGAAAGATTATTTATCTGTGATCCGGTCTTCCCAGCTCTTTTCCGGCGTTTCGGAAGAGGAGGTTATTGCCATGCTCTCCTGCCTCAAGGCAGAACGGAAGGACTTCCCGAAGGATGCTTTCCTGCTGCGCGCCGGAGATACGGCGGAATCCATTGGTCTTGTGCTGTCGGGAAGCGTTCTGGTCATACAGGAGGATATCTGGGGAAACCGCAATATTCTTTCCAAAGCGGGGCCGGGGCAGACCTTTGCCGCCGCGTTCGCCTGCGCCCCCGGCTCCCGGCTGAATGTGAGCGTGGTGGCCGAAACCCCCGTTACCGCAATGTTTCTGAACGTAAAGCGCATTCTGACCGTCTGCCCCTCCGCCTGTACGCATCACAGCCGGATCATCCGCAACCTGCTGGGCGAGCTTGCCGGGAAAAACCTGCGTTTCAGCGAAAAGCTCACGCACATGGGACAGCGTACCACCCGGGCGAAGCTCATGTCCTATTTTTCCGCCGAAGCCCAGCGTTTGGGGAAATATGAATTTGACATACCCTTTTCGCGGCAGCAGCTTGCGGACTATCTTGGGGTCGAGCGCAGCGGTCTGTCGCTGGAACTTGGGAAAATGCGCGGCGAGGGGCTCCTTGACTTTCATAAAAGTCATTTTGTTCTGAAGGTGTAATGCCCCAAAATGCAAAGGGGGCTGTCTCGTTAATTGGCGGGGCGCATTAGACAGTTAACAGACACAGTGGATGATCTGCTGCACCGGTTCTTGTATAATTTATCCCTTGCCTCTCCCTCTGGGATAGGTGGCCGAGCGCAGTGAGGACGGAGAGGGTAAACAAGGTTGCAAAACCCGCTCGCCTTCAGGCGATGCCTTCCTGATTAAAATTAAGATTTTAATCAGGAAATAGTATCAGTCACCTGCGGTGACAGCTCTCCCGGAGGGAAAGCCAAGGGTGTGTACCTGCATTTTGGAACGAGAAATGGAGCGTATCTGCACCGATACGCTCCATTCACTGTTTTACGACCACCCATTAAGGAGGCAGCCCCCTGTTTTTCATTACAGCACTTCCCGGCAGGCTTGCTGCAAGGCAGCTTCCTGCTGCCGGTACATGAGCGCCTGTGCGTAGTGAAGATACGGTTCGCAGCCGTGCCGACCGATGTACGTCAGCGCATTGGGCGTTCTGGTCAGAGCGGACACCAGCAGGATCATCTCCTGCCCCTCGCCAAAGCAGTCCGCCACGAAACGGAACCCGTGGGAAAGCTCCGTCTGGATGCGCCGGATCAGATCTTCCCGCCGCTGGACGTCCTGACCGAACAGCGTGCGCAGAAGCACAAGCTGCTCTTTTTCATCCCGGATATGCGCCTGCTTTACTGCCAGCTCCATCTCCCCCAGACGGTGCAGCACCCACTCCTCCCGCCGGGCTTCTTCCGTGGAAAGTAAGGCGTTCTGGCGTTTTATCTCCAGACTCTTTCGGTTGGCGGTGATAAACTCCGTCAGGGACTGGTTCCCATTTTTATACCGCCCCAGCAGTTCGTGGAGCCGGACGACCGCCGCGTCTTCCCGGGCATAGGCCGCGAATTCCGCCCCCAGTGCGTCCAATACCAGATTCACCACCGTGATTCGCTCGTCAAAACTGCCGCCCCGCGCCATGGCCACCCGCTCCTGATAGGCCTCCTCCGCCAGTGTTCCGTTCAGGATCTCCGGTATGGCGTAATCGGAGCCATAGGTCTGGTAGAGGCGGTAGTAGGCGGCAAAATCTCTGGCCGTTTCCTCATGGTGCAGGAATTGGGATACCAGTGCCTCGGTCACCGGGACTTGCAGCGCTTCATAGCCTTTCAGTATCTGGGACAGGTCTTCCCAGCCCCGTGCCGTTACAAACGACAGATTATCCTCCGTCCGCTTCACCATATAGAACCGCTCCCGCTTCACGGACAGATAGGAAATGACCGCGCCGTGGAGTTGCTTCTCCCGGGCATAATCCAGCCAGATATCCAAATCTGCTTCTACGTTGATCTGCCGCACCCGATCCAGCGTCACCACATCGAACTCCCGTACCGATTTGTTATACTCCGGCGGATTTCCCGCGGCCACGATGACCCAGCCCTCCGGGACACGGTGCGTGCCGAAGGTCTTGTTCTGCAGAAATTGCAGCATGGTGGGCGCCAGCGTCTCCGAAACGCAGTTGATCTCGTCCAGGAACAGGATGCCTTCCCGACAGCCGATACGCTCCATGGTCTCGTAAACGGAAGCGATGATCTCGCTCATGGTATATTCCGTGACAGACATGACCTGCCCGCCGTAGGTTTTTTCCTCAATATGGGGCAGGCCAATGGCGCTCTGGCGGGTGTGGTGGGTGATGGTATAGGCCACCAGTCCCACGCCGCAGCGCCGGGCGACCTGTTCCATGATGGCCGTCTTTCCGATACCCGGAGGGCCCATCAGCAGAATGGGACGCTGGTGTACCGCCGGAAACAGATAATTCCCGGCGTCATCCTTGCGAAGATACGCCTGCAGGGTATGGATGATCTCCTGTTTTGCTTCCTGAATATTCATAGGATTCTCCTAAATCAGTAAAAGTCTGCCCCAAGCGGGAATCAGCTCCCGATGGCCGCTTTCCTTCAGCAGGACAAAGGCCGTCTCATAGTCCGGCGGCGTTGTGGGGTACGCCCCGTCGCCGTCGGTAAAGTAGAGCAGCGCTTTTAAGTCCTTTAATTCCTTCCGCTGCCGCTGCTTTTCTACGTAGTCGAACACCGGCGTAAAGTCCGTGCCGCCCCGCCCACGGATACGGATTTTCTTTTCATATGCCAGCCAGTCCTCCCGGTTCCGGATCAGGGCCACATCCTGAATCAGACAGTCGCACTGGATAAAGTATACCTTCATCCTTCGGAAAAAGTTTTCCTGCCGGGAGAGAATGGCATAGGTCTCGCTCAAGAAGCGGCTCACCACTTCCCGCGAACAGGAGCCAGAGGTGTCGATGGCAATGACCAGCTCCTCCAGCCGCCGCACTTCCTTGTATTCCAGCGGCTCGATCAGGGGCATGGAACCGTATTGCTCCATGCCGAAATTGTAAAAGATGTAGTCAAAGCTCTCGGTGTCCAGCTCCACTTCCTCCCGGGGGAAGGTGAAGCGCTGCAGGAACTTCCGGTAGTCGTATCTGGATTCCGCCGTTTCCATGGGGCTTTCCGTCGCCGCGCCGGATGTCGTCCCCCGTTTTCCCTTGCCTGCCTTGTTTTTTGCCGCGTCCAAGAGCATCTGCTCCCACTGGCTGCGCAGGCCGCCAGTTGCTGACTCGTCCCAACGGCTGTGGTCGTCAAAGGAAAACGCCGCGCGCATTTCCTCTATGGTATAGGGAAACGTCCCCGCTTCCAGCAGCTCCAGAATCCGCTCTGCGGGCAGCGGTTCACTCCCCATGCGGTCAAAGCAGTCTTTTCTGACGGCATTTTCCAGCGCCAGCCGGGGCTGCGCCTGCCGCTCGATCATCTGCTCCACCGCCATATCGCAGGCAATATCCCACATTTCCCCCGCCGGTTTGAACAGATGCAGGAACAGGCAGTGCAGCAGCATATGCAGATAGCCCCGCCGCAGCGTCGCCGGTTCCCGGCTGTAGCATTCCAGCGTTTCCCGAACCGGGAAATACATGGCCTGCCCATCAACGGAGAAGCCCGTTTCGGCTCCAAGCCGCCATCTCAGGCAGCCAAAGGCCGCATCCAGATAGGGAAACAGATCACACAGTTCCGCCCGGCAGGTCTGCAAAATCCGCAGACACAATTCCGTTTGCTTTTCGTCCTGTACCATGGAAACCGCCCTCTGCCTCAAAGGTCAAAACTTCGGTCATGAAACCCATACTTCCGGGTTTTCCGTTCCAGCAGCCAGATAAACGCCTGTGTTTTCTGATTCCGGATGGCATAGTCCATACAATTCTCTATCACGGAAGCATCCATCCAGCCCAGTTCTTCCAGCACTTGCAATTTATCCAGCGCGTCTCTCTGGATCAGCGCCTCCGCCGCCGGCCGGATACGGAGCCTCAGGTAATCTCCAAAGTCCCTGTGCTGTTTATCCGTATAGCCGTCCGGCTGAAAAAAGCCCGACAGCGCCAGCTCCAAACGTACAGGCGCCTGTTTGGAGGACATAAATTTCTGATACAGCGCGTCTCCGTTTTCCATCTTCCCGCCTCCGTTTTCGTATAGAAATAGAATAGCAAAAAAACAGAGCGCGGTCAATCCATGGGGAAATTCTTTTCTCCCATATCCGTAGCATCATTGTAACACTTACAAATTTTCCGTGCACAGGAAGAAAACAGCCGTAGATTATTTCACATTTTTATGGTATAATTATCTAACCAAATTGAACGATTGGGGTGGACATATATGAGTCTGAATACAAATACATTGCCAACCGCATCTGATTTATCATCTGAAAAACGCAGCGTATGCCTCATTAACGATTCCTTCCCTCCGGTGATTGACGGCGTGGCCAATGCGGTCACCAACTATGCCTCCATCATCCAGCGCAGCTTTGGCGACGCCACCGTAGTAACGCCCTACTATCCCGACGCCGACGACAGCATCTACCCATTTCCGGTGCTGCGCTATCCCAGTATCGATGTGACAAAGCTGGTTGGCTACCGGGCAGGTCTGCCCCTGTCCCCGGAGCTGATGGCACAGGTTGAGGGGCGTCACATTGACCTGATCCATAGCCACTGTCCCGTCACTTCCACGATCCTCGCCCGGATGCTGCGGCAGCGGCTGCATGTGCCGCTGGTGTTCACCTACCACACCAAGTTCGACATCGACATTGCCAATGCCATCCATAGCAAGCGGCTGCAGGAAGCCTCCATCAAGCTGCTGGTGGAGAACATCTCCGCCTGCGATGAGGTATGGACAGTCAGCCGCGGCGCAGGAGAAAATCTCCGATCTCTGGGCTATCAGGGAGACTACATCGTCATGCCCAATGGCGTGGACATTCCAGCCGATCGTCTGCCGGAGGAGACGGTACGCGCCGTAAGCGAAGGTCTTGACCTGCCGGAGGGTGTGCCGCTGTTACTGTTTGTGGGACGCATGATGTGGTACAAGGGACTGCGGATCATTCTGGACGCGCTGAAACAGCTGAAAGGCGAGGGGCAGGACTTCCGCATGGTGTTCATCGGTAAGGGTACCGATGGAGAGGCCATCCGTGCCTATGCCGAGGAACTGTGTCTGGGCGACAAGGTATTCTTTCTGCCCCCCTGCTACGACCGGGAAATTATCCGAGCATGGTATTGCCGCGCCGACCTGTTCCTGTTTCCCTCCACGTTTGATACCAACGGTCTTGTGGTGCGTGAGGCGGCGGCCTGCGGCCTTGCCAGCGTGCTGATTGCCGGAAGCTGCGCCGCCGAGGACGTTACCGACGGTCGCAACGGCTTTTTCATTGAAGAAAACGCCGCTTCCATGGCGGCGACGCTGCGCCGCCTGCTGCCCCAGCGAGAGTTACTGCGGCAGGTAGGTGAAAATGCCCGGCGGGAACTCTACATCTCATGGGACACTTCCGTTGCCAATGCCTGCCGTCGTTATGAGGTGGTGCTGGACAACTTCCGCCGAGGGGTATATCCAGCGCGCGACACCCGGGTGGACGAATTGCTGCTGGACACGGCAGAGTCGCTGGATGCCATCAACCGCCTCCGTGCCATTCCCCAGCAGCTGCGCGCTGCCATGGACGAGGATGTCCGCCAGTGGCATGACGAGATACAGGAAAACCGTCTGAATGCTCGGGAGAATCGTCAGAAGTTACAGGAAAAGCTATCGCAGCTGCGCCAGCAGATCGACCGGTATCTGTAAAGGCGTTTATATAAGGCAGCACCGCACAATTCGGCAAGAAGTCTCAGGCAGGATTTTTGTTCCAATTCAAAGTTCCGAAAATGGAGGAAT
>PPYF01654137.1_pt1 | contig 17930 bp, 18 predicted proteins | sample 1559871 | NCBI WGS metagenome assembly PPYF01 (sample SAMN08240021, study PRJNA423297) | Human gut metagenome, whole genome shotgun sequencing project.
AACCATATGCAACAGAAGGAATAACTGTACATTGTACATCGTCAAAATTGTACATTCTTATATTGACATTTACATTCTATTTCTAAAGATGCACATTCACACCTTCCTAAAATTAGTACAGGCCTGTTCTATTTCTAAAGATGCACATTTACACCTTCCTAAAATTAGTACAGGCCTGTTCTATTTCTAAAGATGCACATTCACACCTTCCCAAAATTAGTACAGGCCTGTTCTATTTATTTTTATTGGATATAATCCGAATCAATAAAGTTAGCTATAGGTTTCTTTGCCATTCTATTATGTATATGAATTAATAGTCTTGTTGTTTGTTCTCGTTGTTCTTTAGGTATTTGAGAAAACAAGGCCCCCATTACCTTATTATGCGTTGATGATATGCGTTCATAGGTACGAATTCCTTTCTTTGTTAGCATAACATCCCGAGATCGTTGATCGCTCCAATGTTTTACAGTGGTAACTAAGCCTTTTTTCTCAAGATTTTTTATAACCCACCCCACATGACTAAGGTGTTTGTTATTTAACAAGGCTTTGAGTTCCGTATAAGTTACTACATGTTTCGTCTTATACACATGTTTAATAATAGAAAATTCTTCACGTGTTACATTGCCAGCATCATAGATTTTAGATTCTTTATCATAGAAATCTTTATAAACCAAGTCAATCATCCCCCATAATTGACGATGAGCAAGCGTAAGATTTTTATTCTTTTTACGTTGCAAAATTGAAGCTAAACTTGACTTCTCCACACAAGGTCACCACCTAATCATAATAAGATGTTCATTATAATTTCTCCCGCTACTATAATGAAAGAAAAATCCCCTTATATATGAACTGCTACTATTAGATTATAAAATCTAAAGATAACTGTCCAGTATATAAGAGGATTTTTTATACTAAATTATTATTGACCAAATATCGTTAAATCCATCAAAAAATGATAGATAAATAATCAGATATATCAACAATTATATAATTAGTTGCGTTCTTTAATTTCAATTTTAATGGAATTGAAGAATTCGTCAAATGGAACTGTACCTAATTCGTCGCCACCGTGTTTACGTACGTTAACAGAATTGTCTTCCATTTCTTTATCGCCAACAACGAGCATATAAGGAACTTTTTCCATTTGTGCTTGGCGAATTTTGTAACCAATTTTTTCGTTGCGATCGTCTACTTCTACGCGAACGTAGTCATGGCGCATTTGTTTTGCCAATTGGTTAGCGTATTCCACGTGTTTTTCGGAGATAGGTAATACTTTCACTTGAACAGGTGCCATCCAAGTTGGGAATGCACCAGCATAGTGTTCAGTCAAGATACCGATAAAACGTTCCATAGAACCAAAGCATGCACGGTGAATCATGATAGTACGATGTTTTTGACCATCTTCACCGATATATTCTACGTTGAAGCGTTCAGGCAAGTTCATATCCAATTGGATAGTACCACATTGCCATGTACGGCCCAAGGAGTCTTCGATATGGTAATCAAGTTTAGGACCATAGAACGCGCCGTCACCAGGGTTGATAACATAATCGATGCCTTTTGCTTCGATAGCATTACGTAATGCTTCTGTAGCTGCTTCCCAAATTGCATCATCACCCATTGCATTGTCTGGTTTAGTAGACAATTCAACATGATATTTCAAACCAAATTGGCTATAGATACGATCGAACAATTCGATAACTTTCATCAATTCGGATTGCATTTGTTCAGGCAACATAAATACGTGCGCATCGTCTTGTGTGAAAGCACGAACGCGGAACAAGCCGTGTAATGCGCCAGATAATTCATGACGGTGAACTAGGCCAAGTTCTGCATAACGAAGTGGCAAGTCACGGTAGGAATGCATTTCGTTTTGGTAAACCAAGATACCGCCTGGGCAGTTCATAGGTTTAATTGCATATTCTTCGTCATCAATGATTGTAGTATACATATTTTCACGGTAATGTTCCCAGTGACCAGATGTTTCCCACAATTGTTTATTCAAGATAATTGGTGTGCGGATTTCATCATATTCGAAATCATGATGTACTTCGCGCCAGAAGTTTTCCAATTCGTTGCGAAGAGCCATGCCTTTTGGTAAGAAGAATGGGAAGCCAGGACCTTCTTCTTTGATAACGAACAAACCAAGTTCTTTACCAAGTTTACGGTGGTCGCGTTTAGCCGCTTCTTCAAGCATGTGAAGGTATGCATCAAGTTCTTCTTTCTTTTCAAATGCTGTACCGTAGATACGTTGCAACATTTTGTTCTTTTCATCGCCACGCCAGTATGCACCTGCAATGCTTTGTAATTTGAAAGCTTTCACCTTACCAGTGGATGCTACATGAGGGCCTGCACAAAGGTCAACAAAATCGCCTTGTGCATAGCAAGAAATCACAGCATCTTCAGGAAGGTCTTCGATCAATTCCACCTTGTAGTCTTCGTTTTTAGATTTGAAGAACTCGATAGCTTCTTGACGAGACATTACAGATTTAGTAATAGGCAAGTTTTCTTTTACAATACGGCTCATTTCCTTTTCGATTTTAGTCAAATCTTCAGGAGTCAAAGTATGTTCCATATCGATATCATAGTAGAAACCTTTATCGATAGCAGGACCGATAGCCAATTTTTTTTTACTGCTTCCCCAAGAGTAGTGCCAGCAGCGTATTCCTTTGCACTACCGTCAGGTAAAATGATTTTTACATCTGCCATTTTAATTTCCTCCAATTTATTATCTAGGATAGACTGGATTTTTGTAATAAAAAAAGACCCCCTATCCCTACAAAACAAGGGACGAAGATCATTCGCGGTTCCACCCTAGTTAATTCACCGCATCACAAGGGTACAGTTCATTCACTTCATTAAGCCCGATAACGGTGGCGGCCGTATTTGCCTACTTAGGTTCGACAAATCAGTTTAAAGGGGGTAACTCAAATATATGTGTAAGGCATTTCCAGCATCTGCCTCTCTCTGGCACACAGGGATATGAGAATCATGTCCTTTGCATCACTTTTACTATTTCTAAAGATACGCATACACATCTTCTAAAAATTAGTACAGGCCTGTAGTATTTCCAAGAACTATCTATTTACGTTCAAAGTGCGCAGATAGCATGGATCCAATTACTTTTTCAATTTTAGAGTTTGTAATGTCTGGGCCCTTGAATAGGATCAACATTACGTCATCGGAATTGTCTTGTTTAGATACCATCAAGACGCCGCTACCACGAGCACCATTATCGTCGTAATCTTTTGCAACAATAATCATGTTGAGGTAATGGTCTTTCATGTATGTATATACTTTGCTTTGTTTAGCGGAGTTGCCGATGCTGCTCGCCATGCCCATAGCGCGGTTAAATACGATAGCATTCGCATTGTGCGGGTTATTGCGAAGTTGTTGTTTTTCTTCATCGTTCAATGGCAATAGGTTAACCATCATGGATTCGCCCATGCGGCCACGAAGCATAGCTGGCATTGTTTCACGAACATCTGCAGGAATGTCGTTGCTAGGGTTTAGCTTCAAATCCTTAGGCACGGTCATGTACAATGTACCCTTGCTGTTTTGGCCTTGTACAGTTTTACTATTGTCGATAGCGCCCATTGTGAAAGTATCTTTAATGATTTCCATTTGTACGCCCAATGGTTTTTCCGGTACACCACGGCTAGCTACTTGAATATCGCCAGATTTAGTTTTCTTAATAGTTTCTACAGACCAAGTTGCACCAGGTTTGCCTTCATCGCTAGGAGATGTCAACGCAGCAGGCACTTCTTTGGCACCTGTAAATACATAGGTTTGTGCTGGCACAATTGTATCAGGAGCACCGGACTTGTTGAATACGGCACCATATAATACATTCGGCACAACAGTAGAACCAATTTTCAAATTATTGTTTTCTTGGCTTTCAACATCAAAGTTAATATTGCCAGCAAATGTTACATCTGGATTATGATTAATCACAACAACCGTACCTGGTTGTGGAATCATGACAGGACCATTTGGCGCTGCAAAAGCAGCGGTTGCCATAGAGGCACCAAGTGCTGTTAAGACTAATACGCGTTTTAATACATTACATTTCATTATTATTCTCCTAAATTTGGATAATTCTCTAATCGATGTTATTGAACTATATTTCTAAGGTAACCTCTGGCAAGCGCGATAGGATTTCGCTGGCTAGACTGCGCGTATCCGGTGTACACCGAACCATGCAGCGCCCCGACTTGTCTAGGCTAGTCATAACACCTACGTATTCATAACCTTCTAAGATGCGATTGACATAATTTGTATATTGGGGATCTATGTGAAAGTACAAATATCCTTCCTCACCTGTGCCGCTATACGAAGGCGGTTCAGGAAAGCCTGACAGTGAACGAGACGGCATCAATGGTTCTTGATTATCGCGTAACGGTATCGTCTTATCAGGTGTCGTTTCATCAAGCATTGACATAGTAGCAGTATTTTCATGTACCATGTTACTCTGCTTTCACCTTGCACTCGCGGCGCATCATGGAATATGGTTCCAATTTTGTATCCATATACAAACGAACCTTCATTTGCGCATGAGGTGCTACGTCGATAGGATTACCATCTTCGTCTGTCATTTTTTCGATAACAGCCTCTACAAGTTCACCCTTAGGTTGGCAAAATTCTACCTTATCCCCTACCTTGAAATTGTTGCGTTGTTCAAGATCCACATATTTTTCTTCATCGTTATAGCCAAGCACTAAGCCGATGAAGTCATGGGATTGAGTATTCGTAGATTTGCCGTAGTTTTGTGCGCTTTCATCAGGGCGACCATTCGCAAAGCCATCTGTGTAAGGGCGGTGAGAAATTTTTTCTAATTCAGCAATCCATTCAGGACGAACGTACCAGTTTTCACGTTCCTTCAAATAGGTGTCGATAGCCGTGCGGTACACCTTAGCTACCGTTGCACAATAATGAACGGATTTCATGCGGCCTTCGATTTTAAGACTATCAATGCCTGCTTCATACAATTCTGGAATGCGATGAATGAGGCATAAATCCTTGGAGTTAAAGATGTATGTACCATGTTCATCTTCTTCGATTGGGTAATATTCGCCAGGGCGATTGGATTCTACAATGCTATATTTCCAACGGCAAGATTGAGAACATTGACCGCGGTTAGCATCGCGTGTACCGGTCATGTAGTTAGACAATAGACAACGGCCTGAATAGGAAATACACATAGAACCATGAACGAAAGACTCGATTTCAATATCTACATGTTCCTTCATTTCTTTAAGATCTGCTACAGATACTTCGCGAGCTACTACAACGCGAGCCGCACCAAGTTCTTTCCACATTTGCACAGTATGCCAGTTCGTCGTGGATGCTTGTGTACTCACATGAAGTTCAAGGCCTGGTGCTACGCGTTTAGCCAAGCTAAAGATACCCATATCAGCAACGATAATCGCATCGACACCGATACTTTCAAGAAATTTCAAATAGTCCTCAAGACCTTCAAAGTCCTCGTTGTGAGGAATGATATTACATGTAACGTGGATTTTTTTGCCATGTTCATGCACAAATTGAACGGCTTCCTTCAATTCTTCGTCGGAAAAATTGGAGTTACCAGCACGTAAACCAAATCGTTTACCTGCACAATAAACGGCATCCGCACCATAGCGAATGGCCATTTTTAATTTGTCCATATTACCTGCTGGACAAAGCAATTCCATAAAATGATCTGCCATTATTTGTTGTGTCCTTTCCACACACTTACACTCATGCCATCTCCCATCGGGTAAATGGTGGTGTTAAATAATTCTTTATTTTCTACATATGCTAAATACGCTTGTAATCGCTTAACAATAGTTTTGAATCGATGTGGCGCCTCTTTGTCGCCACGCACATAGCCTCTAAAGAGAACATTATCGGCAAGGATGACGCCGCCTTCTTTCACATGAGGTAATATGACCTCTAGCTGATTAAGATATTGTCCCTTAGGCCCATCGAGAAATACGAGATCATATTCACCTTTAATTTGCGTTAATACGTCCTTCGCATCACCTTTAATCAACGTGATTTGATCCTTATACTCGGATTGACCTATATAATATTTCGCCATCTCATGGCGAACCTCATCCAATTCAATAGATGTGATTTTTCCGCCTCGTTCAATAAGAGGTGCCATCAGTAATGTAGAGTAACCAATGGCGGTGCCCACCTCTAGCACAGAGGTGGGCCGGTATAATCCAATCAATTCTTCAAATAAATGCACCTCAGATTCCCGAAGGATGGGTACATTATTAATCATCGCGTAAATACGCTGCTCATTTAATATCTCATTTAATTCCATAAAATGTATTATAAATTCCCGCTATATATTTTGACTATGAAAGTAATCATATACGCACAAGGTATGTGCGTATATGACATGCTAATACAATATAATAGTTTACAGTATCTGAATACGCTAATTATCTATCAACGCCGCCGCGAGTATTACCAGAAGCAGGTGTAGTTTGTGTGCTAGGTCGAATAACACGAGGTTCTTCCACTGCAGGTGCCGATTGAACCGGTGCCGATTGTTGTGGAACTACTTGTTGCATGCTTTCCGGTATTTGGCTAGGCGATGATGTTGTAGCCGGTTGTTCACTTGCTGCCGGTGCTGCTGGCGCTGGCGTTACTTGAGTTGCTGCCGGTACAGTTGTCGGTGTATATGTATATGTTGGTTCTACATCTACATATTGAGAATCTGCCGCTACAGCCTCAGCAGAGCTGTAGTTGTAATCTGGTTCTGATGTAGCCGCTACGTCATAGTTAGGACCAGCTTGTGCCAATGCAGGAGCCTGACCTTGATTAGAAGAGCCTGCACTCGCTTGTTCAGCACCATAAATTTTTTCAACCTCAGCCAAATGCTCAGCATATGTTTTGGAGAAATGATTATGACCATCTTTATCGGCTACAAAGTATAGATAATCTGTATCTTCAGAATGAAGTACCGCATCTAATGCCTTTTTACCAGGGTTTGCAATCGGTCCTGGTGGCAAACCTTTACTTACATATGTATTGTAAGGACTTTGTAACTGCGTATCTCCAAGCGTTACATTTTCCTTTGCATAACCAAGAACATAAGAAATAGTTGCATCAGATTGCAATGGAATACCATGTGCTAAGCGTTTCTTAAATACACCCGCAATGGTTGGGCGATCCGCATCATATAATGATTCACGTTCAACGATGGATGCTAAGGTTACAAAATCATGAATACTCATGTGTTGTGCTTGAATTTGTTTTTTAACAGCTGGTGTTAAATAGCGATTCATTTGCTCAGACATCATCAAAATGACATCCTTTGGCGTAGCACCAACTGGCACTTCATAAGTACTTGGGAAAAGGAAACCTTCTACAGGATATGTAGTCGGTTTAGTACCCTTCATATATGGGTATGGGACGAATGTTTTCGCCTCTGCCAAGAAATCGGAAGCTTTCATAATTTGAGCTTTTTCAAGAGCAATAGCGATATCCCCTACGGTATACCCTTCAGGAATCGTTAATTTAATGGACTCAACGTGACCCTCTTGTAATAAGTTAATTAATTCATGGACCGATACCTTATTTGGAATTTGGTAGTGACCAGATTGTAATTTTGAACCGGTTCCACTAAGAGCTAACCATAATTTAAACACCTGTGTAGACCGAATTAGTCCATGTTCATAGAGCATATCGGCAATTTCTGTTCCTGTTGCATCCTTGCCTATTACGAGGACTTGAGATCCTCCGTCATCGTTAAAGGTATTTGGTACAAAATAGGATGCACCTAAAGCACCACCACCTAAAATAGCAAGGCTAAGAACACCTACGGAAACATATTTTAAGGCTTTTCTCATGGATGAGTTCCTTTCTATTACAAACCATTGTATATCATCTTATTATATCATATTAAAGGCTTTCGATGTATCTCTTCTTTTATATTATCCACAAACCAAATAACCATGAGTCAATTAGTACACAAGAGGTTACAATTACAAAAAAGACCCTAGTATAACAACCGTTATACTAGAGTCTTTGAGGGCTTAGAAATTATTCTTCTTCCCCCATTGCTTCGTACATATTTACCAATACTTCGAAGTTTTCATCATCTTCATCTAATGGAACATATTCCTCTTCGCCTTCATCGTTTGTTTCGATGCGAGCCAAAATCATATATGTATCATCTTGACCTTCATGATCTTCATCTTGTACATGAACAAGTACAGCGTATTCTTGACCTTCATGATTCAAGATTACATCTTCTGTAAAATATTGTTTGTTACCATCTTCATCTTCAAATTCGAGATAGAAAATTTCACCTTCGTAATTTTGATCAACCATGGGTATTCCCTCCTTTATTATGTATATAAGAACCTGTTTGATATTCGCATTAGATATCTATGCAAATTAAGATTTACTAAATTGTAGTCTGTCTAAATAGCCTTGTAAAATAACGACAGCAGCCATTTTATCGATGATGCCCTTTCGTTTTTTACGACTCACATCAGCTGCAATGAGTTGACGTTCGGCCATAACGGTAGATAAACGTTCATCCCAAAATGTAACAGGCAAGTCGATGACAGCCTTCATTTTTTCGACAAATTCTTCCGTTTTTTCAGCGCGCTCCCCCTTGGTGCCGTTCATATTCTTCGGCATGCCCACTACGAGTTCATGCACTTCGTATTCTGAAATCAATTCACGCAATCGGTTAAAGTCATTTTCTAAGGATGTACGACGAATCGTTTCTATACCTTGAGCAGTCATCAATAGCGCATCACTACATGCGATGCCAATGGTGCGACTGCCTACGTCTAATGCCATAATTCTCATTATAGTTGTTTAGCCTTTGCGTATTCTTTTAATAATTCTTCGATTAAATCATCACGTTCTAAACGGCGAATATCACTACGTGCATTATTATAGCTTGTAATGTACGCTGGATCCCCAGAGATAAGATAACCTAAGATTTGATTGATAGGATTATATCCTTTTTCTTGAATAGATTTATAAACGCGAGTCAATACCTCTTCGGCAGTCATCGGTTCATCGTCTACTTTACGGAATAACATAGTTTCATCTGAAACCTTCATGGGTATCCCTCCTTTGTATGAATGGGCCACGTACGTGGCCCACATATATGTATTGTATGTTTCTATTATAGCATATGCAAGATATACCTATAGAACGTATTATGCGTTAAGAGCTTCTTTAACAGCTTCGCCAGCTGCTTTTAATGCATCCATCAATTTAGCTGGTTCTTTACCACCTGCTTGCGCCATATCTGGACGGCCACCGCCATTACCACCAGCTACTTGAGCTGCTGCTTTAACGATATTACCAGCTTTTACGCCTTTACCGACAACATCTTTGGAAACTTTACATACAAAGTTTACCTTGTCATCGCCCATAGCGGCACCTACGAGTACTACGCCAGAACCATCTAATTTATCAAGGCCCATATCAGCGAAATCACGCAATTCATCAATAGAGGATGCTTTCACAGACGCAGCAACAAATGCTACATCGCCAATCATAACCTTACCAGCTACGATATCAGCAGCACCTGCAGCAGAAACCTCTTTGCGAATTTGGTCTAATTCTTTAGCTGTTTCTTTAGCCTCTGCCAATACTTGGTGCAAACGTTCTTCTACTTGGACAGGTTTAGTTTTTAATTCACTAGCAATGCGTTCAATAGTCAAACGATCATGTTTTGCTGCATCGAGAGCGGCACGACCTGTAATCGCTTCGATACGACGTACACCAGAACCGATACCGGATTCAGATGTTAAGCGGAAGGAACTGATGAAAGCTGTATTGCCTACATGAGAACCGCCGCACAATTCAACGGAGAAACCAGGAACCTCTACTACGCGAACTACATCGCCATATTTATCGCCAAAGAGTGCCATAGCACCTTTCGCTTTTGCTTCGTCCATAGACATTTCAGCAATAGCAAGATCTGTAGCCTTAAGGATTTCTTCATTTACAAGGGCTTCGATTTGATCAAGTTCCTCTTGTGTTACAGGAGAGAAATGTGTGAAGTCGAAACGCAAGTAATCTGGTGTTACCAAAGAACCTGCTTGGTTAACATGTTCGCCAAGCACGCGTTTTAATGCAGCATGCAACAAGTGAGTTGCTGTATGATTACGAGCCATCGCTGCACGACGAGCTGTATCTACTTCAAGCGTTACATCATCGCCTTCGGAGATGGAACCTTCTACAACAGTACCGATATGGTATACAGTACCTTCTGGTAAGCGTTTTGTATTATGAATCTCTACCTTGCCCATTGGACCAACGATAAAGCCAGTATCACCTAATTGACCGCCCCCTTCAGCATGGAATGGTGTAGTGCGCACAATAACAGTGATTTCATCGCCATCAACAGCGGTTTGCAAGCGTTCAGAGCCTTTACCAAGCATCAATACAGAGGATGCCGTTTCTGCTTCATTTTCTACAAGTTCTTCGTCTTTTAAGAATGTAATATCTGGTGTAGCTACCTTAGCATCTTCTTTTACGCGAGCTTCACGAGCGCGTTCACGTTGTTCTTTCATGGCAGCGTCAAAGCCTTCATGGTCGATTGTGAAACCGCGTTCGGATGCGATTTCTTCTGTTAATTCCCAAGGGAATCCATATGTATCATATAGTTTGAATACTTCTGTACCAGGAACTACAGTTGCTTTTTCAGCAGCCAATGTATCGATTAAGGAATTTAATAACTCAAGACCTTGTTCCAATGTTTGGTTGAAACGTTCTTCTTCGTTTTGAACGACACGTTTAACGAAGTCTTGTTTTTCAGCAATGGATTTGATACCAGGGCCAAGAATGTCTACAACTACATCGATAAGTGGTGTTAAGAATAAACCTTCGATACCAAGCAAACGGCCATGACGTACAGCACGGCGCAAGATACGACGCAATACGTAACCGCGGCCTTCATTGGATGGTAATACACCATCGGAAATCAACGCAGTTACAGCACGAGCATGGTCAGCAATAACCTTCAAGGATACATCTGTATTTGGGTCTTCGTTATACTTAACACCAGCGCGTTTTGCAGTCGCTTCTATGATTGGGAAAATCAAATCTGTTTCAAAGTTTGTTTTGCAATGTTGCAATACGGAAGCCAATCGTTCAAGACCGGCGCCAGTATCGATGTTTTTATGTTGCAATGGCTCATAGGAACCGTCTGGCATTTTATTGAATTGAGTGAACACGAGGTTCCAAATTTCAAGGTAACGGTCACAGTCACAACCAGGTGCACAGTTAGGATCATCACAACCATGTTCAGGGCCTTGGTCGAAGAAGATTTCGCTATCTGGACCACATGGACCTTCACCGATTTCCCAGAAGTTATCTTCAAGGCGTGTAATGTGGCTTTCTTCTACGCCACAATCGTTGTGCCATGTATCATATGCTTCTTGGTCATCTGGATATACAGTGACATATAATCTGTTTTTGTCGAGTTTAATAACTTCTGTTAAAAATTCCCATGCCCAATGAATAGCATCTTTTTTAAAGTAATCTCCAAAGGAGAAGTTACCAAGCATTTCAAAGAATGTATGGTGACGTGCTGTGCGGCCTACGTTTTCAAGGTCACCAGTACGCATACATTTTTGGCTTGTCGTAATACGATGACAAGGAGGTACCAATTTACCTGTAAAGAAAGGCTTTAATGGCGCCATACCTGCCCCGATCAATAATAGAGACGGATCGTTTTCTGGGATAAGAGAAAAACTATCTAATTTTAAATGTCCTTTGCTTTCAAAAAACTGCAAGTATGCTTGACGCAGTTCATTACCTTTCATGTGTATATTCCTCCTAAAATAATTTACTCTTAATTATAACGTAAAAACCATAGAAAATCTATTATAACCTATATATATCCGGATATAATTAACCTTCATTAGCATTCTCTATTCCATTTAGTTGCCATAAAAAGAGATACAAAAAAGAGGTTATACAAATCAACAGAACATAATTGATTCGTATAGCCCCTTTTTATGGCTCATATATAGTTCACCAATGGTTCTACATGGAGAAACCATATATTATATAACGCGTTTCGCGCCAATATAGCGTTCGCCCCAATAACCAGTATCAAGGTCTGCTACGGCTACGCCACGGCTAGATGTAGCACTGATAAATTTACCATTGCCAATGTAAATACCGGAATGAGATGGACCTGGTTCATAGGTTTCAAAGAACACCAAATCCCCTGCCTTTAAGTTCGCGCGAGAAACTTCAACACCTACATTGTATTGTTCATCCGCTAAGCGTGGCAAAGAAATACCTTGTTTTGCAAATACATATTTAACATAACCAGAGCAGTCAAAACCACTTGGTGTAGTACCGCCAAATACATACGGAACACCGCGGTATTTATCGGCTTCTGCCAAAATAGCATGAATATTGTTTGGCGTTTGTACCTTTTTCAAATTATTCAACTTAACGTTTTGGCCTGCAAGACGTCTAGATTGAGCATTTTGATTTGTGAAAGCAGATTTTGTTGCCACCGCTTTTGTAGCTGCATTATTGGATAATACTGCTTTTGTTGTACGAGGAGCACCCATCAATGCATTGTACGTTGCTGGTCCAATAATACCATCTACAGGTAAACCACGATCTTGTTGGAATAGGCGTACAGCCCATTTTGTTTCCTTACCATACACACCATTTTTATCGGTTGCATTGTAACCGTGTTTAATTAATTGTTGTTGTACAGCGATTACGTTTCTACCTTTATCACCATATTGTAATGTTGTAGCGCTTGCCATCGCAGTGGTAGCACATACAAATGTTAATGTTAATGCCGCAATTTTACTCTTACTATATTTTGACTTCATATTCTTCCTTCCTAAAACTTCAAAGTGAGTTTACTTATTCAAAATATACTAACCGTCTCTCTATTTGCATCCAACAAATACAGCTAGTCTTTATCTTCTTCAGGGCCAGGTACTTGATTGGCTATAAATATATCAGCTTTTGATGGTTCATAAGCTATTTCTGGATTTTCACCATCAAAATTTATAGCAGCTTTCACCCAATATAATGGACGTTGTTTTACCTCTTCGAATACGCGTCCTACGTATTCGCCAATGATGCCAAGTCCAACTAATTGGATACCACCGATAAATAATATGGACACGCCCAAGGTGGTCCACCCATTTAATGCTTGACCCGTTAAGTACACGTAGAGCAAATGTAGAATCAAGAGAAAACTCAAGGCCCCACATAGGACACCTACATACAAAGCCGCACGCAATGGCACGCGAGAAAACGCAGTAACCCCATCAAGGGCAAAGCGAATCATTTTGCGCACACTGAATTTCGAAACCCCTGCAAAGCGAGGAGGCGCAACAAAGTGAAGTTCCGCTTGGCGATAGCCAAGTGCACCAACGATGCCACGCAAGAAACGTCCGTGTTCACGGAAATGTTTCAAAGTTTCTAGCGACTTACGATTCATTAAACGGAAATCAGATCCCCCTTCTACGATGGGAACATCTGCCATTTTATTCATCAGTTTATAATAATATTTAGATGTGAAGGATTTTGCCCAGCTGGCATCCTCCGTAGAGTCGCGTATGGTACGTACCACATCGTAACCAGCCTCCCACAAACGTATCAGTTCTGGAATCAAAGCCGGCGGATGTTGCATATCACCATCCATGGTGATTACCGCATCACCTTTGGCATAATCAAGACCACATGTCAACGCAGTCTGATGACCAAAGTTCCGTGCCAATAACACGACCTTAACTCGCGTATCGAGTTTTGCAATCTCGCGCAAAACGACAACAGACGAGTCCGTAGATCCATCATCGACATAGATAAGTTCATATTCATAAGGTAGACCTGTCATAACTTTTGTTACGGCATTGTAAAAAATAGCTATATTTTCTTCTTCATTATATACAGGTACAACAATTGAAACTAACATATATCCTCCGTCGATTACTTCTATATTTTAGCGTTAAATCGTCAATATAGGCAAATTTAAAAGGTTGACAATAAAGAAGATGAACCTCATAATCCCCATAGCTATGCTACTTTTCAGGATTTTGAGGTTCATTCTCTTCATATTACAATCTTATCTTAAGCGCTTATTAATAAGCTATCTATTTATTAAAACGTTATATTTATACACTTTTACGCATATCATATATATAGGCATTAAACTATTTGTTTTATAGCCCCGCAGCATCAATCCATGTCGTAAGATCTTCTTCTGCTGTCACCATATCTTCATCAAAAGCACCTACTACTTCAGGATAACGAGCTACCTCTACCGTATGTAGGATTGAGTCATCACGACCATTTTTATAGGTACCAACCCAAATGCCAGAAAATTGAGATTCATACCATTCTACAGGTTGATCTGTTTCATTGAAGGTAATCGTAATATGTCCACGCCCTAAAGTTTCTAGCACCTCTACTTGCTCTTCTTCAGCAAGGCCTGTCTTCTCAATATATATGGAATAGGTTGCACCAGTTTCACGTAATTGCTTTAGTGCTTGACGCAACTCATTTAGAACGGCACGTACATTATTGTAATTTTCAATCATAGTGTCCCTCCTTTCTCATCCTATCAATCTATTCTTATTTATCTATAAACATATCAGTTTATTTAGGTTCGATTTGTACGCCCCATTCGCGAAGAACACGTAGAACGCGTTCTTTTACCTCAGGTAATGCCATTTGTACAGGTGCGCTAGGTTCAAATCCTACGTCTAAGGACTCCGGTTCAACACCTATAACAATAGCATCTTCCAATGGATTTTCTTGAATGGCACGAATGCGCAATATATCTTGCATACCTACTTCATGAACAGAAATATGGTCCGTAAAATACTGTTCTAATTCGCGATGTGGGAACTCATAGATTGTGCCAGGTGCTTCACCACCATTAACGGCGTCAATCAAGAGAATTTTCTTCATGCCTCGCATGTAGGTCAATAATTCCATCCCCATCGTTCCGCCATCAATCAAGCTTATCTGAGGGGTGAAAGTATAATTAGTTTTCAAATCTTCTACAACATGAACTCCAAGGCCCTCATCGGTAAGCAAAATATTACCTACCCCTAGGACGACAATAGAGTTCTCATAATCATCATAAATGGCATGTAAATCAATACGCGGGCTCTCAGAGCCCGCGTATTCTATGCCACCAAATTGTTCTTCAGTGGATATATTAGTCATCTTGTAATTCCTTTTCTCGTGGATCGTCAGGATTGCTTGGACGATATGTAGTACCAGATGGTTTATCGATACGTTCACCACGACGGCGTTTACCGTTAAGGTCTTCAATATCGATAGGATCATGGGCATAATATTTCATGCCGGAAACCATAGCGGATACTTCGCCAGATTCTTCCATAACATCTTCTCGGAATGCCATGTACACGTGAATAATGGTAAAGAATAAGAAGCCCCATGCAATATAGTGATGGATAATATGAACTTTATATTCACCACCAAATAGCGTAATAATCGGTGCAAAAAGAGTTCCTATAATACCATTAGGATCAATCATAGCATACATTGAAAAACCTGTGATGATTTCAAAGAAGAACATGATGTACACCATCATATATGCCGTTCTCGCCAAGGAGTTACGTAACCAGTGATGTTCATGCTTTTGTGGAATCATCAAATAGTGCAATGTTGTTTCGCGAAGGCCATACCAATACCGTTTTTGACGGAATTTAGGCAACAATCTATCTCCGCGATTCCAAAGTGCACCAGCAAATCGGAATATAAAGGAGAATGTCAAAATAACACCCGCAATGAAGTGGATACGACGCATCGTCTCCATAGCGAACCAGCCATCAATAGCGAAAGTTGGTTCCGGATGGCCTGTAATAGCTGCAAAACCTGGATCACCAATATAAAGGCCAGTCCAGAATAAAGCTGTTACGGAAAGCACCATTGTCCAGTGGAATATGCGCAGCCATAAACTAAATACGACATACGCTTTTTTGTCAGTATGTATTAACATAAGCCCACCACCCTTTATTTACACAATGCATCAGTATTGACGGAAACAATTTTTTCGCCTTTTTTATTGTATAAATGGGTTGCACATGCGAGACATGGGTCAAAGGAGTGGATAACTTTCAAGATTTCAAGAGGTTTATCTGCAATCTTAACATGTGTATCAATCATAGAATCTTCGTATGCACCATGTTCGTTAGCTGCTGTTTTAGGACATGCATTCCATGTAGATGGTACGATACATTGATAGTTTGCAGAACGACCGTCTTTGATATGAATCCAGTGACCCAAACCGCCGCGAGGTGCCTCTACAAGACCAACGCCTTTAGCATCTTTAGGCCATTTATTTGGCTCAAATTTAGATGTATCCGCAACAGTAGTATCACCATTTTTGATGTTAGCTACGAGTTTATCAAAGAAGTATTGACTAATATTAGAAGCCACTTGTGCATCAAGGCCACGACATGCGGTACGGCCAACCATTGTCGTCATCCATACATGAGCAGGCACACCCAATACTTGGGATACAGTATCGATTTGACGAACCATCATGGATTCAGCCCAAGTTGGATCAGTGATAATGCCTTGTTTTACCTTTGTATATACGACGATATATTTAGCTAGTGGACCCACTTCTGCTGTTTTGCCTTTGAAAGTTGGGGACTTGATCCAAGAATATTTTTTATCTTCATCAAGGTATTCCCATTTTTCTTTTGTACCAGATTTAGGACCTGTAAATTTAGGGTCTGTCACACCATCGAGTGGATGAAGTGTGCTAGTGCCATCTGGATATGCGAACCAAGAGTGATCAACCTCTTCACTGAGGTATTGAGGATCCATAAAATCCTTACCTTCTAATGGGATAAATGTAGCTTTATCTACACCTAATGCAAAGTTTTCTACAACACCATTAGAGCGAACGATACATTTTTTATGGTAATCGCCATCAGCAATACCTGTATACGCATCATCAGGATAATCGCCATAAGACATAACGCGTTTTTTCGCAAGGCCACCACCATCGACCATGCCTTTTTCAACGTAAATTTTGCCGATAGCTAATAAATCAGGCAAGTAGAAATTACTTACTAAATCCTTAGCCAATGCAATAGATTGTTCTACAGCAGCAAGACGCTGTGTATTGATAGGTGCATTCATGTCATTCATAGAAATAGCACATGGCATACCACCTACAATATAGTGTGGATGAGGGTTTTTACCGCCGAATACAACGTGAGGAATAACTACGTCACGTTGACGGTCTAGAATATTCAAGTAATGAGATACAGCCATCAAATGAACTTCTGGTGGCAATAATTGGTAATCAGGATGATCCCACCATTGAGCAGAGAAAATGCCTAATTGGCCAGATTCTACAATTTTCTTTACCTTTTGTTGTACAGCTGTAAAGTAAGCAGTTGTAGCTTTAGGGAATTCCTTAGGATATGCAGAATCTTTAGATGCTGTTTCAGCTGGCGCTAGACCGCTTACATTATAAGTAGCTAATACGTCATTTTGTAATTGTGCAGTTTTAGCTGGATCCGCACTAAGTGCAGCTACTGGGCTAACCCAGTCAAGTGCATGTAAATGATAGAAATGCACGAGATGGTCATGCACATCTAAAGAGCTATGCATGATATTACGAATGTAGTTTGCATTTTTAGGGATGGAAATACCAATTGCATCTTCTACAGCACGTAACGCTGCCAATGCATGTGTTGTTGTACATACGCCACAAATACGTTGCACAAATGCCCAAAGGTCACGAGGATCGCGGTCCTTTGCAACAAGTTCGATGCCACGCCAAGCAGTACCAGAGGACAATGCGTCCTCTACCTTACCACTTGCTTCATCAACTTTTATTTCTACCCGTAAATGACCTTCAATACGGGAAATCGGATCTACTACTACGCGTTTCATTAGTGACCTCCTCCATTATTATGTTT
>PPYF01268017.1_pt1 | contig 17925 bp, 17 predicted proteins | sample 1559871 | NCBI WGS metagenome assembly PPYF01 (sample SAMN08240021, study PRJNA423297) | Human gut metagenome, whole genome shotgun sequencing project.
CTTCAGAAAGGGTTCCTCCTCCCTCCCCCGGGACGTCGCGTCTCCCCCCTCGCCCAAGTCTACTTCCGGCCCACGCAGAAATAGGCGAACCCGCGGCGGGCGATGATGGAGGGCGAGTACAGGTTGCGCCCGTCGAAAAGGACCGGAGCCACGAGCGACGCCTTCACGCGCTCGAAATCCGGGTTGCGGAACTGGTTCCACTCGGTCGCCACGAGCAGCGCGTCGGCCCCTTCGCAGACGGCGTACTGATCGTCCTCGATGGACACGAGGGGGTTGTGCGCCAGCAGTTTGCGGGCATTGGAAGCCGCGATGGGATCAAAGGCCCGGACGCGCATGCCGCGGGACGTCAGCTCCTCAATGATGGACAGCGCCGGGGACTCGCGCATGTCGTCCGTGTTCGCCTTGAAGGCCAGCCCCCAAAGCGCCAGCGTCTTGCCTTCCACGCCGCCCTGCGGGGCGAAATAGTCCGCCACCCGGAAGGCCATCGAACGCTTCTGGCGGGCGTTCACGCTCTCCACCGCTTCCAGCAGCTCGGGACGCATGCCCGCCCCGTGGGCCGTATGGATGAGCGCCTTCACGTCCTTGGGAAAGCAGGAACCGCCGTATCCGATGCCGGGATAGATGAACTGATACCCGATGCGATGGTCGGAACCGATGCCCGTACGCACGTCGCGCACGTCCGCGCCCACCTTCTCGCACAGCGTGGCGATCTCGTTGATGAACGAAATCTTGGTCGCCAGCATGCAGTTGGCCGCGTACTTGGTCATTTCCGCACTGCGCACGCTCATCACGATGAGCTTTTCGCGGCTCCGGGCAAAGGGAGCGTAGAGTTCGCGCATGGCGGCGGCGGTTTCCTCGGAAGCCGTGCCCACAATCACGCGGTCGGGCTTCATGAAATCGGATACCGCGTCGCCTTCCTTGAGGAATTCGGGATTGGAAACCACATCGAAGGGAATGTCCGCACCGCGCGCGGCGAGGGCCGAGGCCACCAGCTCGCGCACACGGTCGGCGGTGCCCACGGGCACGGTGGACTTGTCCACCACGATGATCGGCCCCTGCATGTGCTCGCCGATCTGCCGGGCCACACCCTCCACATAGGACAAATCGCAGGAACCGTCGGGCCGGGAAGGCGTACCCACGGTGATGAAGGCGAATTCCGCATCCTTCAGGCCGTCGGCAAGGCTCGTCGTGAACCGCAGGCGGCCCGCCTCGCGGTTACGGGCCACGAGGTCCTCAAGGCCGGGCTCGAAAATGTGGATGCGCCCGCTGTCCAACAGGGCCACGACATCGGGGTTGACGTCCACGCAGCGGACGTCATTGCCCATTTCGGTGAAGCACGCCGCGCTCACAAGACCGACGTAACCGGTGCCGACGATACATATACGCATAAACGCTCCTTGATTACGATAAGGAAAGACGGGACGCCCCACGCGGCGAACGCGCAATCGGAAAACAAAAAACGGGGCCCCATCATCCCTACCCGTGTAACCATCTGACGGCACAGCGTCAACTTGACTTCACGCCGCGCGGACGGCAACCTGCCCCCGAGGTATCCCTATGGCAATCATCGGCATCGGACTGGACATGGTCGAACTTCCCCGCATGGAGCGCAGCCTGCGCCGCTTCGGCGGGCATTTCCTTGAACGCATCATGGGAGATGAGGAACGGCGGACCGTTCCGGGCGAACCCGCCGCGCCGTCGCCGCGCGCCGTCGCCCACGTCGCCGCGCGTTTCGCGGTCAAGGAGGCCGCGGTCAAGGCGCTCGGCACGGGATTCGCGGACGGCATCGGCCCCCGCGACGTGGCCGTACGTTCGCTCCCGTCCGGCAAACCCGAACTCGTCCTCTCCGGCAAGGCTCGGGAGCGGGCCGACGCCCTCGGCGTGACCTCGCTGCACGTCACGATCACCCATACCCGTGACAACGCCGCCGCCGTGGTTATTCTGGAAGGATGACCTCACCGACCTCTGAAACCAAAGGAACATCTATGGAACTTCGCGGAACCACCATCCTCGCCGTGCGTCACAAGGGCCACGTCGCCCTCATCGGCGACGGGCAGGTGACCATGGGCCAGAGCATCGTCATGAAACACACCGCCAAAAAAGTCCGGCGGATGTACAAGGACCAGATTCTCGCCGGGTTCGCCGGAGCCACGGCGGACGCCTTCACGCTCTTCGAACGCTTCGACGCCCATCTGGAACAGACCGGCGGCAACCTGCTCCGCGCCGCCGTGGAGCTGGCCAAGGACTGGCGGAGCGACAAGTTCCTCCGCAAGCTCGAAGCCATGCTGCTCGTGGCCGACAAGGATCATACCCTCGTGCTGACCGGCACCGGGGACGTCATCGAGCCCGACGACGGCATCGCCTCCATCGGCAGCGGCGGCCCCTACGCCCTCTCCGCCGCCCGTGCCCTCGTCCGGCACAGCGACCTCGACGCCGACGCCATCGCGCTGGAAAGCATGAAAATCGCCGCCGACATCTGCGTGTTCACCAACACCAACTTCACGCTGGAACGCCTCTAGCCCCCATACGGGGCCGACGCCTCCGGGCGCTCGGCCCCCTTCTCTTCCGCCCCGCGCTTGCGCACTCTCAGCATATCATCCTCCGCTCATGCCCGGCGGATCGTCCCGGAACGACGCCCTGTTGCCGCCCCACGCCCTCCAAGACGGAAACGCCCTCTCACGGCGGGACCTTTTTCCTTGTAACGTTCCGTAGATACGAATTCCCCTTGCCTCACTGGCACAATCATGGCATAAGGGGGCCTGTTGCTGCGGATTGACGGCAAGGATCAGTCCGTTTTGCGTTTTTATTCACAAGTCAGATGATGCAAAAACGCACCAACTGAAAAAACCGGTGGCACATGCGCATCGACTTGGTCGCAAACTTGCAACATTGGTGCAATCATGCATCATGTCCTGTTGCGACCTCAAGGCGATAACGCGAGCAAAAAGTTTGTATTCCAGCCCGTTGCGCGGGTTGCGGCAGAAACGGCTCCACGGGATGGTTAACAGGGGTGTTTCCTGTTAATTTCCCATTTCCTTGCTGTCGTTGGGGAATCCCTCCGCCCACGCAAAACTGGAACGGCATTTGCTCTAATGCTCACAAACCTTTTTGTGCACCACGCCAGGAGAGTCAACTGATGAAAATAATCGACTTCCGTTTCCGCCCGAACACGCCGGAAATCATCAACGGCATCAAGAACAGCTCGATGTTCAAAGCCACCTGCGAAGCTATCGGTTTTGACAAGCGCGTCCCCCAGCCGCTGCCCGAAATCGTGGCCGATCTGGATCGCCGCGGCGTCGAACTGTGCGTCGTTTCCGGCCGCGACTGCGAAACCACCTACGGTTTCCCCGCCAACAACAACAGCATCCTTGAATTCTGCCGCGCTTATCCCAACAAATTTCTCGGTTTCTGGGGCATCGACCCCCACAAGGGCATGGACGCCGTTCGCGAAGTCGAACACGTGATCAAGGACCTCGGCATGCGCGGCATCGCCACCGACCCCTATCTCGCCCACTGCCCGCCGAGCGACGCCCGCTACTATCCCATCTACGCCAAATGCGTCGAACTCGGCGTGCCGGTCTTCGTGACCACCGCCCCGCCGGCTCAGGTTCCCCGCGCCATCATGGACTACATTGATCCCCGTCAGATCGACGTCGTCGCCCGCGACTTCCCCGAACTGATCCTGATCATGAGCCACGGCGGCTATCCCTTCGTCAACGAAGCCATCTTCGCCTGCATGCGCAACGCCAACGTCTACATGGACCTGTCCGAATACGAACTCGCTCCCATGGCCGACGTGTACGTCGACGCCCTCAACAAGATGATCGGCGACAAGGTCATCTTCGCCTCCGCCCACCCGTTCATCGAACAGGCCGACGCCATTCAGATTTACAAGAATCTGAACATCAGCGAAGAAGTCCGCGAAAAGGTCATGTACAAGACCGCCGCGAAGATTCTCGGGCTCGACAAGGGCGTTTCCCTCAACACCAAGAAGCCCATGGCTCCCAACGGCTTCAACAACGCCAAGTTCCCGCTGCCGTTCCAGCCCTTCGCCCCGATGGGTCGCTAGGTTTTTGCGGTGAATTGAGATTCCGGGCAGTGCCGCGGCGCGGAAACGCGTCGCGGCCTGCCGAACTGTTTTGGGTAACGAGAGGATAGCATGGATAAACAGGCGTTCATAGCGGCGGTGAAGGCGGCCGGTATTGTTGGTGAAGGTGGAGCTGGTTTTCCGGCGCACGTCAAGTACGCCGCCGACGCCGACACGGTTATCGCCAACGGCTGCGAATGCGAACCCCTGCTGCACACCGACCAGCACCACATGCTGCACCACGCCAACGACATCGTTCGGGCGTTCAGCGAGCTGATGCAGGCCACCGGTGCCAAGCGCGGCGTCATCGCATTGAAGAAAAAGTACAAGGAAGCCACGCGGATTCTGACCGAAGCCATCGGCAGTCGTCCCATCGAGCTGGCCCTGCTCCCCAACTTCTACCCCGCAGGGGACGAACAGACCCTCGTCCGCGAAGTGACCGGTCGTTCCGTTCCTCCGCTGGGCCTGCCCCTGATGGTGGGCGCCGTGGTCGCCAACGTCGGCACGCTGGTGTCCGTGGCCCACGCCCTTGACGGCAAGCCCGTCACCCACAAATTTCTGACCGTCACCGGCGATGTGCGCAAGCCCGGCGTCGTGCGCGTGCCGATCGGCACCCCGCTCTCCGCCTGTCTCGAAGCCGCCGGTGGCCCCACGGTGAGCGATCCGGTGTTCGTTCTCGGCGGCCCCATGATGGGCCGCATGGTGGACAACGCCGACGCCTTCGCCAAGGAAGTGGTCACCAAAACGTCCGGCGGCCTCATCATCCTGCCCCGCGGGCACTATCTGCACCGGAACGCGACCACGCCCCTCAATTTCATGCGTCGCCGCGCGGCCTCGGCCTGCATCCAGTGCCGGACCTGTTCCGAAATGTGCCCCCGCCATCTCCTCGGGCATCCTTTTGAAACGCATCGCGTCATGCGCGCCTTCGGCAGCAACGCCGAACTGACGTCCGAAGCCGGCAAGCTCGCGCTTCTCTGCTGCGACTGCGGCGTATGCGAACATGTGGCCTGCCCCATGGGCCTGTCTCCCCGCCGCATCAATCAGGCCGTCAAGGCCGAACTGCGCGCCGCCGGGATCAAGTACGAAGGCAGCCGCGAAGTGAACGAAGCCTACACCCAGTGGCGTGAATTCCGCCGGGTGCCCGTGCCCCGCCTCGTCAACAAGATCGGCATCAGCCGCTACATGGACCTGCCCACCAACGATCTGGGCAACCTGTCCCCGGCTGAAGTCCGCATCCCGCTGCGGCAGCACATCGGCGCCCCGGCCCAGGCCGTGGTGAAGGCTGGCGATCACGTCAAGTGCGGCGACGTCATTGGTGAAATTCCCGAACAGGCCCTCGGCGCCCGCATCCATGCCAGCATGGACGGCGTGGTCAAGAGCGTCGACGGCGCCGTCGTCATCGGCAAGTAGCCCGCAACACGATACGGAAAGGGGCGGCCAGCCGCCCCGCTGACAAAAAAGGAGAGGCCCTGTGTCTGAATCATACACAGCCGTAGGAATGGTGGAATTCAACAGCATTGCCGCCGGCATCGACGCGGCTGACCAGATGGTGAAAACCGCTCAGGTCGATCCGCTGTTCTTCAAGACGATCTGCCCCGGCAAGTTCGTGGCCGCCGTGACCGGCGACGTGGCTGCCGTATCCGCTTCCGTGAACGCCGGACGCGAAACCCACGCCGATGCGCTGGTCGACTGGTTCATCATCCCCAACATCCATCGGGACGTGATCGGCGCGCTCGCCGGCGCCACCACCGTCAGTGAGCGCGGCGCTCTCGGCATCATCGAAACCTTCTCCGCCGCCTCCATCGTGGTGGCGTCCGATGCCGCCGTCAAGGCCGCCGACGTGCAGCTTCTTGACGTCCGCGTGGCCCTCGGCCTCGGCGGCAAGGGGTATGCGCTCATGACCGGCGACGTCGCCGCGGTCAACGCCGCCGTCGAAGCCGGTTCCGCCTCGGCCGCCGAAAGCGGTCTCCTCGTGAGCAAGGTCGTCATCCCGAGCCCGGCCGAAACCGTCTTCGAACAGATTGCCTAAGGCAGTCAGGAGTCATCTATGAGTCTGGAATACAAACCGTCCCTCGGCTTCGTCGAAACCGCGGGCCTCGTCATCGCCATTCAGGTGGCCGATGCCATGGCCAAGGCCGCCGAAGTGGAAATCATCTCCGCCCACAAGGTCGACGGGCTGCGCGTGTGCGTCATCTGCAAGGGTGACGTCGCCGCCTGCCAGGCCGCCGTGGAAACCGGCGCCCTGCTCGCCCAGAGCCTCAACGGCCTCAACGGCTACAACATCATCCCGAGCCCTGCGGAAGAACCCGATTCCCTCATGGACATGCTCGAGGACATCAAGCGCAAGAAGGCCGCCCGCAAGGCCGCCAAGAAGGCCCGTATGGCCGGCGCGAGCGCCGCTCCCGCCGCCGAGGCCGCGGCTCCCGAAGCCAAGGGCAAGGCCAAGAAGTAGTTTCGCTTACTGAGGGCGTGCCGGCGTCTCTGACGCCGAGGGGCAACCTCCGCACGCCGTCTAAAGGAATTGGGGCATGACCAAACAGATCATTACTGCCGAAACGATCCGGCTCGCGTGGAAAGCCGGGGAGTCGGTCGTTGTCTACGCCAAGGGCGACATCGTCACCCAGCAGGCGCAGGACGACGCCCGGTATTACGGCATAACCCTGACGACGGAAGCCCCCGTCGTCCCGGAACCCGCTCCCGAACCGGAAGCCCCCGCGGCCCCGGCGCAGGAGGCGGCTCCGGAGCCTGTCAGCCAGCCCGTCGCCCATCAGCCCGTTCCCACGCCGGCGCTGACGGCGGAACAGCTTGCGGCCGCCACCCGGCAGTTGCAGGAGGTTCTGGCTCCGCTGGCGCAGGCTCTGACGGCAACGGCCGGACCGGCCGCGCCGGAAGTGCCTCCGCTCACGCTCACGCCCGGCGTCAACCCCATGTCGGTCGAAGCCGCTCCGGCGGAGCCCAGCTCCGAGGACGCGCTCGTCGCCGCCATCCGGCGCGGCGTGCTGTCGGCTCTCCCCTCCGGGGCCGCCGACGAGGCGCTGATCGACCGGTTGATCAGGTCCGTCCTCGCCGAAACGGGACGCGCGCCCTCCGAGACGCGCCCCGGCGTCAGGCAGGCCGGAGGCGTCACGCACGTCGACAGCCGGGCCCAGAACTGGGGAGGCTCACGGGCGAAGGGCAGCGTGTCCGTCATGGACGTGCTTTCCCCCGCCAAGGGCGACAACGCCGCCGTCGGTTATCTGGATTGGGAAAACCACTCGTTTTCCTGGACGTTCCGGCGTGCGGAAGTGCTCGTGGTGCTGGAGGGTGAACTGAATCTGACCATTGAGGGCACGACCTTCAGCGCGGCGCACGGCGACGTGTTCAGCATCCCCGCGGGTACGGAGGTGCTTCTCGCCTCCTCCGGACACGTACGGTGCACCACGGTCGCGGTGGCCGCCTAGCCGCGTTCCTAGACCATAACGAAGGAAACAACCATGATCTTTCTTACCGAAGAAGATGTGAGACAGCGTTGCGAGCTGGGTCAGGGAGGCGAATTCTGCCTTCAGGCCGGCGAGCGCCTGACTCCGGCAGCGACGGAGCTGTTGCGCAGCCGCAACTGCCGCGTCGTCCTGCCCGGTCAGTGCACTGTGGAAGCGACGCCTGCCGAGGAACCCGCCCCCGCGAAACCGGAGCCCGCTCCGGCTCCGGCGGCGGAACCCGCTCCGGCCGCCCCCGCCGCCGAACCGGCTTCCTTCCCCGACGGCACCTACCTTGACGCCGACACGGTCGTCTCCAAATCCCATCCGCGCATTTTCCTGCGCGGCAAGCTGGATACCCTCATTTCCAGCACGGTGCTGGTGCAGACCGGGTTCGACGGCAACGGGAAACTTCCCGCCGTCCTCCGCAACGGCCTTTCCGACATCAACGTGTGGCTGTGGCAGCTCCTCCAGGCCGAAGTCTCCGGCGAAGCCATGCCCGAACAGTCCCTGTGCGGCATGAACGCCGAAGCCATCCGCCTCGTCTCCCACGATCCCATGACCTATCTGGGTCAGGGCCACATCGTTCCCGACGTCGCTCTCGGCCCGAACGTCGCGCTCCTCAACTGGCTGCGCGCACAGGTCCGCGAAGTTGAAGTGGCGTATGTGCAGGTCGGCATGGACCGCGAGGACATGCTCACTTCGCTGAACCGCCTCAGCAGCGCCATCTATGTCCTCATGCTTCTGACTGTCGTGGCCGAATCCGGCCGCGATATTTCGAAGGTTGGTCTGTAACATGAGCGTGTTCGAACGTTGCCTCGAAAAATGCCGCGCCCGGAAGGGCGTCGTGGTGTATTCTGACGGTGAAGACCGCCGCGTGGTTGCCGCCGCCGCCAAGCTGATCCGCGAAGGCCTCGTGGACCCCATCCTCATCGGCGAACCCGAAAAGGTGCGCGCCGCATTGCAGGAAAGCGGCGAAACCGGCGTTTCCCTTCAGGTCGTCAATCCGCTGAATCCGTCTCTCGTTGAGCACAATGCGGCGGAATACATGGCGATTCAGAAGGCCAAAGGCAAGGACGTCACCGAAGAGGACGCCGTCAAGGCCGTCTCCAACGGTCTGGCCGCCGGTGCGCTCATGGTCCGTCGCGGCGAAGCGGAAATCGGCGTGGCCGGGAACCTTTCCTCCACCGCCAACGTCATCCGCGCCGGGCTGCGCATGATCGGCACCGCCGCCGGAAGCAAGACCGTATCGAGCTTCTTCTTCATGCTGAAGGACGACAAGGTCTGCATGTTCACCGACTGCGCGGTCATCCCCGATCCCACGCCCGCTCAGCTCGCGGACATCGCCATCGGTACCTCCGGCGTGTACAAAAGCGTCATGGGCGAGGACCCGCGCGTGGCCCTGCTTTCCTTCTCCACGAAGGGCAGCGCCAAGCACGAACGCGTGGACAAGGTCCGCGCGGCGCTCGACGAAATCAAGACGCGTGAACCGAATCTGCTCGTGGACGGCGAACTCCAGCTGGACGCCGCCGTCGTGCCCGAGGTCGCTCAGTTGAAGGCCCCCGGCAGCCCGGTCGCCGGGCACGCGAACGTCTTCGTGTTCCCCTCTCTTGAAGCCGGCAACATCGGCTACAAAATCGCGCAACGCTTTGGCGGCTGGACGGCCCTCGGCCCCCTGCTCCAGGGCTTTGCCCACGGTTGGCATGACCTTTCGCGGGGATGCAGCAGCGACGACATCTACAAAATCAGTGTCGTCGGTCTGGGCATGAACCGCGGAGGACAGCAATAAACGGAACGGCACACAACGTAACGCGTTACCCGATACGTTCCGTTCCGGGTAACCAAGCTAACAACAATCCTAAAAGGAGTTCACAATGGACGCTCTTGGCATGATCGAAACCCGTGGTCTGGTTGGTCTCATCGAAGCCGCTGATGCTATGGTCAAGGCTGCTCGCGTGCAGCTCGTTTCCTACGAACAGATCGGCGGCGGCTATGTGACCGCCCTGGTCCGCGGCGACGTGGCCGCCTGCAAAGCCGCTACCGACGCCGGCGCCGCCGCCGTGCAGCGCGTAGGCGGCGACCTCGTGGCCGTCCATGTCATTCCTCGTCCTCATCAGGACCTGGAAGCCGTGTTCCCTCTCAGCCGCAAGTAAGCTTGCTCACGCCTATAGGCAGGTCCTAGACCTGCTCGTCGGCCTCGCCGGGGCCTTGCGCCCCGGCCCGGCCGCCTTCAGCCTCCTTACGGAATGCTCCTGAGAGGTTTTCTTTCAGGAACGGAGAAAAGCATGGAACTTGCAAAAGTCGTTGGTCAGGTCGTTTCCACGGTACGCTGCCCCGAATTGCCGTACAACTCGCTCCTTCTCGTCGAACTGCTCAACGGGAAAGGCGAGCCGGCCGGTCGCTGCCAGGTCGCCGCCGACCCCATCGGAGCCGGTGAAGGCGAATGGGTCATCGTATCCCGCGGCAGCTCCGCACGGTTCGCCATCAACAAGGACGCTCCGTTGGACCTGGTCATTGTCGGCATCGTCGACCATGTGAACGCCGGAAAGGAAGCGATCTACCGCAAGAACGACGGCCAATAAGGCCCCCGGAGCCGCCTCCTGAGGGACTCCGCCGGACGGACGACGTCCGGAAAACGCGTTTTTTCGATCCGCCCCTGTTCAGGAACACCGGCGGCAAATGAAGAAAAACAGGCCCCCCGCCCCGGCACCGGCCCGCGGGTCCGGCTTCCAGCATAGGAGATAGATATGGACGTGCGCCAGCAAGACGTGGAACGCATTGTCGTTGAAGTTCTCAAAAAGATGATGTCGGATCAGCCCACCGCGGCTGCGACGACCGTCGTCGCCGCCTGCGGCTGCGACGCCGGCGACTTCGGCCTCTTCGACGAACTCGAAGACGCCGTGAAGGCCGCCGAAGCCGCTCAGAAGAAGATCAGCACCGTGGCCGTGCGCGACAAAATCATCGCCGTGATCCGCAAGACCGGCCTTGAAAACGCTCAGGCGTTCGCCGAAATGGCGCACAACGAAACCGGCATGGGCCGCGTGAGCGACAAAATCGCCAAGAATATCCTCGTTTCCGAGCGTACTCCCGGCACCGAATGTCTCTCCCCCATGGCCATCTCCGGCGATATGGGCCTGACCCTCATTGAAAACGCTCCCTGGGGCGTGATCGCTTCCGTGACGCCGTCCACCAACCCGACCGCCACGGTTATCAACAACGCCATCAGCATGATCGCCGGCGGCAACGCCGTGGTCTTCGCTCCCCATCCGAACGCCAAGCGTTCCTCGCAGAAGGCCATTCAGGTTCTGAACAAGGCCATCATCGAAGCGACCGGCATCGCCAACCTGCTCGTCGCCGTGAAGGAACCCACCATCGAAGTGGCCCAGCAGCTGTTCTCGCATCCGCGCATCAAGCTGCTCGTGGTGACCGGTGGTGAAGCCGTTGTGGCGCAGGCCCGCAAGGTTTCCACCATGCGCCTCATCGCCGCCGGCGCCGGCAACCCGCCGGTCGTGGTCGACGAAACCGCCAACATCGCCCGCGCCGCCCGCAGCATCTACGACGGCGCTTCCTTCGACAACAACATCATCTGCGCCGACGAAAAGGAAATCATCGCCGTTGATTCCATCGCCGACCAGCTGAAGGCCGAAATGAAGGCCATCGGTGCCGTGGAAATCAGCCTCGAACAGGCCGATGCCGTCGCCCGCGTGGTGCTCCGCAACTATCCTCAGGTCGAAGGCGGCAAGAAGCCCGCTCCGAATCCGAAGTGGGTCGGTCGTGACGCCGCCGTCATCGCCAAGGCCGCCGGCATCGACGTGCCCGAAAGCTGCCGTCTGCTCATCGTGGACGTGAAGCGCGACATCGACCACGTCTTCGCCCGCACCGAACAGCTGATGCCCGTCGTGCCCTTGCTGCGCGCCACCAACGTGGATGAAGCCATCGAATGGGCCCTCATCCTCGAACGCGGCCTGTCGCATACCGCCGGCATCCACTCCCGCAACATCGACAACATGGACAAGATGGCCCGCGCCATGAACACCAGCCTGTTCGTCAAGAACGGCCCGCACCTCGCCGCCCTCGGCGCCGGCGGTGAAGGCTGGACCACCATGACCATCTCCACCCCCACCGGTGAAGGTGTGACCTGCGCCCGCTCGTTCGTGCGTCTGCGCCGCTGCTGCGTTGTGGACAACTTCCGCATCGTCTGATTGTAGCGCTTGCCTTTGAAAGGGGAGGGAGCGATCCCTCCCCTTTTTCGTTTGAGGCACCGGCCCTCCGGTTTTCCGGCGTTCGCGCGCCCACGCTTCCGTCTTTTCGCGGCGTTGCCTTCTGAGCCGAAGGAAAAACTCTCCCGGAACGGCCCCGGCTGAAACGAACTCCGCACGCACTCCGCCGCCCCGCCGTGCGCCTTCCTCTCAGCGGCGTTTTTCCTTTTCCGCCCCGACGCGGCATCGCTTTGCCGCCGATATACGGAAGAGGCGTTTTCCCAAGCCCGAAGGGGATTCTTCCGGCGGATTCCCGTGTGAGCACGAAGGGCCGCTCCTCCGGTATGGCGCCGTAGGCCTTCCGCGCGGCCTGTTTTGCAGCGGCTTCCCACGCGGAAAAGTTCCCCGGAGTGGCGCGTCCATGTGGCGGCTTTTCGCTGAAATCGGCTTTTTGACTCCGTTTTTCCTTCATTGGAGGGCTTTTTCACCGGATTCTCTGCTTTTTCCAACAGTTCCGGGATGGGGGCGGCTCGTCATAGCTCTTTTTTTCACAAAAAGGCTGTTTCCATTGTCGCAAAATTGCAACATATAAAAATATCCCCATATCCACCCCCTTCTGAAGCGTACTTTTTTCAGACATGATATCAATGAGATAAAAACGACTTTCAGGAATGATTCTCTTTCCGCCGGAAATCTGCGGCTGAGGTTGCAGGAAAAGACGCGTGCGTCGCAATTTTGCATCATCAATGCCGAGCTTTTCAGGGTTTGTTCCTGATAAGAGATGCAAATTTGCGACTCACCCCTTTTAGGCTCTCAGACCCCAAAATTCCCTTTCTCACAATCAGGCGAAATAACAGCGAAACATTTTTTCAAACGATTCTGGCACGGCCCTTGCTTTATAGAAGAGCAAGACAAGTGAAGAAGCGAACGAGAACTTCCAGGTGGCAACCGGGAAAGCTCCAAGCAACCATACAACTCAACCCTCATTCTTCATACGGAGAAGTACCATGGCTCAGCTTACTGAAGTCAAATCCCCTCATGAACAGCGCCTTGAAGACAAGCTCGCTGGCAAGGAAGACATCTATCGCGAATCCCACAAGCGCGTGTTCAAGCTGCTCGAACGTTTCGACGGCCAGAAACCCGCCATCGACGTGGAACGCGCCCTGTACTTCACCCAGTCCATGGCCGAAACCGTGGGTCAGCCTCTGGTGCTCCGCTGGGCCAAGGCTCTGATGCACATCGCCAAGAACATCACGGTCATGGTGCAGGACGACCAGCTCATCCTCGGTCGCTGCGGCGGTCATGACGGCCGTTACGGCATCCTGTATCCCGAACTCGACGGCGACTTCCTCGACATCGCCGTGCGCGACCTGCCCACCCGTCCCCAGTCTCCGGCCGCCATCAGCCCCGAAGACGCCAAGATCGTGGTCGAACAGATCGCTCCCTTCTGGAAGGGCCGTACCTACCACGAAGCGCTGAACCGCGCTCTGCCCGCCGAAGTCCACAAGCTGACCTACGACGATCCCGACGGCCTCATCTCCCGCTTCATCGTCAACGAAACCTCTTCGTTCCGTTCCTCCATCCAGTGGGTGCACGACTACGAAGTGGTGCTGAAGCGCGGCTTCAACGGCCTGAAGCAGGAAATGGAAGAAAAGCTGGCCGCTCTTGACCCGGCTTCCCCCGTGGACCAGGTGGACAAGCGCCCCTTCATCGAAGCCACGATCCTCGTGTGCGAAGCCATCGTGCTGTGGGCCAAGCGCCACGCCGACGCCGCCCGCAAGGCCGCTGAAGAATGCGCCGATCCGGTCCGCAAGGCCGAACTCATCCGCATGGCCGAAAACGCCGAACACGTGCCCGGCAACCCGGCTCGCGACTTCTACGAAGCCGTTCAGTCCCAGTACTTCACCCAGATGTTCTCTCGTCTGGAACAGAAGACCGGTACCACCATTTCCAACGGTCGTATGGACCAGTACTTCTATCCCTTCTACAAGAAGGACATGGAAGCCGGCATCCTGACCGATGAAAAGGCTCTGGAATACCTGGAATGCGTGTGGGTCGGCATGGCCGAATTCATCGACATGTACATCTCCCCCGCCGGCGGCGCCTTCAACGAAGGCTACGCTCACTGGGAAGCCGTCACCATCGGCGGCCAGACCCCGGACGGCCGCGACGCGACCAACGATCTGACCTACCTGTTCCTGAAATCCAAGCGCGAATTCCCGCTGCACTACCCCGACCTCGCCGCCCGTATCCACAGCCGTTCGCCTGAACGCTACCTGTGGGACGTCGCCGAAACCATCAAGTTCGGCTCCGGCTTCCCCAAGCTGTGCAACGACGAAGAATGTATCCCCCTGTACGTCTCCAAGGGCGCGACCTTTGAAGAAGCCCTTGACTACGCCGTGTCCGGCTGCATCGAAATCCGCATGCCCAACCGCGACACCTACACCTCCGGCGGCGCGTACACCAACTTCGCCACCGCCGTTGAAATGGCTCTCTACAACGGTAAGATGAAGAAGTACGGCGACGTTCAGCTCGGCATCCAGACCGGCGACGCCCGCAAGTTCAAGACCTGGGAAGAATTCTGGAACGCCTATGTGCAGCAGCACATGCTCCTGCTCCGCACGACCTTCGTGCAGCAGTACATCGTCATCCAGACCCGCGCGAAGCACTTCGCCCAGCCCATGGGTTCCGTGCTGCATGCCCTGTGCCGCAAGCACTGCATCGACCTGCACCAGCCCCAGATTCCCGAAGGCCTGAACTTCGGCTACTTCGAATTCATGGGCCTCGGCACCGTCATCGACTCCCTGGCCGCCATCAAGAAGCTCGTGTTTGAAGACAAGAAGCTCACCATGGATCAGCTCATCGACGCTCTCGAAGCCAACTTCGAAGGCTACGAAGACATCCAGCAGCTTCTCCGCACGGCTCCCTGCTACGGCAACGACGACGAATACGCCGACGAAATCGGCCGCGAACTCGACCGCATGGCCGTGGGCTTCGCCGCCAAGTACAGCAAGGAAATGGGCATCAACAACGACTGCCGTTACGTGCCCTTCACCTCTCACGTGCCCTTCGGTAAGGTCGTTTCCGCCACCCCGAACGGCCGCGTGGCCTGGTTCCCGCTGTCCGACGGTTCTTCCCCGTCTCACGGCGCCGACCACAATGGCCCCACCGCCATCCTGCTCTCCAACCACAACACGAAGAACTACGGCATGCGCGCCCGTGCTGCCCGTCTGATCAACGTGAAGTTCACCCCCAAGTGCGTTGAAGGCGATGCCGGTACCGAAAAGCTGGTCCAGTTCATCCGCACCTGGTGCGACCTGAAGCTGTGGCACATCCAGTTCAACGTCATCAACGCCGATACCCTGAAGAAGGCCCAGAAGGACCCGCAGAAGTATCGTAACCTCATCGTCCGCATCGCCGGGTACAGCGCCTACTTCGTCGACCTGACCCCCGACCTGCAGAACGACCTCATCGCCCGTACCGGCCACGACCAGATGTAAGTTCTGGCCGCTTGCGGCACTCGAGATGAATGATTAACTCAATGGCGGGCCGGATTTTCTGGCCCGCCATTTTCACACTCAACGCTCAGAAAGAGGTAGTCCACATGGGTTCCTTTGAAGATAGGAAGGCGACCGGAACCGTCTTCAACATTCAGAAATATTCCGTTCACGACGGCCCCGGCATCCGGACCATCGTATTCCTGAAGGGCTGCCCCCTTTCGTGCAAATGGTGCAGCAACCCCGAATCCCAGGCCTCCCATCCGCAGGTCGCCTACAACAAGGGCCGCTGCATCGGCTGTCACCGCTGCATCAAGGCCTGCCAGCACGGCGCCATCAGCATCAACGAAGACGGCTCCCTGAAGCTGGACCGCAGCAAGTGCGAAGTCTGCAAGACCCTCGACTGCGCCCACGCCTGTCCCGCTCAGGGCATGATCATCTACGGTGAAAACAAGACCGTCGATCAAATCCTCAAGGAAGTGGAAAAGGACGCCATCTTCTACGCCCGCTCCGGCGGCGGCATGACCCTGTCCGGCGGCGAGCCCCTCATGCACGCCGACATCGCCCTTCCGCTGCTCCGCGAGGCGCGCCATCGCCGCATCAAGACCGCCATCGAAACCTGTGGCTGCGTTCCGTGGGAAACCCTCAAGGAAGCTGCCCAGTACCTCAACTACGTGCTGTTCGACGTCAAGCAGATGGACAGCGCGAAGCACCGCGAAGGCACCGGCGTGGGCAACGAACTCATCCTCAGCAACCTCAAGAAGCTGCTCACCGAGTTCCCCAACCTGCACGTGCAGGTCCGTACGCCCATCATCCCCGGCTTCAACGACAACGACGAGTTCGCCTACGCGCTCGGCGAATTCCTCAAGGGCCACGAGAACGTCGGCTATGAAGCTCTCCCCTACCACCGTCTGGGAACGCAGAAGTACGACTTCCTGAGCCGCCCCTACCTGATGGGCGACGTCAGCCTGCCCGACGGCGTGGCGCAGCGCGTCCAGCGGATCGTCGACGAAACCCGCGGAGCCGCACCGGAAGCCGCGAAGTAACCGGCCTTCCCCGATTCAGAAAATCCCGTCCCCGTCCGGCGCGCCCGGACGGGGATTTTTCGTCCCGTTCCCGCTTCACCGCGGCATTTGCCGCCGACGCCTTGACGTTCTTGCGTCGAGGCACTAGCATGAGAGATGAATTCCCCTGCAATCATTTTATTTCTTATGCGATGCCTATGGAAAACACCCCCATGCACTCCCTTGCCCCGCACTTTGAGAGCATCCTCGATACCCTGTCCGACGGCGTCTTCATCAGCGACGTCGAGGGGACGACCCTGTTCGTCAACAAAATGTACGAAACCCTCACCGGACTGAGGCAGGGGGAAATTCAGGGCAAGAACATCCGTACGCTCGTCCAGCAGGGCACCTTCGACAAGGTGGTCAACCCGCAGATCGTCGAGACCGGGAAATCCGCCACCCACGTCCAGCAGCTCGCCAACGGCAAGCGTCTCGTCCTCACCGGCTACCCCGTCTTCGACGACAAGGGGCAGCTCTGCCTTGTCGTGACCTTTGCCCGCGACATCACCGTCCTGACCCAGTTGCAGGAGGAGATGACCGCCCAGAAGAAGCTCATCGAGCAGTTCCACGACCGTCTGGCCTTCATGGCCCGCGAGCAGACCCGCGAGCTGGTCCCGGTCTTCGAGAGCCGCGAGATGAAGGAAGTGATGAGCCTTGTGGAGCGGTTCGCCAGTTCGGACGCCACGGTGCTCATCCTCGGCGAGACCGGCGTGGGCAAGGACGTGGTGGCCCGCATGACCCACGAGCTCAGCCTCCGCAAGGAAAAAATGTTCCTCAAGGTGGACTGCGGCGGCATTTCCGAAAGCCTCACCGAATCGGAGCTGTTCGGCTACATGCCCGGCGCGTTCACCGGCGCGGGCAACAAGGGCAAGAGCGGCTATTTCGAAATGGCGGACGGCGGCACGGTCTTCCTCGACGAAATCGGCGAGCTGAGCCTCGCCATGCAGACCCGCCTGCTCCGCGTGCTTCAGGACGGCGAAATCATGCGTGTGGGCTCGTCCAAGCCGCGCAAGGTCAACGTCCGCATCATCGCCGCGACCAACCGCAACCTTGCGGAGCGCGTGGAAAAGGGGCTCTTCCGCCGAGACCTCTATTACCGCCTCAACGTCGCGGTGGTGAACATCCCGCCCCTGCGCGAGCGTCCCGACGACATCCAGCCGCTCGTAACCCATTTTCTGAACGTCTTCACCACGAAGTACCGCAAGCACATGAACCTGACGCCCGGCCTCATGGAGGCGCTGCGCCAGTATGCATGGCCCGGCAACGTGCGCGAGCTCCAGAACCTGATGCACAGCATCGTGATCACCAAGGATCACGGCCCCCTCTCCGTCAAGGACCTCCCACGGCACATGACCGGATGCGAAAACGAAGAGCTGTTCTTCCCCGACGACGGCATCAACTACGACCGGCCCCTCAAGGACATCATGGCCGACATCGAACGCGGCATTCTCCGCAAGGCCCTCAAGGTACACGGCTCCGTCCAGAAGGTCGCCGAAGTCTTCAAGGTCAACCGCAGTACGATTTTTCGGAAGTTGCATTCGGAGAAGGGGGAAGGGGAATAACGATTGGGGAAGGGAGGGAGAAACTTTCTGGAGAAAGTTTCTCCCTCCCTTCCCCAAACCC
>PPYF01304899.1_pt1 | contig 17905 bp, 18 predicted proteins | sample 1559871 | NCBI WGS metagenome assembly PPYF01 (sample SAMN08240021, study PRJNA423297) | Human gut metagenome, whole genome shotgun sequencing project.
GGTAAAATTGCAATTAAAATAATTATATTTTTCAAAATTCTATTGATTTTTTACTTTTTATATGATATAATTGTTATTGTTAGTTTTTACATACTATGTATGTGACGCATAAGGAGACGTATTGAAGCGGTCATAACGAGCTTGACTTGAAATGCGATGGGCTAAAGGCTGTTTTATCCGCCGCAAACTCCCGTAATACAAGGGTTTTCAGTGAGTTCGAAAAGTGAATATTTCGTTGTTCTTTCCGTCAATTCTTTCCAAAATGCTTTTTGTTTGTAAAATGTGCTATAAAAGTAGCAATTTGAAAGAATTTTGCGGATAAACATAGATGGAGATGTATCGAAGAGGTCATAACGAGAACGACTCGAAATCGTTTTGGCGTGATGAGCGCCACGTGGGTTCGAATCCCACCATCTCCGCCAAAACAAAGCTCACAAGCGGTTTTCCGTTTGTGAGCTTTTCTTATGTCCAAACGGCAATGGAGAGTTCTCTCCTAAAAATAGGCTGTTTTCTCCTAAAAAATATCACTACTCGAACTCCATTTCTATGTATTCGGCGTATCCATTATATCTGATACGCCTCTTTTTGTCAGCAAATTGCATCCAAAGCTCCGCTTAATCCGTTTACCATAGCATCAGCCGAGGACAATTTTGAATTATAGTACAGATGTGCATATACATTTACTGTAATCAACATCCCAAAAGGTCACACACTAATAATTCTCCTTCAAACCGCCTAATCAGGCGGCTTCTGCTTTCTTTGCCGTGTCAAGCCTGTATTTATCCTTTAAAGGCTTATCCAACAGCTTGTAATAAATATGAATATTCCTTGGTCTGTCGGCGGCATATTCATCAACCGTGATGTACCCGATAAGTTCCAGACACATTTCACGGGTAAGTTCCTGTACATCTGTGTACTTATTTAAACGGCGGATAAATTCCTCAACATCATTCTCGTCCTTCTTGATGGCAGAAAGCTTAGCTTCAAGAGCTTCAACGCTTCAAGATAATCCTTACCCAGACTTGACCTGCCTTTAATAATATTTTTAAGGCTGTGCTTTTGCTGTTCAATCTCCATATCAAGATTTTTCAAAGCAATTTTACTGTTTCGACTGCCCTTATCGGTGCGATATCCCTTTTTCTCAATGGCACACGCCGCTGCGCCTAAGTGTACTTGCGGAATTTTGTCAACTCCCTGAGCCTTGTAGCTACGGTGGTCGATACGTTCATCGCAAATATAGTACAGCTTGTGGTTGCACGTCCGCCCACAGCTTTCTCCGCTCCAAAAGCAATGCCTTATCATTCCACGAACGTTCTTTTTGGGTAAAGCCGTTTTCGTCAACTCTGCGTGTGGTAAGTAAAATGTGGACGTGTGGATTGTCATCGCCCTTATCGTGAATTGCAAAATCCACACACATTCCACGGCTGACAAAGCATTGCCGGCAAAAATTCCGCACCAAGTCGTTTTGCTCATCACGGGAAATTTCCACTGGTAAAGCCGCGTCATTGCCATCATATTGGTTTTTGATTTTCTCACCCGAAATGTACGCCTCCTTTGCAATGCACTTGCGCCTTTTCCTCGACTTACCACCTTGACGTTAAAATGATAGATTGCCATAAATTTTTCCTCTTTTCTTCGAGAGCAGTAAAAGCGCCTCTCATAAGTACCTACAAAAACGGTTGATTTTTTAAGTCTGTTTGCTCAAATTTCTTAAAGTTTGTATAACTGCATAAAATCAGCGTTATTTGATTGGTACTACTCCCGTCCCACGTTCCGCCGAATTTAATTCCCTTCATTTATTAGGAAAAAAATCAAGCTTTTTTACAGGGGAATTCCGAATGTTTTTTGTAAGTTCTCTTATTTGCATAAAAGGATATTATTTGAAGCTCTTATGTTTGTACAATTTTGGGTTAATATAAAAAGAAGTTGATTAAAAAACTAGAGGAAACTCATAATCTATCTGCTGATGATGCAGCTTGACTTATAAATTCTTTGAAATTTGAAAGGGTAAGTCGAGATAACCTCAAAAATAGTATTGAAAAGCAAATTGATAATTATGTTCCAGTTATGCCTGCTCCGCTATTAGCAAAACAGTTACTAATTCAGTACATTTCCCAATTATCTAATACCAAAGGATTTACAACATTAGAATTATGGCAAGAAAAGATACATAATATTGGAATTAGCATCTCTGCCATTGATGGCTTTTACAAAGAATATAACAAATCTTTGGTGCGCTTAAGTGAACTTCAGCTTAATAATAATCAGGAAGAACTTCAAAATGAATTTTCTCAAGGTGTTTTTGCACATCCTTCACATATTCGTTATGGCTTTGATTTTAAATAATGCAATCCGCCATACAAAGATTGAAAGATGAATATCTCATAAAGGTTACGGACGAAAATAAAGAGGGTTGTTTTTTCGGGGGGTGTGTGGTATAATGAAAGAAAAAGCCACACTGACATTTTTATACACTAAACCAAAGTCAAGAGGAGGTATTAGCGTGAAAGAAATGTCTGCAGCATCTAAATGAATGCTTTTCAAGAAACTTTGTAGCTTGATTAACGGCTTTGGACAATTGCCGTTTTCTAAGGAGTTCAGCATATCAACCTTGAATAAATCAGAAGGATTCCAGACCTCGCCGGTAGTCATCATTTGGAAAATAGCAGTGAGAATCATTCGTGCAATAGCAATAATGGCTCGTTTCTTTCCTCTGCATTTTGAAATCTTCTTATACTTCAAGCGATAGTAAAGATTGTCAGTTGACTTCACGGCTGCATGGGTAACTTGTACCAATGCAGGTTTGAGATATACTCCGGCACATGTAATGCGAACAGACTTTTTCTTACCGGCAGATTCGTTGTTGCCGGGCGTTAATCCTGCCCAACAACACAAACGCTTTGAGGAATCAAATTGAGACATATCGTTGCCGATTTCGGAAATGACAGTAATTGCAGCATTACGGTCAACACCGGGAATCGTGCGGAGTAAAGCAATCGTATTTTCAAACCCAGAAACTATTGTATCAATCGCAGAATCAACTTGTGCAATCGCACTTGTGATGTAATCAAGATAAGAACCACAATTTTCATACGAAGCCTTTGCTCTTCTGTAATAGAATAATCTTCAATGGATAAAAGCACGGAATCAGACTTCTTTTTCAAAGAACGTTGTAAAAGAGAAACACAGTATTCCGGATCGAAGGAATCCTCTTTCAATAGACTTTCCTCCTTATAAAAAATGTAAGGAAAAAGGCAGTGACTGAATCATCACACAATTTAACAAGCGCTAAAACAATTCTTAGCGTACGTTCTCAAAGGCAACACTTATTTTTGCTTGAAAAGATGATTCTTACACTGATTACTATACTGTTTTCAGCAAGAAGTACCTCTACGACTCCTCCTACCGTGCGTTGTAGTGTGTCTTTCCCTCAATAACAGTATACATCAAAATTGTTACTAAATCGCCGCAATAGTCAGCTTTGATCCATATTTGTGCTGACGCTTTAGCGGCAGAATGGAGATTATTATGAAAAAAAAACGACATCTGAAGATGACCGCAATAGCATTGTCAGCAACGATGCTCCTGTCCTTCATTTCTTCTCCTGTTGTTTATGCCGGAACTGTAGAGGAAACTCCGGGATTGCAGCTACAAACGGTTCTGTTTCAGAACGGAGACTCTGACCACTGGACAACGGAAAGTTGGGGCGGAGCCAATATTCTCCCGAATACAAGCTGGCGAACTACTGACATTTATGACTATTACTACAATGGTCAACTGTCCTTTGATGTAAAATCCAACGGAACCGAAGCTCTGTCCTTCAGAATCGGACTTACTTCCTACTGTCACTCGGAAACGGTGACTATTTACTGGACGGATCTCGAGGCTTACAAGGGGAAAGTAATTGCAGGAACAGACTGGACAACATATACTCTCCCCATAAAGGAACTGGTCGATGCCTTCCCTGACAGCGGCTTTGACCTCTCAAATCTGCGTAAGGTATCTGTTTCCGCAGTAAAATCAGGAGAAACTATTTCATTATGCAATGTTAAAATCAGCTCAGCAGATGATGAAAGGCAGTACCCCTTTATCAAGGTCAATCAGGTGGGTTACACCGTCAATGGTGCAAAAACAGCCCGTATCAGCTATTTTGCAAAATTTGGCTCGCTGGACGGTAAAACCTATGAAATTGTGGATAAGACGAGTGGAGAAATAATACTGACGGGAACGCTTGGTGAGGCAGAACTGAATGAGCATCTCTCCGGTGAATCAGTGCATATTATCAGTTTCGATGAGCTGACAACTCAGGGAACATATTACATCCGTATTCCGGACACAGGCTTCGATTCCTCAGTACGCTCTCCCCGTGATGTTGAAGATGGTCTTGAAACCGACACGCTGACCTCAGCATCATTTCAGATAGGCGACACTATTTACGAGGATTTGCTCAGCGATATGACAAAATATTACTACTATCAGCGACAGGGACTTGATCTTGATGAAAAGTATGCAGGAGATTTTGCACGTAAGAATCTGCATCCCGGAGATGCTGAAGTCAGGAGATGGTCGGACAGAGAGAATCCCAATGCAGAGACATTTGATATTACACAGGGATGGTATGATGCAGGAGACTATGGAAAATATACCTCCAGTGCAGCAACTTCCGTTGAAAATCTGCTACTTGCATATGATCTTTATCCGCAGATCTTTCAGGACATGGAACTGAACATCCCTGAAACTGATCCGACAAACCCTGCATATGCAGACGCTCCTGGCTATCTGAGTGAAATCAAATGGGAGATTGATATGCTCCTTAAGCTTGAGCATTCAAGTAAGGACGGCTCATTCTATGTTGCGGCAAATTATAATAATGGCGTGATTTATCTTGAAGATACGCTCTATCAGACCTCCGATTACAATTCTCCTGCAGAACAGCGTGATCTGCGTTCACATCTTGCAACTGCGGAAATGGCGGCAATGCTTGCACATGCCTATCTCATTTATAAGGATATACCTGTTTATGCTGATTTTGCAGAAACCTGCCTTGAAACATCTCTCCGGGCGTGGGACTGGGTAAATGACCCTGCAAATCCTCAGCATCAATCCATCGGTGCAGCGAATCGTACCTACACCTATAAGCAGGAGGAGCTTGACCGCAGTATGTTCTGGGCGGCAGGTACCATTTATCGTGCACAAAAGGCTGCAGGAGGAGATACTACACCATACGAAAGCTATCTCCTGAATAACTGCGAGACTGAAAATGTGACAAAATGCTTCACCGGTGCTTCTCTTGGATATCATCAGCACGGACGTTCTCTTCTCGGTTTCTTCCATTATCTCTATCAGAATGATGAGGCTGACGCAAAAATGACCGAGATATTCCAGAAGGCGATTTCATGGCGTGAACGTATAATGAGCTATGACAACTGGGGAACAGACCATCCCGACTGGGGATACTGGTGGGGCTCAAATATGGTTATCACTCAATGTGCAACGAGTACTCTCCTGAGCAGTATACTGCTTGAGGGCAAAGAAAATATCCCCGATGAGGTAATTCTGTCGGGCGAGAGCGCCTTCAATTATATGCTCGGTGTGAATCCGATTTCGTTCAGCTATATCTCCGGTTATGGGGAAAACTGCGTGGAAAATATATACAGTGCGATTTATTCCGGGGACGCAAAGCTTGACCCGTATCGTTGTCCTGCGGGTTATGTTACAGAGGGTACAAATCCTTCAGATAACCGCCAGCTTTCTAAATTCGATGGTAAATGCTACATGGACAGCGATGCAGAGTTTACAACAAACGAGAACACTATTTATGGAAACGCAGCGATGATATTCCTAACAGCGTCTATCATGTCAAGAATTGAATCCAAACAGATAAAAGGTGATGTCAATGTAGACGGAAGCTTCAATATCACTGATGTTGTTATAATGCAAAAATGGCTTCTTACAGTACCGGACACGCATCTTGTCGACTGGAAAGCAGGAGATCTCTGTGAAGATGACAGGCTTGATGTGTTTGATCTGTGCTTGATGAAGAGAGAGCTATTGAAACAGTAATATCAAGTTTTGAAGACTGCTATATTAAGAATAGCAAATTAAGTTTAGTGGGCAGAGTTAACTCCGCCCACTACTGCTTCACTGCATTCCTTGTCAACCTATAAATCTCCAGCCGTGACAGTGCTTTTGGACTATTATTGGTCTGATTCACTGTGCGGCTGTTGTCGTTGTTGTAGTAATTATTCACCACACCGCCTCCAGACACAGTCGGCACAATACCATTCACATTCCAATCCATATTCAACGACTTCTGTGCGGCGGTCATCACGTCTTGCCCTATAGAATTGACAGCCTTTACCGCTGTCTTCACCTTGTCATCCACACCTCGGCAAGACCGTAAACGAGGTTGAAACCAAGCTCCTCCTTGAACAGTTTTGACGGAGATACGATACCGAAAAATCCCGCAATATTGCCCCAGATATCGTCGCAAAATCCACTGATTTTATCCCACAGCCAGCCGACCATGTCGCCGATACCGTTCCAGATGTGTTCGCTTTACGGGCTGCAATGATGGAAGCGTCATTCTCACGATATTTGTCTGCACTTTCGGAATATAAATCGTTGAGCGTTTCCACGATAAACTGCTGTCGCTCTTGTTCAGAAGAACAAGCGGCGAGGGACTCGTTAAAGCTGTCTTCGGACACACCAGCCCAATTGAGCGCATCGGCAAGTATAACTGTAATCTGCCCAACCTTCGTGGTTTCATTCACTGATTCAGCCAATCCATCAAGCGGAATGGAATCGCCGTAGGTTGCCCAGGCGCCTGTTGCAGAATTCAGCAAGCCGTTGAGATTTTCGGTACTGGTTTCAAGTTTCATAAAATTGGAAACCGCGTATTCGCACCTGTGACATCGTCCATAATGCTGTACATATCCGAAAAAGCACTCTCAGCGTACTCCACGGAATATTCAGTGGTTTCGGCTGTAGTTTGAAGTTTCGCAAGGTTTTCACGGAATTCCTGGTGGAATCGGAAAGCTCCGCAATCGTTCCCACGGCTTCTACTGCTGCACCTGCAAGAGCCGTCAGACTGTTACCGATGAACGTAGCAACTGCACCTTTAGCGATAGAAAAACTGCCCTCGGATTTTTCAGCCGTTTCGTTCAGTTCTTATCTTTGCCTCTCAATGGCTCCTTTAAATTGTCTGATAAACGTCTTATCGCCGCTAAACAGCTTTTTCTTGTAACTGTCTGATTCATACAGCTTACTGCCACCGGCTTCAAATAAGGCATCTATAAATTTAGCGCCTTGTAGGCGGAGTATCCATTAGGGAAATTGCACGGCGCGAAGGCAAAAACTTCCACACAGTTTACGAGTCCATTGAAGCGGCCAAGAAAAAATTTTTGAATTTTTTCACCCCATCAAAACGGTTCGGAAATGTCCGTATGGCAAGAAAGGCAATTAAGCCATCTTATCATTACGGAAAATGAGGTAACCGCCATGAAACACGCATTTCCAAAGAGTCGAAGGACGGCGGCATTGCCGCTGTACGTCAGGTATCGGTGCGTGAGAAGTTTCTTCGCTTCCTTCTCGCAAGTAAGACGAAGCTCACTGTCATCGTACCGGGTGACTCGGTCGAAGAACTGGCAATCAAGAAAGTTGGAGCTGTTACGCAATGAAGCTATATGAAATCAATGCCGAGATTCAGCACCTGTCAGACCAAATCGAGTTTGACAAAGAAACGGTCGAACTCCTCGGCGATTCTGACGAGCTTTTCACGCAGCTTAATACTCTGGAAATGGAAAAGGACAGCATCCTCTCGTGGCTGACAAAGCTCGTTCTGAATCTCCGCTCTGAAAACCGAGGAAGCAAGACATGAGCGGCTCTCCCAAAAGGAAGCGCAGCTCATGAGCGTGCTTGACCGTGAATGCACAGGCGAAAAGAAAAATCTCGGTGTAGCAACTTCTCCTACCGCAAGACAAGCCGTGTAGACGTGTCGGATTCAGAAAAATCAATCAAATGGCTCAAGCGCAAGAAGTACGCCGACTGTTTCCGTGTGCCTGCGCCGGAGGTCGCAAAGGCCGAAGTCAAGAAGCTCATCGATTACGGCGTAAATGTGACGGGCTGCGCTGTGGTCGAGGACCGCAGCTATTCGGAAAAATTCGTCTCCGGCTGAATTATCAAGCCGCAGATTGTGAACCTTATCAATGCGAACACTATCAAAAACTAATTTCAAGAGGAATTTACTATAAACGCCTATCAGAACACCAACGCCGGCATGGATTGGGATGACGCCATTGAAAACGATGGTCAGGAATTCATCATCCTGCCCGAAGGCGATTACAACTTTACGATCACGAACTTTGAGCGCGGACGTTTTCCCGGCAGCGTCAAGATGTCCGTCTGCAACAAGGCAACGCTTACCCTGCAGGTCAACACGAAGGACGGCGTCGCTACGGTCTTTATCAACCTTATCCTGAACCGCCTCGTAGAATGGTGCATCTCCGCATTCTTCCGCTGCATCGGTCAGAAGAAGCACGAGGAGCGTCTGATTATGGACTGGAACAAGGTTGTGGGTAGCAGCGGACGTGCGCACTTCAAGCCTCGCACCTACAAGAACAAAGACGGCAACGACAGTCAGGTAAATGACTGCGACCGTTTCTACGATTATGACAAGAAGGATTTTCACGCAGAGGATGACTGGCTGGACATCACCGGCGAAGATTCCGACCTGCCGTTTGACTAAGTAGGTGCGCAATGTTTCAGCTTAGACCCTATCAGGCCGAAACGAAACAGTCAATCATCGCCACATGGGACGAGGGGGAGCGCAAGACGCTCCTCGTCCTGCCGACAGTCTGCGGCATAACTGTCATGTTTTTTTCGGTCACAGAAAATCAAATGGATAAAGGTACAACGTGTGCTTATCATGGCGCATCGCGGAGAACTACTCTCGCAGGCGGTGGACAAGCTTAAGGAGGCGTCCGGCTTGGACTGCATTTTGGAAAAAGCGAAGTCCTCAAGCCTTGGGAGCTTCCTGCCGGTAACGGTCGGCTCTGTGCAATCTTTGGCACAGGAAAAACGACTCGCCCGGTTTCCGAACGACTACTTCGGCACCATCATCGTGGACTAGGCTCATCACTGCCTCTCCGACAGCTATAAGCGCGTTCTCAGTCATTTCCCAGAGGCAAATATCCTCGGCGTGATGGCAACACCCGACCACGGGGATATGCAGGACCTCGGCGAGTATTTCGACAGCAAAGCCTACGAATATAGCATGACGGACGCCATCCGAGACGGCTATCTTTGCCCAATCAAGGCGCAGATGATTCCATTGGAGCTGGACATCAACAGCATCGGGATTTCAAACGGTGACTTCGCTGCGGGAGAAATCGGCTGTGCTTTAGAGCCGTACTTAGAGCAGATTGCAAAAGAAATGCTGACCTACTGCCAAGGGCGAAAAACGGTCGTGTTCCTGTTACTTATCGCTACTAGTCAGAAGTTCTGCCGAATGCTCAATGAGGTGGGACTGACCGCCGCAGAGATGAATGGCAACAGCGAGGACCGCACGGAGGTTCTGACGGATTTTGAAATTGGCAAATATGATGTGTTATGTAACTCCATGCTTCTGACGGAAGGCTGGAATTGCCCGTCCGTTGACTGCATCGTAATCCTGCATCCTACTAAGATTCGTTCGCTCTATCAGCAGATGGTCGGACGAGGACGACATTGACCTTATTGAAGTCGAGGAACAGGCGGAACGGGATGTGCTCAGAGAATGTGAGGAGGCTTTGGCAAAGCAGCTCGCCGAAATGCGAGGCAAGAAGCGAAAGCTCGTATACCCGCTCCAATATGCGCTTTCCATCGCAGCGAAGGATCTCACCAACTATGTGCCGACCTTTGCATGGGAAATAGCGCCGCCGTCTGAAAAGCAGCTTGCTTTTTTGGAACGCAGAGGCACCTTCCCCGATACCGTGCAGAATGCCAGACTTGCCTCGCTCTTAATCGACAAGCTCAAACGCCATCAGGATGAAGGGCTTGCTACTCCGAATCAGATACGCTGCTTGGAGCGTTACGGCTTTCGGCAGGTCGGCGCATGGATTCGCTTCAATCCCTTAGACGGGGACGGCGTAAAGAACGAGAACGTGACAAAGTTCCGCTTGGCGCTTGTGGAATCGGACACACTTTCTATAGCCGAGCAGGATATACTGTACCGCAAGCCGGAGCTGCCTATCGCGGCACTGATGCACAGCGGCGACAAAAGCCTTCATGCCATTGTTCATGTGGATGCAGAGAATTACGAGAAATACAGAAAGCGCGTGAGCTTCCTCTACGACTTTCTGGAGAAAAATGGCGTAACCATCGACAAACAGAACCGCAACCCTTCCGTTTTCCCGAATGCCGGGCGTCACAAGAAACGGCAACCGTCAGTATCTCGCCGCCACCAATATCGGCAGGAAGTCTTGGACGGACTGGATGGATTTTGTCGAGGGCGCGACGGACGAGCTGCTGGGCATGATACCAATCTCCGAGTGCAGGGACAACCATCCCGCACTGCCGGAGGAGCTTATCAATGGAATCTTCCGCTGCGGACACAAGACGCTGATCTCCAGCTCGTCCAAGGCAGGAAAGTCCTTCCTGCTTATGGAACTTTGCATCGATATCGCCGAAGGCGCCAAGTGGCTCGGCTTCTCCTGTAAGAAAGGTCGAGTGCTGTATGTGAACTTGGAGATAGACCCGTCGAGTGCGATTTGCCGCTTCTTGAAAATCTAAGCTCGTGCGCCGTGTACGCGACCAGCACTTTGACGCTATCGTGATAGACCCGATTTACAAAGTCATCACGGGCGATGAGAACAATGCCTCGAAATGGGACAGTTCTGCAACCAGTTTGACAAAATCTGTACGGAAACGTGTTGCTCGGCTATTTACTGCCATCATCACAGCAAAGGCTCACAGGGCATGAAAAAAGCGATAGACAGAGCATCCGGCAGCGTTGTGTTTGCCCGTGACCCTGGTGCGCAGCTCGACATGATTCAGCTTGAGCTGACGGATGACCTCAAGAACAATGTGGCTGACAACGGTGCTACCGCTTAGCGGCTGGAATCTTCGCTCAGAGAATTTGCGAATATTCAGCCGGTCAACTTTTGATTTGAGTATTCCGTCAACAGACTAGATACATCGGGAGAACTGGATGCGGCATTCGCCGAGGGCAACCCGATGGCGAACCTCACAAAGAGCAGCAAATACACAATGCCGGAGGAACGCAGAGCTGCGATTGATACCGCATTCGAAGCCTACAATCTCGGAGGTACGTCACGGTTAAAGATATCGCCGGATACATGGAGGTCACCGAACGCTGCGCACGCGACAGGCTGAAGGAATTCGAGTCGGATTACTAGGTACATCAAGGTCTTGTCGGCAGGAAAACAAATGAAGGAAGCAAAATCGAAGCTGATCGCATACCTGCTGCCGCACAAGCCGGAAAATAGGCTAGTCGGTGCGGTAGATGGCTCTTCCCGAAAGATAAATCCCATGAGAACGGCGAATGGCAGATAGCCAAGCCCAACACCGACAATCTGTAAAAGCTCCTCAAGGACTGCATGACACGCTGCGGTTTCTGAAAGGACGATACGCAAATCGCACATGAAATTATAGAAAAACGCTGGTCGGACGAGCGTGCAAGATCTACATCGAGGTAAATAAGCTGGAGGTTATGACATGAGCTATTTCAGAAATTCGGAGGTCTATTATGATCCGAACGCAGTCGAGGCTTTCGCCCGTATCATAAAAACCGAACGAGCGGAAAGACGGAAACGGCAATACAGACCGCTCGTGTATATCTGCAGCAGATATGCCGGCAATACCGAAAGCAATACCCTCATCGCCAAACACTACTGCCGCTATGCCGTCAACCCAAGCTGCATCCCTCTTGCCGCTCATCTGCTGTATCCGCAGTTTATGGACGATTCCGATACTGCCGAATGCAGGCTCGAACTGTTCTTCGGAAATATCCTGATGGACAAGTGCGATGAGGTCTGGATTTTCTCGGACGGCGAATATTCCGAGGGAATGCAAGCCGAGTATGACAGAGTCGCAAGAAAAGGCTTCAAAATCCGCTATTTTACTACCGACTGCCATGAGGTCGAAAATCACGGGAACGGAGATGCCGATGGAGGCATATGAAAGACTCGCAAACGCAATCATTATCCGTGCGGCCAAGGATTACCAGTTCCGATTTGAAAAGGCTGAAACAGAATCCGCATAATCAGTCGGCGCAGGCCGATGCCAAATCCATAGAGCAGTTCTTCCGCTCCGACTGGTATTCGTGCCTTACGGACGTAAACGGCGAGCAACTCATAAGAAAATCGAATTTACCTACATAAGAGCAGCGGGAAGATTTTATTATCTTTGCGTAATTCTCTACCGTTAATGCGGCTGCTGCCGCAAGAGGAAAATCCAAAGGAATAATATTCCATACCGACAGAAGATGTCAGTTTACATCCTCTGAATTTCGACTAAACTGAATTTTTTTATTTTTCTTGTCCACTTTATTGGCATTGGTTCAATTATTCATTTAAATCTTTCTCCTTATCAATCATGCTTTATTTGCTCTCATAACTTTCATAAACATTAAAATTTGCCTGTACACCGCACGAAGTGTATTTTCTTTCACAACTTATTGAACGTGACCAATACCATTCTTCTTCTTTCCCAGTGTTAACATTATCGAATACGTTTTCATCCTTATATACAGTAATACCAACCTGTCCTCGAATTCCCACCTCCGCCATTCTGTTGGCTATCTCAGAGGCAGTTTCTGTATATGACTTTTCATATTCAGACGCAGGAAGCAGTACTGTAAACAGCAATCCATAATATTCTGATGTCGGCGATAATTTCAAAAAATCCTGCGCTGTTCTGCAATCCTTATAATCGTCCGGCAATGTGAATCCGTTATTTCTATAAAACACTTTGTATTCACACTCTATATACGGATCAACAAGTTCTGCAAACCATTTTTCCAAATCGTCTTTAATGCCTAACATTAACCCATCGTCTGATACTGTATAATTTTCTTCATCTGTAAACGTAATTGTTATATTCATTGAATCATAACTCTCATCGTATGCGGTCAAATAATAACTATTATAAATGCTGCTTGGTCTGCCTGTTAACGCTATTTCAAATTCTTTTTTATACTTTTCTTTTAAATATTCCTCGACTATCTCTGTTACTTCATCATCATCCTTAGTTATTACATTTATACTTGATGTTTCAACTTTCGTTTCTGACAAATCTGGATTTACTGTTTCATATCCGCTCCCTCCGATTATTAATACTGCTGACAGCAGTAATATATAGATTCTTTTTAATCTTTTCATAAAGACCCCCTTTATATATTTTTATCATACCGGATTGCATAATATCATTTAATATATAATAACACAAGTTCACATATTTAGCAATAATTAAATACATAATGGTATGAAATCGGAAATACTGCTTTGTGTGTTACGTCTTATTTTTTTGATATCTTCGGATTTTAGAGTTTGAATCTTGTCAGTCGGTGTTTTTCGTTTTTTTCATCGTTTATGTTAAATCAGACGCGCCGTTGTTAACAGGTTTGATATTAGCGGGAACGTGCAACTGAGATATGAAAGCAACATTTTTGCTTGTATAATGAAAATACAGTCAGACTGCCAGCCCGACTGTATTAAATTGCTATTTATTTGTGTATGTAACCATTTCCTCATACATTTCTTTGCCGATATAAAATCCGAGCTGCGGATGATTCGTAGGATTAATTATAGCATCATTATTATTTATGATATTCGATAGCGTCATAATTGACCCGCTCCAGCCGTTGTAGCATTCACGCAGCCGTTTCCAGTCCGTATACATGATCACAGCTTCTCTGTCATACTTGCCCTTCATGACTGCAATGCTGAACTTAGCTCCTGATTTCAGCACAATTTTTTCTGTTTTATTCGACTGAGGAAAATTTTCTTCGAGCTTCATAGGAACAAGGAATTTAGCCTTGACCGCTTCCATTGACATAAAACGATAATACAGCTTATATATGAGTTCTTCATCATTGGTTTCCGCTTTCGGCATTTGTGCCATTAAAAGCATCCAGCGCATCAGGTCAGGATTCATGACCGGAATATTTATTTCGTTCATTCCGGTAAAATCCGGCGGAGGAACAAGCATAGCGGCGTCTATCGACACATATTCGCTGTGAATTTCTATGCCCTGTGCACCGTTCAGATAAAAACATTCACCTAGGAAATTTTCAATTCCTTTTCCGTCTGCGCCTCTTACAATTTTCTTTAGTTCAAAAATATCGTCAGGATATTTTTGCAGGGCATAATCTGCATAAGCTTTGGTGAAAATTCGTACATCGGGCGGCGTGCAAAGATAACCGTCGTTTTGTTGTACCGTCCGTGAAAAAAGATGAGGTTGGTCTGTTAATTTATTATACAGACAGTAAATTTCATCTGCATTAAGCACTTTTTCGGCAAGAGCCGCGCCGAGCCTGTTTATTCTCTGGCTGCTCAGTTTGCGCTTTTGATCTGTATCGTCGGGCATTACCTCTCTATGATACCAGCTATACAGCCGCCACATTTCTGCGCCGTCTGTAATGCTGATTTTTTCGAGATCTTCCTTGGTAAGCTCAAGCTGTTTTTTCGATACATATTCATCGCCTATTGCTTTTGTAAAGTTGTTTATGTCATTATCTGAAGCAAACGGTTCGGAATCAGCGTGTACGGGTATATTCAAACTAGCTGCATTAACGTTTGAAAAGCTTTGAAGATTTCCCGCCGCGTTTTTCTTCTTTCTGAAATTAAATAACCTCATATGTTCTCCCATAATCAACAATCAAATTTTTACAAGTGATTTTATTAAAGTATAACATAGTATCAATAAACTGTCAAACCGTAAAACATTGACCTAAATGTCTGTATTCAGCTCGGTATCTGTACTGTTTATATTTCTTTTTTCGGCAGACAAAAATCGTCTGCTGTATAAAGCAATAAAATTTTTGAACGCCGATTTCTTTTTTTATATATACAAAGGGCATATAATTTGTTATTTATTGACAAAAATAGAGCCTTTTATTGTTGGGAATGCTAATTGAATTATCGCTGTTTATATGTTATAATTTTAATATAAATAATAAAGGAGCAAATTAAAAATGTTTTTAAAAAAGAAAAAAAGATTGTTAGAATGGCAAAACACATTATTAGATAAGCCATGCTCAAAATTAATTACCACTGAAATGGACCTAATAATTATAACCGAAGCAATAATCAAAAACTATTTTAAAATAACCGAAGATAGCTTAGATTTATTAACAACAACAATCAATCCGGATATATTTTTCAAAAGACTTGATTTATTTTACAAAGAGTTAGAATTTATTTCACGAATAGAGCCTTATGTAACTTCGCAAAAAATATCTCCCGATTTTTTAACTCTTGCATATAATAAAAAGCAGAGCTTGATTTTTAATTTTTTAAAAGGATACTTTTCTTCCGTTCTTGAAAAAATATCAATATTAAAAACAAATAAATCCAAAGCCTGTAGCCTGCAAAGCTTTTACTACTCATTAGAAAATTATAAATCCTGTATGAATGAAGAAAACATAAATTATTATACTAATTTGTATAATACAAGTATAAAAAATTATTTAGAAATTGCGGTCTATTGATATAATTACTGCATTAAAATAAAAACATCTTTACTTTTACGTTGTGGTGTGCTAAAATATAAACATGAATTAAAATAAAACGGAGGTTTATCTGTGAACAATAAATTAAAGGATAAAGCTATGGACGACCTGTTCGACGCCGTCCTATGTCTTGAAAGCCGCGAGGAATGCTACGATTTTTTTGAGGATCTATGTACTGTTTTAGAACTCAAAGCATTGTCGCAGAGACTTCAAGTTGCAAAAATGCTCAGCGAACATCATGTTTATAATGACATAGTATCAGCAACCGGAGCCAGTACGGCTACCATAAGCAGGGTAAACAGATCCTTAAACTATGGCTGCGACGGCTATGATATTGTTTTTAAGCGTATGAAGGAAAAGAAATTAGATGAGTAATGGATACGAGGTTTTTGCACAGTATTACGATACGCTTACACAAAACATAGACTACAGAAAAAGGGCGTTATACTTTGATTTCCTTTTACAGAAGTACGGCGTCAAGCCGAACGGTTTGGTTCTGGATTTAGCATGCGGAACAGGCAGTTTATCTGAGGAATTAGATTCATTAGGATATGACGTTATTGGCGTAGATAATTCCCCGGATATGCTAAGCATTGCGATGAATAAGAAATTTGAAAGCGGAAAAAATATACTTTATATATGTCAGGACATGAGGAGCCTTAATTTATATGGAAATGTAGACGCGGCAATATGCGCTCTTGACAGCATTAATCATCTTGAAAGCATTGACGATGTTAAAAAGGTTTTTAAAAGAGTTCATCTTTTCTGTGAACCAAAAGGACTTTTTATTTTTGATATTAATACAGAATTTAAGCATAAATCCATACTCGGCGAGCATACATTTATATATGACGCAGAGGATGTTTACTGTGTTTGGAAAAATAGCTGTGAAAACAGCCGTGTTTTGATAGAATTGGATTTTTTTGTTCCGGATAAAAACGGACGTTACAGCAGATATGAAGAAAGCTTTTACGAAAACTCTTATCCGCTTGAGCTGATTGAATCCGCGCTTAAAGAAACAGGATTTGAAATATTGCTTATCCGCGACGGCGAAAAAGATTCCTCTGTAAGCGAAACTACGCAGAGAGCAGTTTTTGTTGCTCGCAGGATTTAAATCAATAAATAAACAGGAGTAAAAACTCATGGGAATATTAAAAAGAGCAATTTCAAAGGACGCGTCTGTTGTTTCAATGGCAATCGACGCTACCGATATCATAAACGAGGTTGAAAAAATACATAAGACCAGCGCAGTAGTAACAGCCGCATTAGGACGCCTGACTATCGCCGCTTCAATGATGGGATACGGTCTTAAGGGAAAAGATGATTCTGTAAGCCTTAAAATGGACGGAAACGGTCCTGCGGGTATTCTGATAGCTGTTTCAGACGGCATGGGAAATGTAAAAAGCTATGTTCAGAACCCTGTTGTCGAAATTCCTCTGAATGATATCGGAAAGCTTGACGTTGCCGGAGCTGTGGGAAAGGAAGGAACTCTTACCGTTTCAAAAGACTTGGGACTTAAAGAGCCCTATTGCGGTATGGTACCGATAGTTTCAGGTGAAATAGGCGAGGATATTGCAAACTATTTTGTATCAAGCGAACAGGTTCCCACCGTCTGCGGATTAGGAGTTCTTGTAAATCCGGATTTATCAGTTAAATGTGCCGGCGGCTTTTTGGTTCAGCTTCTTCCCTTCGCCGACGAAAACTGCATAGATACAATTGAGAAAAATATTTCTGAAATCAGTTCTGTAACTGATTTGTTTGAAAAAAATACTCCCGAAAAAATTGCTCTGAAGCTGCTTGAAGGTCTTGAGCCAAATATTCTTGATGAAGCTAATCCAATTTATAAATGCGGGTGTTCAAGACAACGCACTGAAAGATTACTTGCTTCGCTTGGTAATGAGGAGCTTGATAAGCTTGCTGAAGAGATGGAAAATATTGATGTCGACTGTCATTTCTGCGGTATAAAATATAGATTCAGTCCGGAAGAAATTAAAGGATTGAAAAAAACATGAAAAATTTTCAAAAAGGTATTGACAAATTAAAGCTGATGTAGTATAATAATTAAGTCGTTTGAAATGAATGAAAGCGATTTGATTATGTGGGAGCATAGCTCAGCTGGGAGAGCATCTGCCTTACAAGCAGAGGGTCATAGGTTCGAGCCCTATTGTTCCCACC